>Ga0316220_1003873_pt1 | contig 12028 bp, 15 predicted proteins | sample TBH18005metaG_FD_203632 | JGI IMG/M metagenome (GOLD analysis project Ga0316220, IMG submission 203632) | Freshwater microbial communities from Trout Bog Lake, Wisconsin, USA - TBH18005 | ecosystem: Environmental > Aquatic > Freshwater > Lake > Hypolimnion/Profundal zone | place: USA: Wisconsin...
TTAACCAAGATCTATCTGTTAAGAATCGATTAACTATGGGTTGATAAAATTCATAAGCAGTATATCCGTTAAGTTTTGCTAATTGCCTAGCCATTTTAAGCACATAAAATTCTTCTAAGAATTTTAAAAAATTATGTATGACTATTTGATCCACAAGATCATCAACTGAAAAAGAATTGCAACTTTTAATATATCTAATTTGGCTGATATATTTTGGAGTAATGCCAGCTTCCCCGCCAAACTCTAAAAAACTTCTTTTACTATAGAACCATTCTATTGAATTGTCTTGCACAAATGTCGGGTCACTCATAGGTGCCTGCGGACTTACTTCTAACATATGGCATTGTGTATGCCCTTCGACATCATAATATCTACAGTGACTTTCTAATTCTATAGAAGAATTACTTCCAGGAAGACCTAGAATAATTTGGAATTTTATTGGCCAAGGCTCATTTTCGTAATCATAATAATCAGCTAATTTCTCTGGGCTTAGTTGCACACGTTTGATGGTCTTTAATACTTCTTCGTTAGCATTCTGCATTGGAATGTATTTTTGATTATTATCTGCTACATCATGATCAAATTCACTGACTTGATATTTGTTAAAAATATCCAATATCTGTTTAACTCTTTCCGGATTGTTTTTTGCAAAACTTCCGTAGATTAAGTATGATAATTTGTTATATTCGATTAACAAGGTATCTAATCTACAGGTAATTTGATAATCTTCTTCAAAAATACCAAAGTTTGCATCACTTAAAAATAAACCAGGCCAATGCTTGACTATTAGTTCAATTTCTTGTTCTAGATGTTGGTGGTTTCTACGTCTGACTTTTTGCTGTATGCCACCACCCCAATCGCAAAAAACGCAACCATAAGGACAGCCACGGGCAGTTTGCCAATAAAACATAGTTTGAGAAAACGTTGCACGCTGTTTTTCTTTAGCTACATCGCTTAATATTTCGTCAATATTGTCCAATAAACAACTATAAGCAACATAGGTAAATCCTTGTAGATTTTTAGATCCCTTACCATTTGAATATGCTATTCTACTAGCTAGTTCTTTTGGTTTGATAAACTGATTATCTTGTCTGAGCCAAAGCCCGTTTATATCAGTAATAGGTAACCCAGCGTGATATGCATCAATTATCTGTGTCACTGGTACTTCACCTTCTCCTTCGATCAGGCCTATGACATTGGGTAAAGCTAACATTTCTGAGTGATCGTTTAAATCAATATCTGGACCTCCACAAAACACAGGTACCCCAGGCCAAACATTATTACATGTCTTAATAAGATCTAACATAAATGCCTTGTTCCACACATATAGACTAAAGAAGATAATTTTGGGTGGATTTGTGCATAAATCAATAATATCTTGCGGAGTTTCGTGATAAAGAGGACAGATTTTTAACCAATTTGTGTCATCGGGATACTTACCGTGATATCTGTAGTGAGTTTTAAATAGATAATAAATTTCACTAAACCCTTGATGATTGGGTTCTAATGGTCTTCCGTAGATTAATACATTCATATTTTTATTTACGCAAATATTGCCCCATAAATAATTATTATGCAAAACAAATCTATTCCAACTTGGTGCTTTAAACCTATAGACATTCCTGCGGATGAGCTAGGGAAAATTCAACAAGAATTTATCAAGATTCTTAATGAACATTTTACTAACATATTTGCTGAACACAAAGCAAATTTTGTCCATATTGATACAGAGTTAATCAAACAAGGATGCCCTACTTTTATTAACTTATTAACTAGATTAAATTTATTAGAACGATGGTATAGTATTATCTGGGCTGGCACAAACACTTCCGGAACAGAAGCATGTATTCATGTTGACGAAGTTAAATGGTGGGAAAGATGTATGGCATTAAATATTCCTATACAAAATTATCACGATAGTTATACAGTGTGGTATGATGCTGATATTGATTCGGGTATTTCTGGATATAGTACCAGTGCAAGATATCCCGGATCTTTGGGATGGCCGGAAGAATCGACACGTGGTGTTCTGGCTAAATTACCAGTCTCTCAACCGGCATTTGTTAATAATGGAATTCCTCATCGCCCTGAAACTGAACATAATGAACCCAGGCTGATAATTTCAGCCCGGTTCAGTCCTGAGTTATTTGATTACGATTTTGATCGTTTAGATTTCACCATAGATCGATAGAATCTCCTTGACCGCCGGATGGCGCATAATATCTTTATTGGCAAATTCAACGCCGGCTACATACTTACTATGTTGGTATGCAGCAACAAGACCTTTGAAGTCTAGTAGACCGTTGTCTGGATCTTTACGGTCAGCCTGACGTGTATCACCTGTAACAACTATTTTGGAGTTTTCGCCGAGTCGCGTTAGGAGCATCTTCATCTGTCCAGGAGTGGCGTTTTGCATTTCATCTGCTACTATCCAACTATCCTTAAAAGTGCGACCTCTCATAAATGCTAGGGGAGAAATCTCAATCACCTGTTCATCTAGCATGTGGGCTACTTCTTTGGGACTATAATACTCTGCAAAAACATCAAACAGAGGTCTAGTCCACGGTTCCATCTTAGCGTTAATATCACCTGGTAGGAAACCATGCTTCTCATCATCCACCCCTACCGCTGGACGAGTTAATACAATCTTTTTCACCTCCCCTTCTTTATAGGCTTTAATGCCGGCTAACACGGCTAACATGGTTTTACCCGTACCGGCTGGACCTGTAGCAAAAACAATGCTTTTACTATCATCGGTCAATAAACTAATATAATCTTCTTGGTTTAAACTTTTAGGAATCAGTTGGACTGATTTGCGTTGCTGAACATAACTGTTAAAACTTACTACTTTATCTTCTACTACAAATGCTGTGGCGTTACTACGTGATCTGCGATGTCTAGGCAATTGATAATGCTCCCTTTGAATATATAGATTATAAGCATCTACACATCTATTTAAGGAGTAAAATTTATATTTTAGTTAGCAGTTAAAACAGAAATCTAATGACTAAATATTAAGCTGTCCGATGCACTATTCTTTCATATTCCCATTCCTACAATTTGCATAAATAATAGAAAAGAGTATTATTTTATGAGCCAAGCAATTAAAGACATTATCGAAAACACTAAAGAAATCTTTATGACCGATTCGAGTCTTGCTACCCTGTGCGACTTTGAACGTGTATTAGATGAACTTGATTTATATGTTTTCAAACATTGGAAAGAAGGCGAATTAGTGCAAGGTCCTAAGTATGAAAAATATTTCGTTACCTGCACATTCATGTGGCCTTATAAAGCCATGCCTGATCCACGTGGTGGCGAACGTCTATTAGACTATGACTGTGAAGTTTACTATGCTAAAGACCTATTGACATACCCTACAAAAGTTAATACTCCGGATGATTTCCAACCAGGCACTAAAATGCCTAAAATGAAAAAAGTACCAGTCTGGTTAGTTAAAATTGTTATGCCTAAAAAGTTAATGCAAGAAATACAACAAGGTAGTTTGGAATTAGAAGGCGAAACATTAGATTTAGAAGATATCAACAATGCCTACGAACAAGGTGATGATACAGCACAATTTGATGCCGACGAAGTTCAACCAGGACAGGCTCCACAACAAGAATTGGAACAAACAAATGCGCAACCGCAATTCTAAACTACTTAGAGAAAATATCGAAGCTGGCGACTTAAAACGTCTAGTTCATCACGAACTGCATATCGACGAGTATAAATCAAAGATGGGCGATGATTCTGATATTATTGTGATTAGTTTTAAAGTAGCAGGTAAAGAACCCAGTGCAGACCTAGTTAGTTTTATCGAAAAAGGCTATCAAGATGTTCTTGATGCTGACGTTAGCTCAGGTGAAAAAGAAGGCGGTGACTACTTAGTTTTTGTAGAATTAGAACGCAATAAAAATTTTCCAGAACTGCTAGTGCAAATGATGGAAGACATCATGAATTTAACAGAACAAAAACTCGAGGACTGGCGTGTGCGATATTACAAATCCATCGAAGATCATCCATTGACTGTAGAAGCAATACAATCTATTGTTCCACTAACACCAGAAGCGTATGCAAAGAAATATAGCAAGGATGTTGATGAACCCAGTGATGAATTATCAGATAAAGAGCGTGCAGACCTAGACCATATGCGAGCTAGTGCCGGAGTTAAAGTAACTACCAAAGCACCTAAAAATGAATACACGGAGAGCTTACGAGTAGCAGCCGGACTAAAATAACCACAAGAGGATTTCAATTATGCAGATTACAGCAGATCAATTAAGACAACTATTCCCACAATACAAACATTCAGATGACTTGGCAGAAGTGCTGAATTCAGCATTTGACAAGTTTGACATTAATACCGTTAACCGTGCCGCAGGATTCTTAGCACAGTGCGGACATGAATCAAATGGCTTTACTATCCTTAAAGAAAACTTAAACTATAAGGCAGAAGGACTAAACAAGATTTTTCACAAGTATTTTCCTACAGTAGCAGATGCACAACCTTACGCACACAATCCAGAAGCAATTGCCAACAAGATCTATGCAAATCGTATGGGCAATGGCCCTGAGTCAAGCGGTGATGGCTACAAATTCCGTGGTCGTGGTGCTATTCAATTAACTGGCCGTGATAACTATACTAAGTTTGCTCAAAGTCAAGGCATGAACTTAGATGACTGTGTAGCAGATATGGAAACCCTAGATGGCGCACTAGAGTCAGCTATGTGGTTTTGGAAAACACATGGCCTAAATGATATTTGCGATCGTGACGATATTGTGGCAATGACCAAACGTGTTAACGGCGGTACTATTGGCCTAGAAGAACGCAAAGCCAAATATGAAACTGCTAAACAATTATTAGGATAATCAACTATGTTTCTATTACATTTTATTCCTGATAGCTTTTTAGAGTGGGCTATTAACATTATTATCCTAACAGGATTTTTAGCTGTAGTGACCAGCGCATTGGCTGGATTCATTTCAAGAACATTTTTCAAATGGGGCACGGGATTGCATCCATATAAAGTTTCTTTACAAATAATCGGCACTATATTATTAGTTGCTGGTATGTATTTCAAAGGTGGATATGGTGTAGAAGAAGAATGGCGTGCTAAAGCGGCTGCATTACAGGCTAAAATTGATGCTGCCGCAGTTCAAAGTCAACAAGTAAACACACAAATTGAAACTAAAATTGTAACTAAAATTAAAACAATACATGATACAAAAGTAGTTACTCAACAGGTAATTAAAGAAGTTGCCAAAGAGATTGACCGAGAATGTAAAGTCGATGCTGACGCAATTACTATTATTAATGCAGCGGCACGTGGTGAGAAACCTAAATTAAATTTAACATTACCTCCGTTAGATGTTGTTCCAGAAGGAGATAACAAATGAAACGTTTATTAATCTTAATTCCTTTTGTATTGCTAACTGGCTGTCTAGAAGATGTTCCGGTAACTGCCAAATGGCCAGATGTGCCAGCTAACTTAAAATTAGCCTGCCCTGGTCTACAAGAAGTTAAAGAAGGCACTACTAAACTAAGCGAAGTATTAGAAGTAGTAGCAGATAATTACAGTGAATATCACGAATGCCAAGTTAAAGTAGATGCTTGGATTGAATGGTACAATGCTCAAAAGAAAATCAATGAGGAAATCAAATGAAAAAACTATTATTAGTATTAACCTTAGCAACCATGTCGGGCTGTGCTTTAGTAACAGCATATCAACAGGCACACTTTGACAATAATGAGTATGCACAAATTAACGCTATTAGAACATTATCTACACTGGCTAAAAACAAATGCGGCACAACTGATATGCCATCAATAGCGAATACTTTGGCATTTGATGCTGAAGAATTAAAAAATTATAGTTCAGCTATCCCACATAACGATCCAGCAATTATTATGACTTCAGAATTAGCTAAGATTACCACTGAATTCAATGAACGTTATACAAAAGATACTAACGTAAGTAAAGAATATTGCGAGCTTAAATTAGCTGCAATTGCTAAAAATGCAGTAACAATTCAAACAGCCATAGGAGCTAAACCAAGATGAGTTTACAAGATCAAATTAAACAATTAAACGCACACCCAAATGATGATGTAGCTAATTGGGCAGCAGATGCATATGATTACCAAGAAAAATTCCAGGCTGGCCAATTGTCAGCCGAAGAATACAATGAATTAGTGGACGATTTAAAAGATAGTTCAGCGATCAGCGCAGCCGCTGACGACTTACAAACACAAGAGTTAATGTATACAGTCATCGAAGGACTGATTGCACTAGCTAGTGCCGCAGTATAATAAAATCAATAAGGAGCAAGACTATGGCTAAACATAGATCAAATCAACAAAGTGATGAAAAGCAAGAAGAACATTGGATGAATACCAAATGGCGTCCTATGATGGGCTGGCTGTATATGCTAGTTTGTTTTATGGATTTTATAGGATTTCCTATTCTTTGGGGATTACTACAAGCATTAGATCACGGGCAAGTTAATAGCCAATGGCAACCATTGACATTACAAGGTGCTGGGTTATTCCACATCGCAATGGGTGCAGTAATTGGTATTAGTGCTTATGGACGCACACAAGAAAAACTAGGTGGTGCCACTAGCACTCCTATATCATCGAGTGGTATGCCAACTAGCTTTGGTCCTGGTGTAGGCACAACTTATACTCCACCAGCACCTGCTCCAACCCCAGCACCTGCTCCAACACCGACACCGGATCCAACCCCAGCACCTGCTCCAACACCAGTAACAGTTGATGTTACTGTGCAAAATGTTGATCCCGATACTGTTCCACATCCAGATCCAACTGTAGATCCAGATCGCCCTGCTCGTAGAAGAAAAATTGGCTAGGTAATACTAGACATTAAATAAAAGGTAAGCTATAATAACATATAGTTTACCTTTTTTTATCAACAAGGAGTTTGGAATGTTACAAGGCGAAGAGCAAGGACCTCTACTAGAAAGTCTGGTCTATTTAAATCAAAGTAAAGTTATTGTAGAGGTAGGTGTTGCTGAAGCTAAAACCACACATTTCTTATGCGAAGGTGCCAAGGCTGTAGGTGGCACAGTATATGGGTATGATCTATGGGACACACATGGATTAAAGAACCAATTCGAACATTGGTCAAGTAAAGAAAAGTGCGAAACATATCTAAGATCAAAAGGTCATACAAATTTCGAACTAACTAAAATCAATTCAAGAACCCCAGAGTTTCACGAATTAATTAAGTCAAAACATCCTAGAATTGATCTAGCATTTATTGATGGTTGTCACAGTTATGATGGTATTAAAAACGACTTTGATGCTATCTATCCACAGTTAAGTGAAAGTGGCGTTATTGTATTCCATGATACTATGAGTATTGACGGATGTCGTGAATTTATGATTGACCTACGCACTAAATTCTGGGATGGTACATTTGACCTAATTACATTCCCTTATGGTAGCATGGTATATGGAGATGGTAATCGTGCTGATCGTCGCACAGGGATCAGCGTATTAGCTAAACGAGCATTTGCTACACTGGATCAACCATGTGATGAAATTTGTAACTTAGATGATCATACGCAAGATATCTATGTAGCAGAAGAAGAATGGTACGAAGCTGAACTTAAAAGAGCTAAGAAAGCTAAAACTAAATAATTTAATAACTAGGTAATTTTAAATATGGCTAATGCATATGAAACATTAGGAGTGCCTAAAGGGGCTTCTGATTCAGATATTAAAAAGGCTTACCGCAAACTAGCAAGTGCGCATCACCCCGACAAGGGAGGCGATACTGCTAAGTTTCAAGAAATACAGAACGCTTACGAAACATTAAGTGATCCTGTTAAACGCCAACAACACGACAATCCAAACCCGTTTGGGCAAGGATTCCACGGACAGCCCGGTGGCAGTCATTTTGAATTCCACTTTGGGGGCGGCGGTCCAGAAGATATATTCCAACAGTTTTTTAATCAAGGGTTTGGTGGTAATCCGTTTGCTCGCCAACAACAACCTCGTCGCAACAAAGACCTGCGTGTGCAATTGTCTATTAGTCTTGCAGACACCCTACAACAACAAAAGAAAACTATATCAGTTCAAACTACCAAAGGTGACCGATACAATGTAGATGTTGATATTCCTAGAGGAGTTAACAATGGCACTACTATAAAGTATAGTCAATTAGGAGATAACATGTTTGACACCTTGACAAGAGGTGATTTATATGTTATAATTAACGTAGAAACTGATGATCGTTATGATGTAAATGGTATTAATCTTATTGTTAGCTTGGAAATTAACAGTATCGAAGCCATGCTAGGAGTAGATAAAATAGTATCAGGACTCGATGGAACAGAATATGCAATTAAGATTCCAAAAGGATGTCAACATAGTAGTAAATTTGGGTTGCAAGGGCAAGGGTTATATCAGATGAATGGACATCATCGCGGTGACTTAATAGTCAACGTTATTGTCAAAACACCTGTGTTAACTGACGAGCAATTAACCCTACTTAGAAACATCAATATTAATCAATAAATATTTTAGATAGGAAATTATCTTGAGCAACGAAATGCAGCCAAATCCAGAAATTGAACAAATTATTAATAATTCTTGTGCTTTAGCCAAAGATTATCGACATAATTATGTAACCTTAGAGCATTTATTGATTAGTCTAGTAGAATTTAAAAGTTTTAATAAACTTTTAGTATACTATGGTGTAGAAGCTGAGGAATTATTACGTGATTTATACGATTATATTGGCAAACAAAATCATCTAGTAGTCGACACTCCATTAGAAGAATTAGCACCAATGCGCACACACAGTTTAGAACGTGTGTTTAATCGTGCATTTACACAGGTATTATTCAGCGCACGTGAGCAAATGGAACCTATTGATTTATTCTTGAGTATTAGCCAAGAACCCAACAGCCATGCAGCATACTTCTTGCTCAAATGGGGCATCAACCGTAAACATCTAATCGACTTCTTTGCAGAACAAAATGCTGATCGATTTGGCCGTGCTAAGAAAGTAGAAAGCAGTAAAAAAGATCACGCTGACAAGGTTCTATTAGAATATTGCACTAATTTAAACGACCATGTTATTGATGATAAGATTGATCCTGTTATTGGGCGTGCTTACGAATTAGAAGAGATTGCACAGGTACTAGCACGTCGAAACAAATCAAACGTTCTAATGATTGGTGATCCTGGTGTAGGTAAAACTGCTATTGCAGAAGGCCTAGCCTATAAGATTGTTCATGGTGAAGTGCCAGAATACTTAAAACCTTACACAGTATTCAATTTAGAAATTGGCAGTTTACTTGCTGGTAGTAAATATCGCGGTGAGTTTGAAGAAAAACTTAAAGATGTCTTGGCCGCACTTAACTCCAAAGGTAATTGCATCTTATTCATTGATGAAGCACATCAAATGCAGGGCGCAGGATCAGGTGGATCTAGTCAAGTAGACTTTGCTAACATGCTTAAACCGGCATTGGCCAAAGGCAAGATCAAAGTTATTGCTAGCACAACATTTGAAGAATATACTCAATCGTTTGAAAAAGATCGTGCTTTAATGCGCCGTTTTTATAAACTAAATGTTGATGAGCCTACTCCTGAAGTGGCTAAAGATATCTTATTTGGTCTACGCAATCACTTTGAAAAATTCCACGGTGGTAGTATTTCAGACGAAGCTGTTGAAGCCGCAGTTGATCTAAGTGTTCGTCACCAAACTGACAAACGTTTACCAGACAAAGCCATTGACCTAATCGACATGAGCTGTGCTAAAGCTAAGATTAAGAATCCAGACTTTATCATTGGCAAGGAAGAAATTGTAGAAACAATCAGTAAAGCTACTAAGATTCCAATGGAAAACTTACTAACAGAAAAAGCCACTGAAAACTTAATTAATTTAGAATCAACTATTAAAGATAAGTTATACGGGCAAGATTCAGCTGTGGATACTGTGTTGGAAAAAATCTATGTGGCCAAGGCTGGTATGAAATCGCATAATAAACCAATCGGTAACTTCTTGTTCTTAGGCCCTACTGGTACTGGTAAAACAGAACTATGCAAACTATTAAGTGATCAATTGGGCATGAAACTTATACGCTTTGATATGAGTGAGTTTCAAGAAAAACATGCAATGGCCAAATTAATCGGTGCACCTCCGGGCTATGTAGGCTATGAAGATGGCAATTTGGGTGGTGGATTATTAATCAGTGAAATTGAACGTAACCCACATGCTATCATCTTAATGGATGAAATTGAAAAAGCACATCCTGATCTAACTAACTTATTGTTACAGATCATGGACGAAGGTTACATTACTGGATCAAATGGTAAAAAAGCTGATGCACGCCATTGTATCTTAATCTTAACCAGTAACCTAGGTGCTAGTGACGGTGAAGCAAACGCAATTGGCTTTGGACGCAGTCAGGTCAAGGAAGGCACAGATGACGAAGCGGCTAAGAAGTTCTTTAAACCAGAATTCCGCAATCGTTTAGATGCTGTGGTTAAATTCGGCAAACTTGATAAGATTAGCATGAAGAAAATTGTGGTTAAATTCTTGGCCGAATTGAACAGTTTATTAGAAGAAAAGAACATAAAAGTTCGTCCTAGTGAACAATTAATAGACCATTTAACTGATGTTGGCTTTGACCCTGCTATGGGTGCAAGACCACTATCACGTAGGATTAACGAGCTTATTAAAGTTCCACTAAGTAAGAAAATCTTATTCGAACACATAGCATCAGGTAGTATAGTTACTGCTGATTATCACGATGATGCTGTTAAGTTTTCTATAATTCCGCCTGTATCTGTTGATTTATTGGAAAACAAAACCGTTGACGCTAACGGCTATATTGTAGCATAATAATTTTAATGCCCCACAAAGCCATGGTAAATAATTATATACAGTTATTATAAGGAAGTATCATGGCAAAGTTACACGAAGAAACCGTAGTCATCACAGTAAGTAAACTGCTAAAGAATGATGAAGAAGCAGATGTTATTCTAACAGCAGACACAGTAACAAGTTTAGAAGCAGTAGTCCAGGAACTTGCAGGTACAGGTTCACTTGTAGAAATTACAGTAGCATAATTCAATTAAAAGAGAGATTTTCAATGGCAAAACAATCAAAACGTATTAAACCTAATTCACCACAAATGATGCAGGTTAATGTTCCAAATCAAGGACAACCAGGTCAACAGGTTCCAGGTCAACAATTTGACTTTAGTAAAGTTCATGTTCACTTTGGTATTCCGGCTTACGGTGGACAAATTACAGAACCTTGCTTTACTAGCTTCTTACGCTTTATCCTAATGGCAAGTAAAATGGGACTACAATGGTCATTAGATACCATGGTTAACGAATCACTAGTAACACGTGCTCGTAATAACTTAATGGCTAAGATGATGACAAACACTGCGGCCACTCACTTTATGTTTATTGATGCAGACATTCGCTTTACACCAGAAAGTATCTTTATGATGCTTGCCACTGACAAAGATGTTATCGGTGGATTGTATCCTAAGAAAGCACTGCCAATTAGCTATGTGATTAATGTTAAACCAGGTACTGTTATTCAAAATGATATTTTCCCAGTAGACACAATGGGCACAGGTTTTATGATGTTCAAACGTCATGTATATGAAAAACTATGTGCTGCTCATCCTGAAAGCAAATACGTTGATGATGTTGGTCTAGGTAAACAATACGAACCAACTATGTATGCGATCTTTGATTGCGTAATTGACGAACGTGGTCACTATCTAAGTGAAGATTGGACATTCTGTCGTCGTTGGGCGGCTTTAGGTGGTGAGATTTATGCTCATGCTAAAGTATTGCTAAACCATTCAGGTCACTATGAATTTGCAGGTGATTTAAGTGTATTAACAGGTGGTAAGCCAACAATGCCTGATATTACTCCAGATCAAATTGCAGCAAAACAAGCACAACAAGCAGCGTAATGACCGAAGAAAAACTGAGTTTCGTTGTATCCCTTAGTGGAACATTTTGGGAG
>Ga0316220_1003893_pt1 | contig 11980 bp, 8 predicted proteins | sample TBH18005metaG_FD_203632 | JGI IMG/M metagenome (GOLD analysis project Ga0316220, IMG submission 203632) | Freshwater microbial communities from Trout Bog Lake, Wisconsin, USA - TBH18005 | ecosystem: Environmental > Aquatic > Freshwater > Lake > Hypolimnion/Profundal zone | place: USA: Wisconsin...
CCAGAGTGACGGACGGTAATTCAAATCGTAGCTGACAATGACACCGTGTTTCTTCGCGGCCTTCACCGCTTCGATGGTCAGGGCCGCCGTAGTTTCAGATAACGCGGCAAATATGCCGCCGGTGTGCAACCAGCGCGTGCCGATTTTTCCAAAAATATTATCCCAATCAAAATCGCCCGGCTTGAGCTGCGACGCGGCGGAATTTCCGCGATCCGAAACACCTACCGCACCGCGAATGCCAAAGCCGCGTTCGGTGATATTCAAACCGTTGCGGATGCTGCGGCCAATACCATCGTCCGCGCGCCACTGGATGAAGTCTGTGCAGACACCGCCCTGCATGATGAAATCCTCGACGAGATGGCCGACTTCGTTATCCACGAACGCCGTGCAGACGGCGGTTTTGAGGCCGAAACATTTGCGCAAACCGCGCGAGGTGTTGTATTCGCCGCCGCCTTCCCAAGCGGTGAAATGCCGCGCCGTGCGGATGCGGCCTTCGCCGGGATCAAGCCGCAACATGACTTCGCCTAGAGAAATTTGGTCGTATTGGCAGGCGGATTTGTCACGCAACTGGATAGACATAAAGTGTTTTGGATTCTAACGGAAAAGAATGAATGACTTCAAACATAATTGCCCGCCGCCGGTTGAAACCAATAAAATGCCCGCGCCGGCCCGAAATTGTTTTCCACCGGGCGCGCTTGATAGCCGCGCCGTTTCTTGCGATAGTCTGGGCATGAATGTCATTGCAGCAGCGGCGGTATTTTACCACCGCGTTCAAATCGTCCCAACCGGTTTAATTTTTCCAGCCAGCACTGGAACTGGCCGGCCAGCGATCTGACGCAAAGGCATAAAGTTTTTTTTGAAAAATTATCGGGTGCGAATCTTCGCCCAACAGGCCTAACGCCTGTCCCACACAAAATGCTTACCGTAGCCGGACTTTCCAAATCATTTGGCGGACGCGAACTGTTTGACGACGTTTCGTTGAACATCATGGCGGGCGACCGCATTGCCATCACCGGGCCGAACGGCGCGGGCAAATCCACGCTCATCAAAATCATTCTGGGCAAGGAAGAGCCGGACGCGGGCAGCGTGTCGTTTATTCGCGGCACGCGCGTCGGCTATCTGCCGCAGGAAAGCGAGCCGGCGGGCAACGAAACCGTCATGGAAATCACCGTGCCGCACGAGCACGAGCACGACGGCCAGTTCGTCGCCAAGGCGAAACAAATTCTCGCCAGCCTCGGCTTCAAGCAGACGGATCACGACCGCCCGGCGCGGGAAATGTCCGGCGGCTGGATCATGCGCGCGCACCTCGCGCGCCTGCTCGCGGAGGAACCAGATCTGCTGATGCTCGACGAGCCGACGAACCATCTCGACCTGGAAACGCTCATCTGGTTTCAGGATTATCTGAAATATTATCCCGGCGCGATTCTGCTGATTTCGCATGACCGCGAATTTTTGAACAATCTTTGCACGCACATTGCGGAGTTGCGGTCGTCGCGCATCATGCGTTATACGGGCAACTACGACAGCTATCTCGAACAGCGCGCGGCGATGGAGGTAACGCTCATCGCCACCGCGCAGGCGCAACAGCGGAAAATCGACCAGCTCCAGACCTTTGCCGACCGTTTTGGTGCGAAAGCCAGCAAAGCCTCGCAGGCGCAAAGCAAACGCAAGCAGATTGAGCGCATCAAGGAGGAAATGGTCGAGGTGCCGGACGGCGACGGGCCGACGGTCGGCTTTCGGTTTCCGCAGCCGCAGCGCAGCGGCCAGCGCGTGATCACGCTGGAGAAAATCAAATTTGGCTACGGCGAAAGGCTGATTTACGACGGCATTGATTTCGAGGTGGAACGCGACCAGCGCATCGTGCTCGTCGGGCCGAACGGCGCGGGCAAATCCACGCTGCTGAAATTGCTCGCGCAAGTGCTCACGCCGCAATCGGGCGTCCACAAGCTCGGTCACAATGCGAAGTTCGGCTACTTCGCGCAGCATCGCGCGGCGATGTTGAATCCCAAGCACACGGTTTTCCAGGAAGCGCTGGACACGCCGCAGCGCATTACTGAGCAGGCCATCCGCACGGTGCTGGGCAGCTTTCTATTTCGCGGCGATGACATTTACAAACCCGTCAGCGTGTTGAGCGGCGGAGAAAAAAGCCGGCTCGCGCTGGTGAAGTTGTTGCTTGATCCGCCCAATCTTTTGCTGATGGACGAGCCGACCACGCACCTCGATTTGGCCAGTGTGGACGCACTGATCGAGGCGTTGAAGCAATATCAAGGCACGCTGGTTTTCATCAGCCACGATGTGCATTTCATCCGCGCCTTGTCCACGCACGTCGTCCGCGTCGAGGCGGGACAGCTCCGGCATTTCGGCGGCGGCTACCAATATTATTTGGACAAGACCGCGCAGTCGGCGCGCTCGGCGTTGACCAGTTCCAGCTTCAGCAAAAATCTGACCGCGCCCAGAAGCGTCGTGCCGCAAGCCGACCGCAAGGAGCAGAAACGCCTTGAGGCCGCGCAGCGGCAGGCGCGCTCGAATAAAAAATCGGAAATCCAGAAGCGCATCGCCGCGCTGGAAAAAGAAATCGCCGATCTGGAGGCGAAGGAACGCGACTATGCGGCGGAACTGGAAAAGCCGGAGACTTACCATTCCGGCGGCCGCGCCACGCAGATCAACCGCGAGCTGGTGCATGTGTCCGACCGGTTGGAAGCGGCCAATGCGGAGTGGGAAAAGGCCGGCGCGGAACTGGCGCAGCTTGAAGCGGCGGCGGAATAAATTTCAGAGCCAGTTTTTCAGCCGCTCGCGCAAAATCTGCCGGGCGCGATAAAGCCTCGATTCCACGGCCTTCGGCGTGGATTCCAAAATCGTCGCGGCTTCGGCCACGCTGCGTTCTTCCCACTCGCACAGCACGATCGCTTCGCGCAAATCTTCGGGCAGATTTTTCACGGCGGCGCGCACCGCTGCCGCGCGTTCGCCGGCGAGCGCGGCTTCTTTGGGCGTGGGCGTATTTGCCGGCAGCGTGCTGCCGAGCGTCTGTTCGGTCTCGGCATTTTCCGCGTCGAGGGAAAGATTCGGATGCCGCGAGCGCCAACGGAAATGGTTTCGCGCCAGGTTCGCGGCGATGGTGAAGAGCCAGGTGGAAAATCTTTCGTTGCCGCGAAAACTTTTTGCCGATTTGAAAACGCGGACGAAAGTCTCCTGCGCGAGATCGTTCGCGTCGTCCTCGTTGCCGGTCATGCGGCAGAGAAAATGAAAAATCGGCGTCGCGTGGCGCGCCATCAAATCATTCAGCACGGCATCGTGGCCGGCTTGTAATTTTTCCATGTCCGCGCGGTCGCGGTCGTCGGCGTCAGTGGTGATGCTCATGGCCGGTGTCGCCCGACATGGATTGTTCCATCAGCTCATTGGTGCCAAGCGTGAGTTGCTTCATTTCGGCGAGATAGCGGCGGCCCGGTTCCGGCGGCATCACCTGGCTGACGGCGAGAAAATGCTGGAGCATCTGCGCCTGGCATTGCGCGCGCAACGTGGAGATTTCCTTCAATTTTTCTTGGGCCTCGGCAGTGAGATTGGTGCCGGTGCCGAACAGGGAAGCCAGTTCGCCTTTTTTCGCGGCGATCTTCGCGCACAGCTCGGCGCACTTGGGCAGATAACCTTCATGCAGTTCGCGGATGCGCGTCATTTCCGCATCACTCAAATGAAATTCGGTGCGCAGCCAGCTCAAATCATCGGCCGGTTCGGCGCAGCATTTCACGGTGGCGCGCTGGGCGGTGAAATACGAACCCGCGAAAATCGCCGCGCCCAGCGCCAGCGCGCCGAAGAGGATGATGAACGAGCGGTTCATGTTCAGCGCAGCGCGTGCGGCGCGACGGACGCGAGATAGTTCAACTGCGCATCGTGCCGGGCCGCCTGCCGGCCTTCCAGCGTGCCGGCGAAAACGCCGGCCAGCAGAACTGCGGCAGCCGTGGCCAGGGCGAAGCGTGGCCGCAAAATCAGCGCGGCCAGCGAATCAAGCCACGAGGCCGGTTGCGCGGGGGCTGCGGCGTCTTCGATGCGCCGCCAGACGTTTTGCTGGAAGCGCGGCGGCAGCGCCGGCATCACCCGCGACTCGCGCAGCAGCGCGGACAATTTGGGATCGTCGGTTTTCATTTTTTTGAACCGGCAGAGGACCGAATTAATTTTCGGCGTCCGCACCGGTTTAGTTGCGGCAACAGCGCGGCACAATCCAATTTGATTTGCCGGCCTGGTGTTGCCGCTGTAGATAATACCCCGACCGTTGAAAAATCCCGCAAAAAAAGAACTGGCCCCGGCCGGGTGGGTTGATCCGCCGGCCGGGGCTGGAAGAATGAAGCTGCAGGTAGGCTGCGGGCAGACTGCGCTGTTTCAAGACCGTTGAATCTTTGAATGCAAGTGCCATGCCAAACCGGATGGCCGCGCCGGCCCGCCGGATTCAGCGGTTTTCGCCGCCGCCCTCCGTTTTCCGGTGATGTTTTTTGCGCGGCGCGGGCAAAAGCCTTCATGAAAACCTATGCCGCCGCCGAGTCCTGTCGCGGCTGGATGCTTGTGCGTTTTACCAATTTGGATAACTTCATTGCCGGACCGGCCGGAAGCGGCGGAAATTTTTTGAGGGATTTCGTCGTCGGCGGGGTAAGCCAATGGTTCAACACGAACACCAACACGATTAACATTCAAACAACTATGAAAAAAACGAATCAATACCTGCTGCTCGCGGTCTGCGCCCTCGGCGTTGTCGCGCTTTCCACAAAACTCACGGCGTCGGACAGCACCCCGCCGGCCTGCTGCATGGGCGGCCTGGCCACGCCCATGGCGGCCGATACCAGCACCAACGCCACGCCGGATTTGCTCAAGACCTGCCCAGTTTCCGGCGAAAAACTTGGCGAAATGGGCAAACCGTTCACGTTCACCTACAAGGATCAGGAAGTGAAACTCTGCTGCAAAGGCTGCAAAAAAGATTTCGACAAGGATCCCGAAAAATATATCAAGCTGATCCGCGCGGCGGACAAAAAATAACCGGCGGCCGGTCGCAAAGTTTTGATCCGGCGCGCGGAGAATCCATTTCCGCGCGCCGCGTTTGTCCCGCCTTCGGCCTGTTGTTTTATGAAAAAAATAGTTTCCTTTTTTATTGTGCTCCTCGCGCTGGGCGGGCTGGCGGCGGAGGCGCGGAGCGAGAACGCCAAGCCGCTTTACACTTGCGGCATGCATCCGCAGGTGATTCTGGATCATCCGGGCAACTGTCCGATCTGCGGCATGAAGCTGACGCCGATCCGCAACGGCGCGGGCGTGGAAACCAACGCCGCCAGTGCGACGGCCATCGCGGTGGACGCGGCGACGCAGCAGAACATGAACCTGCGCACGGCGGAAGTCCGGCGCGGGCCGCTGCGCAAAACCCTCCGCACGGTCGGCACGATTGATTTCAACGAGACGGCGCTGGCTGACGTGACCACGCGGTTCAAAGGCTGGATTGAAAAACTGGACGTGGACGCCACCGGCCAGCTCGTGCATCGCGGCGAGCCGCTGTTCGAGGTGTCCTCGCCGGAGCTTTACCAGCCGCAGGTGGAATTTTTGCAGGCGGTCACGAATAAATTCAAAAGCTTCAAGAGCGTCATCGCGCAATACAACGCGGGGATCCGCAACTTGAAATTGCTGGGCTTTCAGGACGCGCAGATCGCCGAGATTGAGACGAACCGCCATGTGCTCAAGACATTCACGATCACCGCGCCGATCTCCGGTTTCGTCATCGAGAAAAACGCCGTGGCCGGCCAGATGGTGGACGCGGGTATCAAACTCTATCGTATCGCCGACCTTGGCATCGTGTGGGTGCTGGCGCAAATTTACGAACAGGATTTGCCGTTTGTGCAGCTCGGTCAGGAAGTCGTTGTAAAAGTAGCGTCCATGCCCGACCGCGAGTTTCGCGGTCGCGTGACTTTTGTGTATCCGACCGTGGACGAGAAAACGCGCACGGCCAAAGTGCGGCTGGAATTTGAAAATCCGGGTTACTATTTGAAGCCAGGCATGTTCGTCACCGCGCAAATTCAATCGGAACTGGAAGCTTCGGCGGTGCTGGTTCCGGAATCGGCGGTGCTGCGCAGCGGGGCAAAGAACACGGTGTTCGTCGCGCTGGCGGGCGGCAAGTTTGCGGCGCGCGACGTGACGCTGGGCTTGGAATCGGAGAACGGCATGAACCAGGTCACCAGCGGCTTGAACGTCGGCGAACGCGTCGTGACGTCGGGACAATTTCTGCTCGATTCGGAAAGCCAGTTGCGCGAGGCGATTGAAAAAATGCGCGGGCCGACCAGAGAGGGCGAGACTCCCGGCGAGCCGAATACAACAACCAATTCTCCCATCGCCGACGGCTCGCGAGGACGCTCGCCCCACCCGGCGGAATCCGAAGCGTCATTTTACGTTTGTCCAATGCCGGAGCACGTTTCGATTCTCTACGATCACGCCGGCAAATGCCCGATTTGCGGCATGACGCTGGTTTCCGTCACCCGTTCCGCGCTGCAAAAAATCCAACCCGGCGGCAAAGTGCTTTACTACACCTGCCCGATGCCAGAGCACGCCAGCGTCCATGCAGACAAGCCCGGCAAATGCCCGCTGTGCGCGATGACGCTGATTCCGGTGATGTCGCAATCGGCGATGCCAACGAATTCCGTGCCGGTGAAGCCAAAGTATTATTGTCCGATGCACCCCGAAGTGATTTCCGGTGAACCCGGCAAATGTCCGAAATGTGAAATGGATTTGGTTCCGGTGGAACCCAAATAATCCGCCATGCTCCAACGCATCATTGATTTTTCGCTGCGGAACAAGTTTCTCGTCGTGCTCGCGACGGCGATCCTGCTGTTCGGCGGGGTCTATGCGGCGCGGCATATTCCGCTGGATGCCATCCCCGATCTCTCGGACACGCAGGTCATCATCTACACGCCGTGGGAAGGCCAGGCGCCAAACATTGTCGAGGACCAGGTCACTTATCCGATCACCACAAAAATGCTCTCGGTGGCCAAGGCGAAAACGGTGCGCGGTTATTCGTTCTACGGTTTCTCGTTCGTGTATGTGATCTTCGAGGACGGCACCGATCCGTATTGGGCGCGCAGCCGCGTGCTGGAATATTTGAGCAGCATCACCGCGCAAATGCCGAAGGGCGTCACGCCATCGCTCGGGCCGGACGCCACCGGCGTCGGCTGGGCGTTCATGTATTCGCTCAACTCCACGAACCGCGACCTCGCGGAACTGCGCTCCATCCAGGACTGGTATCTGAAATATCAGCTCACCGCCGTGCCCGGCGTGTCGGAGGTCGCGTCCGTCGGCGGCTTCGTGAAACAATATCAAGTGACGGTGGACCCGACGAAACTGCGCGCCTACAACCTCGCGCTGAAAGATGTCAGCACCGCCATCGAACGCAGCAACGGCGAGGTCGGCGGACGGTCGCTCGAACTAGCGGAACGGGAATTCATCCTGCGCGTCAAAGGCTATGTCACAAATCTCGATGACTTGAAAAAAATCGCCGTCGGCATCGGCGACAAGGGTGTACCGATTTTGCTGCGCGACGTGGCGACCATCCAGTTCGGCCCCGATATGCGACGCGGCATCGCCGAGGCCAATGGTGAAGGCGAGACCGTCGGCGGCATCGTGGTGGTGCGCTACGGCGCAAACGCGCATCAGGTCATTCAAGATGTGAAAACCAAGTTGGCGGTGGCGATGAAGGCGTTGCCGGCGGACGTGAAAGTCACCGTAAATTACGACCGCTCCGAGCTGATTGACCACGCGGTGAAGACGCTCAAAGACAAACTAATCGAAGAAAGCATCGTCGTGGCACTGGTTTGCTTCCTGTTTCTACTGCACCTGCGGAGCGCGTTGGTGGCGATTATCATTTTGCCAGTCGCGGTCTTGATTGCACTGCTCGTGATGTTCGGCCAGGGCATCAGCTCGAACATTATGTCACTCGGCGGAATTGCCATTGCCATCGGCGCGATGGTGGACGCGGTGATCATCATGATCGAGAACGCGCACAAGCATCTCGAACATGACCAAGGCAAGAAGCCGCACTGGGACATCATCCGCGACGCGGCGGTGGAAGTCGGACCGACATTGTTCTACTCGCTGCTTGTCATCACGGTTTCGTTCCTGCCGGTGTTCACGCTGCAGGAGCAGGAAGGGCGCCTCTTCAAGCCATTGGCGTTCACCAAAACCTATTCCATGGCCGCCGCCGCGTTGCTGTCCATCACGCTCGCGCCGGTGCTGATGGGCTGGTTCATCCGGGGAAGAATTCCGTCGGAAGAAAAAAATCCGCTCAACCGCCTGCTCATCTGGATTTACAACCCGGTGCTGGATTTCGTGGTGAAACGCCGCTGGGCGGTGATCATAACTGCTGGCGTAATCATCGTGTGGGTTTTCCTGCCTTGGAATTGGTTAGCCTCGCGCCTTCTGCCCGAAGGGAAAGTGCGCAACGCGGCGTTCTCCGTCGGAAAATTCTTTCCATATCAGAACATCGGCTCGGAGTTCATGCCGCCGCTTTACGAAGGCGACCTGCTGTATATGCCGACGACGTTCCCCGGCATCTCGCCGACGAAGGCGAAAGAGTTGTTGCAAGTCACCGACCGGCTCATCAAATCATTTCCCGAAGTCGCCGAAGTTTTCGGCAAAGCCGGCCGCGCCGAGACCGCCACCGATCCCGCGCCGATGGACATGATTGAAACGACGATTCGTCTCAAGCCGGAGTCGGCATGGCCCGCCGTGGATATCAAGGACGACGACGGAAAAGTCATTGCGCACCGCAAACGCACGCCGGATGAACTGACCGACGCGCTGAACAACGTCGTGCAGATTCCCGGCCTGAACAACGCCTGGACCATGCCCATCCGCACGCGCATTGACATGCTGTCCACCGGCATCAAGACGCCGGTCGGCATCAAGATCGCCGGCGCGGATCTGGCCACGCTCGAACGCATCGGCACTGAGGTCGAGGCCGCTGTCCGCAAAATTCCCGGCACCACCAGCGTATTCGCCGAGCGCGTGATGGGCGGGCGCTTCATCGAATTCGAAATTGATCGCGAAGCCATCGCGCGTTACGGCCTGACCGTCGGCGACGTGCAAGACGTGTTGTCCGTGGCGCTCGGCGGCATGCCGCTCACGACGACGGTTGAAGGATTGCAACGCTACACGATCAATCTGCGCTACGACCGCGATTTTCGTTCCGATCTGCGGGCGTTGCGCGAGGACATCGTCGTGCCGACGCCGACCGGCGCGCAGATTCCGCTCGGGCAACTCGCGACCGTGAAAGTCGTGGACGGACCGATGGGCATCAAAAGCGAAGGCGCGGTGCCGAATGCGTGGGTCTATGTGGACATCCGCGGCGTGGACGTCGGGACGTATGTGCAGATGGCCATGCGCGCCGTGAACGAGGCCGTGGCGCACGGCGACATCAAGCTGCCCGGCGGCTACAACATTTTCTGGAGCGGCCAATACGAATATATGCTGCGCGCCAAGGAACGGCTGATGCTCGTTGTGCCGCTGACGCTGCTGCTCATCACGCTCATCATTTACCTGAACACGAAATCCGCCATCAAGACCGCCATTGTGATGCTGGCGGTGCCGTTCTCGCTGGTGGGCGCGTTCTGGGCGATTTATCTGTGCGGCTACAATTTGAGCGTGGCTGTATGGGTGGGCATCATCGCGCTCGCCGGCCTCGACGCCGAAACCGGCGTGGTGATGCTGCTCTACTTGGAGCTCGCGTTTGCCGATTGGAAAAAGCGCGGCGCGCTCAATTCCACCGGCGATTTGCGCGACGCGATTTATCACGGCGCGGTGAAACGCGTCCGCCCGAAAGCCATGACCGCGTGCGTGATCATCGCCGGACTCGCGCCGATTTTGTGGAGTCACGGCGCGGGTGCGGACGTGATGAAACGCATCGCCACGCCGATGGTCGGTGGCGTCATCACCTCGACGATTATGGAACTCGCGGTGTATCCGGCGATTTATTTTTTGTGGCGCTCGCACGGATTAAAATCGTCGGCTTGCCTCATAAACAATTTGCCGATAGCAGCCGTGGATGCTATGGGTAATAACAAGTTCACGGACAACCAACCTAATACCAAATAACATGAAAACAATGCTCCTATTCGCTGCGGTTTGTGCTGCCGCCATCCTGATGACCACTGGCTGCTCGACCTGCTGCAAAAAAGAAGGCGCGTGCTGCAAGCCCGCCGCTTCCGCTTGCACAGGTGCCTGTTGTAGCGACCCGGCGACTTGCGCCAAATGCTGCACGGACGCCGCTGGTTGCGCGAAGTGCTGCAAGAAGTAATCACTTGGGACTCATGCACCACGCCGGACGGATTTCCGTTCCGGCGTTGTTGTTTGGTTTCGCTGGCGGCGGAAATTTGTTTTCATTTTGCGAATGAATGAATTTCTCACCGTGTTGACGGCGGTGTTGCCGGTGTTTGGCATCATGGGCGTCGGCCTACTGCTGCGCCGGCGCGACTGGCTCTCGGCGGATGCCGACGCCAGCCTGATGCGCGTCTGCCTCAACCTCCTCCTGCCGTGCCTGATTTTTGATTCCGTGCTGGGCAACGCCGCTTTGCGCCGACCAGAAAATCTTTTACTCCCGCCGCTCGTCGGCTTCGGGATGGTCGCGGTGGGCATCGCCATTTCACGGTTGTTTGCGCGGGTGGCGGGGCTGCAAACAAAACCGGAGCAGCGCACCTTTGCCTTTCTCACCGGGCTGCAAAATTATGCCTATCTCGTCATTCCGCTGTGTGTTTCGCTTTTTGATTCCGGCACGACCGGCGTGCTGTTCGTCCACAACGTCGGCACGGAAATCGCCATGTGGACGCTCGGCGTTACGGTGCTCACCGGCAGCGGCTTAAGCGGCGGCTGGGGGAAAATCCTGAACGCGCCGCTGTCCGCGCTATTGTCGGCGCTCGGTCTAAATTTTCTCGGCATTATTTTTACGCCGCCCGGATCAGTGGCGTTCGTCGGAAAAATTATTCTGACCGCAATTCACTGGTTTGGTCAGAGTGCGATTCCATTGGCGCTGCTGCTCATCGGTGCCATCGTGGCCGACCATCTCGCCGACGCGCGCGGTGGCCGGGCGGTGCGTGTCGTGGTCGTGGCTTCGCTGGTGCGACTGGCAATTATGCCGATTTTGTTTTTGCTGCTCGCGAAATTTCTGCCGTGTTCCCTCGAGCTGAAGCGCGTCCTTGTTTTGCAGGGCGCGATGCCGTCCGCCGTGCTGCCCATCGTCATCACAAAACATTACGGCGGCGACGCGCGGACGGCGTTGCAGGTGGCGCTTGGAACTTCCGTGCTTGGCCTCGCGACGATTCCGCTGTGGATTCATTTTGGCGGACATTTCGCCGGGATTCGGTGAAATCAATTCACCAGAATTTCAGGACAACTTGCCGCCAACAAATTGCAAGCCCGCGACAGCGCGGTTTTCCGCACCTGTTAATCTCGCCGCATGATGAAAATCTTTTTTCTCGTCTGTGGATTGAGTTTGGCCGCGCTTGCGGACGAAAAAGTTTTCGCCGATGACCAAACCGCGCCGGACACGCGCTACGGTTTGTTTGACGGACTCGACCATCGCAGCAGCTACGGCCAGGGCGTCTATGCCGAACCGTTTCTGGTGGACGATTCCGATTTGGAAACCGGTGAGTTTCGGCTCGACTGGTTGCACACGGCCAGCGGCAGCGACCACACCGACATCATTCATCCGGAAATCGAATACGGCATTGGCCTGCTCACGCTCGAATTCGAAGTGCCTTACGAACGCGACGTGACCGCCGGCAAAATCACCGACGGCATTGATAACATTGATGTCGGCGCGCGTTATCCATTTTATCAATTTGTCGCGCGCAACGGATCGTTCGACACCACGGTTGGCGCGGCGGTGGAAGTCGGCATTCCCACGGGTTCGGACGTGAGTAAAAATGCCGAGCTGGTGCCGAAAATCTTTGACGACTTGAAAATCGGCAACTTC
>Ga0316220_1003896_pt1 | contig 11973 bp, 9 predicted proteins | sample TBH18005metaG_FD_203632 | JGI IMG/M metagenome (GOLD analysis project Ga0316220, IMG submission 203632) | Freshwater microbial communities from Trout Bog Lake, Wisconsin, USA - TBH18005 | ecosystem: Environmental > Aquatic > Freshwater > Lake > Hypolimnion/Profundal zone | place: USA: Wisconsin...
TGCACAATCTCGCCAGCGCGTGCAGGTGCAGCCGATCGTCCGGGCAGCACAGCAGGAAGAATAAGTCCGTGGCGGCGCCATCCGGGGCGCCAAACGGGATCTGCTGGATGGTCCGGCCCACCACGATGAAGGGCGACTCGAACATATAGGCATCCGGGAAACGGGCATGCAGCAAGGCCAACCCACCCGGCACCCCGGTCGAGCAGAGTTCTTCACGCGCATTAAGACCTTCCCGCAATCCGGCCGGGTCGCACACCCGCCCGGTTTTCTCGGCCAACGCCGCCATCTCGCGCAAGACCGAGGCCTTGGTCTTGGCCGGCAAGGCGGGATCGATGAACCCGGGCTCGATCATCTCCGGCATGAGGGTGCCGCCGGGAACCACATGGCGCATGTCGCGCGAGGTTTTGCGATGAAATTCCGTGAGGCCGCGATCTTCCAGACCGAGGATGCGCTTGGAAGCCCAGGCATCCACCTCGACCTTTCGAAAGACCACGCGATCGCCATGGTGCTCGCACGGGATCTCATGGTTCTTGACGAGCTTCTCCACATCGGCGCCGCTGAGGTGCAGGTGGCGGGCGACTTCTTCAACGTTATAGGTGCGATGGGGCATAGGTCTTGGTGGTCCCGCCAGATAAGTCGCTCACATCTCGCGGCGACCTTCGAGGGCTCGGCTCAGTGTGAGTTCATCGGCAAAATCGAGTCCGGTGCCGGCGGGGAGCCCGTGGGCAATGCGGGTGATCTTCAATCCGGGGCGGGTGAGACGTTTGGCCAGGTAATAGCCGGTGGCGTCGCCTTCCACATCGGTTCCGAGCGCGATAACGAGTTCGTGGACTGGTTCAGAGCCGAGCCGGGTTTCGAGTTCGACGATGCGCAAGTCTTCAGGTTGGACGCCGTTCAGTGGCGATATTTTGCCACCCAAGACGTGGTATTTGCCCCGGAAGGTGGCTGATTTTTCCAGGCTGAGGATGTCCACCGCCCGTTCGATGACGCAGAGGAGCGAGGCGTCACGTCGCGGGTCGGTGCAGGTGGTGCAGGGGGAGTGTTCGGTGAGGGCGCCGCAGAGCTCGCAGAAACGAATCCGTTCGCGCGCACTCAGGATGGCCTCGGCCAGCTCCTTTACCGCCCCGGTGTCGGCCTGGACCAGGTGCAAGGCGATCCGCTCCGCTGAACGAGGGCCAATGCCCGGCAGTCGGTGCAGGGCGCCTATCAGCGCATGGATGGGAGCCGGGAGTGAGGCCATAAGGGGCAAGGACGAAGGATAAAGGTCGAAATGGGAAAAGGACTGAGCGCGAGACCGGGGGGATGCGGGGTACGAACCACGCCGCCCCCACACGGTATCGCGAGACACCGTGGTGGTAGCGGTGGCCGGGTCAAGTCAGACCGGGGATGCTGAAGCCGGCGGTCACCTTGTTCATTTCGGTAGTCGAGATCTCCCGCGCCTGTGCCAGGGCCTGGTTGGCGGCGGTCAGCACGAGGTCTTCGAGCAGTTGGGCGTCGGCGGGGTTGATCGCCTGGGGGTCGATCTTGATGGAGGCGAGGCTCCCGTCGCATTTGGCGATGATTTTGACCGCGCCACCGCCACTGGTGGCCTCGACCGTCCGAGCGGCGAGGGCGTTTTGGACGGATTCCACCTGTTGCTGCATTCGCGCAGCCTGTTTCACGAGTTTTCCGATGCTGGACATGGGCTTAAGGAGTTGATGGTTGACGGTTAAGTGCCTGAGGGCCCGGCTTCAGGCCCGGACCTCGACGATTTGCGCCTTGAAGATCTCGAGCGCCTTTTGGATGAGTGGGTCGTTCTTGAAATCCTCGGGATTGAAGGGGACCGAGGCTAGTTTTTCCTTCTCCTTGGCCGGGGCGGGTTCCGGCGAAGGGGCCGGCGCTGGCGTTGCGGAAGCCACCGGCGCTGGGATCTGCGGTCTGGTGGCTGCGGGCCTCGGAGCCGGGACGGGCGTGGGGGTGACGATTCCCCGCTCAGCCTTGACGAATTTGAACTGAACGTTGGGGTGTCCCAACTCGGCCATTTTGGTCTGGAGCAACGTGCGGTTTCGCGTGTTGTCGACCATCCCAATATGATCCTCAAATTCAGGGTCAAAGCCGATGGTCAAAAGGCCCTTGGCGAAGGCGGTGGCTTGAGCGTCCTTGAGATAGCTGCGGGTAAAGGGACTGGCGCGTCCCACAGCTTCGAGCAGGTCGGCCCAGAGTTGGCCGAGGTCCCCGAGAGCGGCGGGCGACGCGACTGCGGGGGGCGGTTGGATTGGGGCGGTTTCTGCCCGGGCGCCGGCGGCTGCCGCCGGTGCAGTTCGCGGGATGACCGACTCGATGGGGGCGGATTGGGGAATAACCGTGGCGTTTTGCCGCGGCGCCGTCGAGGCGGCTTCCGCGCGGAGCGGCTTTGGCTCCGGTACCGGGGACGTGGAAGCCGGGCGGACGGCGGCGCCGACCACGTCGCTGGAGGACCGGCCCTCGCGGAGGGCTTGGAGTTGTTTCAACACGGCGTCCAGGCTCAACGCATTCCGGGCTTCGATCGCTTTGAGGAGGGTGACTTCGACCAGGATTTTCTTGGAGGAAGCATCCCGCAGGCGCATCTCAGCACTGCCGAAAACGTCCAGGATGCGGGTCAGTCCCTCGGCGCTGGTGAGCTTGGATTGCTCGGCCAGGGCCGAGGCTTCCGCCTCGGACACCTCCAACATGCGCAGGTCGCCGCGCGAGACCTGAAAGATCAGCAGGTTGCGGAAATGGTTGAGGAGGTCGGACAGGAGCCGGGCCAGGTCCTTGCCGTTGCTGGCCAGATCGTTGAGCTGACGCAGCGCGCTCTCGACCTGGCCATCGAGCACGGCTTGCGCCAGGCCCAGGAGCTGCCGTTGGGCGGTCAGGCCAAACATCGAGAGCACGTCGGCCTCCTCGATTCGGTTGCCGCAAAAACTGATGAGCTGGTCGAGGGTGGATTCGGCATCCCGCATGCCGCCCTCGGCGCCGCGGGCGATGGCGTAGAGCGCCGCAGGGTCGACCTGGACCTGCTCCAGGCCACTGATTTGGGTAAGATGCTTGACAATCAAGGCGGCGGGAATGCGGCGGAGGTCAAACCGCTGGCAACGGGAGAGAATGGTGGCCAGCACCTTTTCCGGCTCGGTCGTGGCGAAGAGGAATTTGGCGTGATCCGGCGGCTCTTCCAGGGTCTTGAGCAGGGCGTTGAAGGCGTCCTTGCTCAGCATGTGGACTTCATCGATGATATAGACCTTGAACTTCCCGGTCGCGGGGGCGTAGCGGACGGTCTCACGGAGGCCCCGGATGTCCTCAATGCCACGGTTGGAAGCGGCGTCGATCTCGATGACATCGAGCGAGCGGCCTTCGGTGATCTCCTGGACGCGCGGATCCAGGTCGTCGAAATCGGCGGTGGGGCCGTTGGTGGCATTGAGGCACTTGGCGAAAATGCGGGCGATGGTGGTCTTGCCGGTGCCGCGCGGCCCGCAAAACAGATAGGCATGGGCTATGCGGTTCTGCTCGATGGCGTGGGACAGCGTCTGGGTGACGTGTTCCTGGCCCACGACATCGCTGAACCGTTGCGGGCGGTATTTCCGGGCTATGACTTGATACGACATCGCTTCAGCTTTCGCCGGGCGGCCCGCCGGGCGGGCCGCCCGCAGTAAAATTCAGTACCAGGGTTACCACGGCAGATGCGGAGCAAATTACCGTTGCTGCCTTCCGGCCCTGGCGGGGTTCGTAAGTCCGCATTCCATGGGCCCTGGCAACTCAACTCTGCCGGACACCGGACAGCGCGGCAAGCAGAATCAGATAAGGGAAGCCCGAATGCTCAGCGGCCCACGCCGTCCGCCCCAAGCTGGCAAGCCGGGTTGTGCTTCCGTGGGCGAGTTGCTTGGGTTGTACGCAGAAGTGCAAAGACGCCAGGGCGATGGGCTCACCGCTTCTTGAAATAGAGCATCATGAGCAGGAACAGTATGACCTGCAGAAGGACGACGGCGAGGATGACTGGGACGGAACGGAAGCGGGACTTCCAGATCTGTGGGGCCTGGAGGCGGGTGTAACGATTGGTCATCTCGACGATTTCGTAATCATCCAACTCGGCCTTCATGGCGGCGGCGGACTGGAAGCGCCGTTTGGGGTCGCGCTCCATGGCGTGCAGAATAATTTCTTCCAATACCGGGGTGAGCTTGGGATTGGGTTTGCGTGGGGCGATGGGGTCGCCGGTGACGCGGGCGTTCATGATCACGTAGGCGCTGTCCCCGCCAAAGGGGGTTTCGCCGGTGCTCATTTCGTAAAGGATGGCCCCCATGCTGTAGATGTCGGTCCGGAGATCGCCCCGGCTGCCGCGCACCTGCTCGGGCGCCATGTAGTCGGGGGTGCCCATGGCCGGGGTAAAGCCGACAAAAGTGAGCCGGCGCGAACCCTGAGAGCGGGCGATTCCGAAATCCATGATGCGAATGGAACCGTCGTTGCAGATCATGATGTTCTGCGGCTTGAGATCCCGGTGGATCACGCCCTTGCCATGCATGTACTCGAGGGCTTCGCACACCCGGCTGGCGATCCTGACTGCGTCGGGTTCGGGCAAGGGGTGGACATTTTTGAGCAACTCGCTCAAGGTCTGGACTTCCAGATACTCCATGGCGATATAGGGCCGACTCTTATTCTCGACGGGAATAATCTTGAGAATATTGGGGTGATCGAGTTGGAGACCGATCTCTTCCTCGCGCTTGAAGCGATCGAAGCCGGCCGGGTCGCTTTCGATTTGAAGGTAGGGCACCTTCAACGCGATGGCGGCTCCAGTCTTGCGGTCCGTCGCCTTAAACAAAGAGGCCATGCCGCTCTTGGCGATGACGTCGGTGATCTCAAATCTCGCGTCGAGCACATTGCCGACGCTGAGATCGGTGCCGAGCGGCCGGCTGCCGGCGGAGGGGACGCTGGCCTCCAGGGCCTGATCGACCTCCCATACCTGGACGATCTGGACGGAGACATTATCGCTGGCCTGCCGTTTCTCGGCCAACGCAATGAGGCGTTTGCAGGCCTCGCCGGGGTGATACTTGATGACCGCTTCGAGGATCTCATCATCGAGCAGTGATCCATAGAGGCCGTCCGAGCATTGGAGAATCACGTCGCCCTTGGAGAGTGGTTCGGTCGAAATGTCATAATGACACATCGGTTCATACCCGATGCTTCGGGTCAGCGTCGAGCGATGTGGACTGGTCATGGCGTTCCGCTCGAGCAGCAAGCCGAGTTTGACCTGCAAGGAGGTGTAGGAGTGATCGGTGGTGAGCCGCTTGATTTTCCCCGCCCGGATCAGGTACGCGCGCGAGTCGCCCACATGCGCGATGGTTACTTTGTCGTGCCGGAAGATCGAAATCAACAACGTCGTCGCCATCCGTCCCTTCTCCTGCGCACTCTGAAAGACCTTGGCCGCCGCGGTGTCGAACATCCCGCGGACGACATCCCGCAGGGGCAACTCGGGTTTGGCTTCACGGAAGATCGACAAGGCGGTTTCCGCCGCGAGCCGACTGGCCACCTCCCCGTTGGTTTCCCCACCCACTCCGTCGGCCAGCAGGGCGACGCTGCCCAGGTCTTGACGCTGGGAGAAATCGTCCGGTTCCCAAAAGGTCAGGAAATCTTCATTGTGGTCGCGAACCGGCCCGGCGCTGGAAACCTGGTGGCATTTAACTTTCATGGATAGCTAGTATCTACTAATGGAGGAAATTGAAAAGTGGCTAAGTTGGGCCGTCGCCGAGGCTTCCTCGCAAGCAGGGAGTTCGGCTCGCCCGCCGCTCTGGGAAATCGGCGAGGCAGAGAGCAAGCCGTCGACCAAGGAGGCGACAAAGGTCGGCACAAAGGTTTTGAAAGGGGCGTTGGGGAGCGGTTCCAGATAAGCAAGAGACCCGGTCATCCCGAGGACGACCGGGTCTCATGGTTGCGGTTTGAGTTGGCGGTTAAGCTGGTTTTTCCGAGAGGAACATCGGACGAGCCAGGGTGGCGCTGCGTTTACGGAAGTATAGCAATCCGTAGATGCCCCAGACGGCGGCGACCCCGAGGGCGATATAAGGTTCTTTCCAGCTCATGCCGCTGACCATGAACGGACCGATGAGGTAGAACAACATGCAGGCCAGGTTGGCCACCAGGCCGAACATGGGGATGAACACATGTTTGAAGCCGTGGAAGCTGTCGTGCTCTTTGAAGGCCACCATGGCGATGAGACAGGTGGTCATGTAGAGCAGGAAGGTGCCGAAGTTGCTGATGAGCGTGATGATGAGCAGCGTATTGGGCAACTTGGTGTAGGCTTCGGGCGAGAAGATGCCGAAGCTGTACCAGAAATTGTGCTTGTCGAGGGCCGCCGGAGCGGTGGATTGCTCGCCCATGTAGAGCACGACCGAGGCGATGCCGACCACAATCGAAATGAACACCAGCGTCCAGATGGCGCGGTGCGGGGAGAGCGTGCGGCCATGCACCAATCCGAAGTGCGAGGGAACCTCCTCGTCGCGGCCCATGGCGTAGGTGACGCGCGCGCCGGTGTTGATGCACGAGAGCGTGGTGCCGATGAGGGCCAGGAAGACCGTCGAGGCCTGCACAATCATGAAGGCCCAGCCGGCCTTGTAGCTCCCGAAGAGCCAAGTGCCCGTGAGCACCATCATGTCGCCAAGCGGTGCGCCCGAGGCGCCCGCATTAGGGAGCGTGTAGCCGTTGTGCAGGAGGTAATTCGCGGCGAAGTACTCGAACAGGTAACACACCCCGCCCTGAATGGCCAGCGAGAGCAATACCGCGCGCGGAATGTCGCGCTTGGCGTTCTTGGCTTCCTCGCCCATGGCGGTGACCGACTCGAAGCCCACCAGGATGAGAATGGCGATACAGGCTTGGATGAACATGTAGCTGAATTTGTGCGGGGCGACCACGGAACCGGCGGTGGCATGGAAGTTGACCGTCAACGGGTCCTTGGCATCCCCGTCTTTGCCCGTCATCGCGTCTTCGGGTTTGTAGCTGACCAGGAAGGGGTCGGCGATGGCGTGGGCGTCTTTATCCAGCACCAGTTTGCCATCTTTGTCCTTTTGGAAGGCCGGGTAAGGATCCCCTTCCGCCAGGCCCATGGCAGTCAAGGCTCCGAGCACTGCAGCGTCCTTGTTCTTTTCCTTGTCCAGGTCGTCTTTCACGACGTTGCGGTCCTGCATCTTGGGAACGGCTTGGCCTTTGTCGTCCAGTTTCGGCGAATTGTCCGCCCAGGTATCGCCAACGGGCTTGCCCTTCTCGTCCGTCACCGGGACCTGATCCACGTTATAGGCCACCGGGGTTTGACCGGAGAGGTGTAACCCGACCGAGCCTTGCGGGTGCTGAACACGATAGGCAATCGCGATGATCGAAAAGACCACCAGGGCGGAGATTTGAATGACGTTGATGGCCACGTTGACGCCCGTGGAACCATTGACTCCGCGGAAGGCGATGTAACCGACGCCCAAGGCGAACACGATACAGAAGAGGATCATGAACAGCGGGCTGTTATAGGTGCTACTGAACGTGTTCGGCCAGAACTGACTGGCGAGGTAACCCGCCAAGATGGCGGTAACGCCCACCATACACCCCGGATAAACCCAGTAATAAAGATGGCTGGCCCAGCCGGTGAAGAACTTGGCCGCACGCGCGAACTTAAACCACTTGGTCTTGGAGAGGAACGCCTGTTCCGCGTAGAGATACGAAGAGCCGGCTCCGGGGAAGATCTTCGACAACTCGGCGTAACTGTACGCGGTCGCGAAGCAGAGCAACAAGGCCGCCAGGATGCCAAACCACATGGCGCTTCCCGCCAGTGGGGCGCCATAGAGCGATTGCATTTGGAAGGTGAGCCAGAGAAAGGCGCCCGGCGCTATCAGCGCCATCGCGTTTGAGGTAAGCCCGGTTAAGCCCAGGGTTGCTTTAGTGGTGGGCGATTTTCCGCCGCCACCGGTGGTATTGTTCATTTCTGCGTTTGCCATATTTGTTTTGCTAACTGTTTTGCGTTTCTTTGCCCGCGAACGCCACCGCTATCCCCGCCTATCGAGCTTTGCCCGGCGGGGCGGTTTGTTTCTGCCCACCCATATAGCAAGCCTTATGCCATCAATTGGACGTAAATACACAACCCATATTAGGTCAATGGATTAGATATGAAAAAAACCTTTTGATGAGGCCCGATCCAGGGGTTGATTGTCGCGTTTTATACACCTTGCTGGTTTCGATTCATGGAAGGCGGCCACCGCCCCAGGCGCTACCCGCTTGGGTTTACCGGAGGCGGATCACACCGGCGGTATCGTGACCCTGCGCCGGCGCGGATGAGCCGCGGTTTGAGCCAGACTCGACAAATCGGGGAGGCTGCGGCTACATTGGGCGGGATGTTGTTGCAAAACCAACCATTGATCATCGCCGGGCGGAGTTTCCGTTCCCGCCTCATTCTGGGGACGGGCAAGTTTTCCGCTCCCGAGGCGATGCGGGACGCCTTGGCGGCCAGCGGGACCGAGTTGGTGACCGTGGCGTTGCGCCGGGCCGACCTGAGCGGCCAGCGGGATCCCTTTGCCAATATCCTGGAGTTTATCGATCCAAATCGCTACCTGCTGCTCCCCAACACCAGCGGGGCCATGAACGCGGGCGAGGCCGTGCGGTTGGCTCGGTTGGCGGTGGCGGCCGGGCTGCCGAAATGGGTAAAGCTGGAGATTCATCCGGACCCCCGCTACCTGCTGCCCGACCCCATCGAGACACTCAAGGCCGCCGAAATCCTGGTGCAAGAAGGATTTGTCGTGCTGCCTTATATTAATGCTGACCCCGTGCTGGCCAAGCGCCTGCAGGAGGTGGGGGTGGCGACCGTCATGCCGCTGGGGTCGCCGATCGGCTCGAACCGCGGTTTGCAAACGCGGGACCAGGTCCGCATCATCATCGAGCAGGCCACAGTGCCGGTCATCGTGGACGCCGGCCTCGGTTCGCCGAGCCACGCCGCCGAGGCGATGGAGTTGGGGGCCGATGCGGTGCTGATCAATACGGCGATCGCGGTGGCGGGCGACCCGAACCGGATGGCCCTGGCCTTCAAACTGGCGGTCGAGGCTGGCCGGATGGCCTTTGAGTCCGGCCCCGCCGCCCCGCAAGCCAGCGCCAGCGCCACCAGTCCGCTCACGGCCTTCCTCGATTGATCCCCTATGACCTTACCCCCTTTGTCTGGCGACCGGGCGCGCGAAATACTGGCCGAAGCGGCGCGAACTCGCGTCGCTGTGGTGGGCGATGTGATGCTGGACCAATTCGTTTGGGGCAGCGTGTCGCGTATCTCGCCGGAGGCCCCCGTACCGGTGCTGGATTTCCAGCGGGAGAGTTTTATGCCCGGAGGCGCCGCGAATGTGGCTCGTAACCTGACTTCGCTCGGGGTTCCAACGGAACTGTTCGGAGTGGTGGGCGAGGACGTGGCGGGAGAGCAGCTTGCGGGGCTCTTGCGCGAGCACCGGATCGGGTGTCGGGGGATGCTCGCCGACCCCCGGAGAATGACGAGCGTCAAGACCCGCATCGTGGCTCACAAACAGCAGGTGGTTCGGATCGATCGCGAGACCCGCGAGAGCATGAATGGCCAACTCGCTCGCCGACTCCTGGCGGCGCTCAAGGGGCGAATTGCCCGGACGGCGGCGGTGATCGTCGGGGACTACGGCAAAGGGGTGGTGACCCAGGACCTGCTCGACGAGATCAAGCAGTTGTGCCGCCGGCGTGGCGTTTGGCTCAGCCTCGATCCCAAACCGGTTCACTGTCTCGACTTGACTGGCATCTCCCTCATCACTCCGAACCGCAAGGAGGCCTTCGAATTGGCCCGTCTGCCCGACGACACCCGTCACGCCGAGCCCCTGGCGGACACCAACTTAATGAAGGTCGCGGAACGGTTGCTCTCCGAGCTGAAACCGGCGGTGCTCCTCATCACCTTGGGTGAGTTGGGCATGCTGATGTGCGCGCGGGGCCAGGCGCCCTTCCACATCCCGACGGTGGCCCAGGAAGTATTCGACGTTTCCGGCGCGGGCGATACGGTCATCGCCTCTTTCACCCTGGCCATCGCGGCCGGGGCCTCTCCGCTGGAAGCGGCGCTCCTGTCCAATTACGCCGCCGGCATCGTGGTGGGCAAGCTCGGAACCGCGACGGTGACGCCGCCGGAGTTGCTGGCGATCACGCGAGCTGCTCGCGGCTGACCGGTGACCCGTCTGGCGGGCGGCGGCGCCACCCAGCCTCAGGGGCTGGAGCGCGTTCGCGGCCCCTGCTGCACCGAGCCATCCGCCAGCAGCACATGATGATGAATGGGGCAGATCGCCAGTACTTGCTGAGGGTTGGTGCTATTCACGCTGGGGAGGGTGCGCAACTGATACGTCACATTCGCCGCCGAGAGGTTCCGGAAATCGAGCGCCGCGATCTTGGACGCATCCCCGGGGCAGACCAGTATCTTGGGCGTGCTCAGTTCATTGGACAGAATTTGGAAATGCAGGGCCGGGTTGCGGTCGGTCCCGTCCGTGCTGGGGCGGACCCATTCCCGCGTGCCCCCGGCATTCGTGCTCACGGTGAAGGGATACTGGTCATTATTGTCGAGCGCCCAGATCTTGTAGGCCAGGCCGATTTGTTTCAGGTTGTTCACGCAGTTGATCGACTGCGCGCGGTGCTTCGCGCTGGATAAGGCGGGCAGCAACAACGCGGGCAGAATGCAGAGCGTGATGAAGAAGGTGTTCACGTAGCCCAGGATGAACCCGGCGATGGCAAAGCCCGCCCCGCCGTACTGCTGCGGGGAGCGGCGTGCCCGCGCGTGCGCGATATGGCCACAGATAATCGCCGGCAGGCCGGTAAACGGCCCTAGGCAGAGCACCAGGCCAAAGACGAAGCTGGTGATCGCCAGACCGCTCCGTACCTCGCCCGGCGGAACGGGGGAGGGGAGCGGGGGTGCGGCCGCCGGGGCCGCGGCAGGCCCGGCGAGGAGCGCGCGGATCTCGGGAAAACTCGAGGCGGGCTGCCAGTCGGCTACGCCCTCAGGCCGCACCCGAGACTGGCCGTTTACCCGACCCTGGGCGATCCATTGCCGGAGCTCCTCCAGGCTCACCGGCCCGTATTCTTTGCCGTCGTCACCGATAATCTTATACATGGCTGCCCCTTCCGCAGTTTGAACAATGGCGCATGGTGGCGCTGTCGGGGAGGCATTGTCAAGGCCCAAACCTCATGGTTTAGGGGTTCATCCACGGCGGTGGACAAAGTCGGGGCGCAGACAGTTCTCGGGACTCAAACCGCACCCACACCGCCGCCAACCCTAGCGCGATGGGCAAGGATCGCGTGTCCCGGGGACGTGATCGTCAGTTAATTGCACTTTTGTTTAAAATAACGGTTGCACATCTTCGGATTTGAAGCGAAAGGTCTCCAGTCATAAGCCAATGTGCAGTGTCGGCTTAGGCAAACTATTTTAAAAATAGAACTTGCGCGTTCTCGGGTTCGAGGCGACAGGTTTCACATCATAAGATACGATTTAGTGTCGGCTTAGGTCTGCTTACCATGTGGCCGCGTGGCTGCGCCGCGAAGTCGGTTGCCTCCTGTTACTCGGCGCCGAGGAATAGGAATAGCGGGTTAAGCGAACGCCCGGCAGGCGGGGATCCGAGCGCCGGCTCACGACTGAGTTTAAGGCTAGTGAACTATGAAGAATAAGTTGTTTTCGGCAATGGTGTCATGGTCATGCCTGGTGGCAGGGGCCTGGACGGCGTCGGCCCAGTGGCAGACCCAGTCGGTGCAGATCAAGCCGGGATGGACGGCGATCTACCTTTACGTGGATGCTTCCTACGCGACCCTGGACAACCTGGTGGGCAGCGACCCGCACAACCCGATCGCGGAGGTATGGCTCTGGCAGCCGACGGTCAGCTCCGTGCAGTTCGTGAACAACCCGCTGGCCCCGATTACGGGCAGCAGCCAGTGGGCCAACTGGGAGCGGCTGAATACGGGTTTGCCAAGCACCCTGGCCACCCTGGC
>Ga0316220_1003910_pt1 | contig 11930 bp, 10 predicted proteins | sample TBH18005metaG_FD_203632 | JGI IMG/M metagenome (GOLD analysis project Ga0316220, IMG submission 203632) | Freshwater microbial communities from Trout Bog Lake, Wisconsin, USA - TBH18005 | ecosystem: Environmental > Aquatic > Freshwater > Lake > Hypolimnion/Profundal zone | place: USA: Wisconsin...
ACAATCACCCTCGCGCTTTGGCGAGGTTAGCTCCTCAGGATGACAGCTTACCCTAAAAACGACGATGAAAATTTCGCGCAAAGGCGCCAAGCACGCAAAGAAGAAGGGTTGGAAGAGTTTTAAGTAACCCAAGTGGCTAACCCTCACGGTGATCCACAGCAAAGTTGTAAGTCTCTGTCTTTGCGTGCTTTGCGGCCTTTGCGCGAGATCCATTCCCGCGTTTAGGCTTACTGGGCGCCGTTCTAACTCAGGAGACCGGCGGATCAAGTTTGGTTACGGCTCATGCCACTCTGCGAAAATCCGCGTAATCTGCGGACATTTCTCTTTTTCGGCGGAGTCGCGCAAAGCTTGATTGCCAGGCGAAGACCTGTTGTAATTGAATTTACGCGCTGCCCATGGCCACCACGTTTCCGCTCGATACGCCGATGCTACCGCCGCTCGTGCTACGGCCTCCTTGGGGGCCGCGCACCCTGCGAATGCTCGTTTTGCTGCTGGCCGGCATCTTTCACGCGGTCACCGCGGGATGGAGCAAGATCGTCAACGGAACCGAGGGGGATATCGCTGGATCCGCTCGCGTGCTATTGCACGATTGGCAATGGTTGCCGGTCCCGTCGCTGGGGGCGGTCCCGCCGGGCGCTCCGCTCATTGTCTGGCTCAGCAAGATTTCGATGGCCCTCTTCGGCGTCAACGAGTTTGCGGCGCGACTGCCGTCATCCCTGGCTGTCATCGCCACCGTTTGGCTGACGATCCGCCTGGCCGAGCGCTTCGGCGGGTCCTGGCGCGGCTTTGTCGCCGGGATGCTCTTTCTCTGCTCGCCGGGAACGTTCACTGTCGCCCGCCTGCTGACCCCCGCCCCGCTCGCCGCCGGCTTTGTAACGGCGGCGTTTTACTGTCTGGTCAGCGGATCGAGACGGCGCCGCGGTCGACGCCGCTGGTACCTGTTGATGTGGGCATCCCTGGTCGGCGCCGCGTGGTCGGGCGGAATTTCCACCGCCGCCGTGCCGCTTGCGGCGATCGTTTTGTTGCTGCCCTTCTATCGTGAGGCTCGCATTCGGTTTCTGCGGCTCATTTCATGGGAAGGGGCGCTTGCGATTGCCCTGGTCGGCGTGGGAATGCGCTGTTTTTCCACAAAAATCCCGATCCCCGCGCATTCGCCCGCCGGTTGCGGCATTTTGTTGCTCCCGCTGCTGCTGTTTCCGTGGTCGCTGCTGATGCTGCCGGCGCTTTGGAGACTCGCCACCACCCTGTGGCAGCGTTTGGGCGTGGACTGGCGGGAGGCGATTCCGCTGGCGTGGATCGTCGCGGGCGTGCTTGCCGCGGCGGTTTTTCCGAGGGCAACGGACCCGCATTGTCTCGTCGTCTGGCCTGCGTTCGCCGTCTGGGCCGCGCTCCGATTGGAAACGATGCCGAAGATCGGCCTGCTCCGTGCCCTGGGGGCGGTGCTCGGATGCGCCGCTGTCGGGCTGGTTGCCTGCACCCGGCTCCGGCAGATCCTTCCAGCGGTTTGTCCGGCACATAGCGATCTTTTTTTGGGCATTCCCGCCTTTTTCTGGTCGTCGACCACCGCGATCGCCTTCATCGCGGTGCTGGCGTTTGCGCTCGCCGTCGGCGCGGCGATCGCCTTCGAAGGGCGGGACCGCCGCCGTTTTACCGTTCTCGCGCTTTTCGGGGCGATGATTCCCGCCGGGTACGCCCTGGCCGATATTTCCGCGCAATTCGCCCCGTATTTCTCCTACGCCGCCTTTGCTCAATGCATCGACGCCCACCCCGGTCCGCCACACCGGGTCCTGATGGAAGGCACTCTTCTTGAAGCGAGCAGTCTGCGCTTCTATTTCGTTGATCCGCTGCGACCGTTCCAGGCCGCGAAACACGTGGAAGCGGGGCACTCCCCGGCGTTTCTCATCGTGCCCCGTCGCGGCCTCGGCTCGCTTTCGCCGCGGCAGATCCACATTTCGTGCGAATCCGGCGGAGACGTGCTGCTGCTTACATCGCCATGATCTCGTAGCCGCCGTCGACGTACAGCACCTGCCCGGTGATCGACGCCGCGCCTTCGCTCGCCAGAAACACGCCCGTTGCGCCGAGTTCCTCGGCCGTGCAACTCCGTTCCATCGGGGCGCGCTCCTCGTAAATCTTCATCATCGAGCTGAACCCGGAAATGCCCCGTGCCGCGAGCGTTTGCATGGGACCCGCGCTGATGCAGTTGACGCGGATTCGTTTGGCGCGGCCCAGGTCGTAAGCGAGATAGCGAGTGGTGGCCTCAAGACTCGCCTTGGCCACGCCCATGACGTTGTAATGCGGCACCACCTTCGCGGCGCCGTAAAAGCTCATTGCGATAATCGAGCCGCCCGGATTCATCATCGGAGCCGCCTCGCGCGCCAGTCCCAGCAGCGAGTAAGCGGAAACGTCGTGGGCGATCCGGAACGCCTCGCGGCTGGTGTTCAGGAAGGCGCCTTCGAGGGCGTCCCGAGGGGCAAACGCGACGGAGTGGAGCATCAGGTCGAACGTCGGGCTGTGCTCGCGCACCCGGTTGAAAAAACGCGCGATCTCCTCGTCGCGGGTCACGTCGCACGGGTAGAGCGGCACGTCGGCGCCGAATTCGGCCACCAGTTCCTCGACGTTCTCCTTGATTCTCTCCCCCTGGTAATTGAATACCAGCCTGGCGCCGGCTGCGGCCCACGCTTTCGCGATAGCCCAGGCGATGCTGCGTTTGTTGGCGACGCCGAAAACGACGCCGGTTTTGCCGTCCAAAACACGAGTGCTCATGCCGCTGTTCTCTACAGGGCTGGCGGGAAAGTTCAAAGGGGAAAGTGAAAATCGCCTCTGCTTGCCAAGAGAGCCTTCTTTTTCTACAACTCTCTCTGCATGGCTTCCAACATCGTCTACTTCGACCTCGAAACCCAGCGCACCGCCAACGACGCCGGCGGCTGGGATCGAAAGCGCGACATGGGAATGTCCATCGGCGTGACGTATTCCACCGCCGCCGGGGAATACACGATCTACAGCGAAAAACGGGTGAACGACCTCGTTAACGAACTGCTGCGCGCCGACCTGGTCGTCGGCTTCAATGTCATCAATTTCGATTACGAGGTGCTCATGGGCTACACGATCCTCGATCTCCCCTCGCAGGTCCATACGCTGGATCTGATGGTGGAGGTGGAGAAAAAGCTCGGGCACAGGCTGGGCCTGGATACCATCGCAACCGCCACGCTGGGCGTCGGCAAGACCGGCGACGGCCTGGACGCCATCCGCTGGTGGCGCGAAAACAAGCTGCTGGAAATCGCCGAATACTGCTGCTTCGACGTCAAGGCGACCCGGCTCGTCCACGAATACGGGCGCGACAACAAGCACCTCTACTACACCGACCGCCTCCAACAGAAACGGCGCGTGGATGTCGAATGGAAGTGAGCCGCCTGCGAATCCCCTTGCTTTTGCCCGCCGCCTTCAGCTAAAAATTTTCCTCATCAAGCTATGGCAAAATTGACTAAACGGGACTTGGTTGTGCGCATCAGCGACGAGCTCGGACTGCAGCAGAACAAGGTGTCTGCCATTATCGAGAAGACCTTTGAAAACATTGCCGACTACCTGGCCAACGGCGGCGAGGTGGAGTTGCGCACATTCGGCGTTTTCCAGGTTCGCCTGACGAAACGGCGCGTTGGGCGCAATCCCAAGCAGCCGGGAAGCCGGTACGAGATCCCCGAGCGAGCCCAGGTGAAATTTAAGATGGGCAAAGCCCTGGGCCAGAAAGTCTCCCGCTTGGCCGCCACCTTGCGCCACAGCAAGCGGGCGTAGCAGGCACCTCGGTGTTCGTAGCATCGAGAGGGGCATTGAAGTCGCGCCAGCTTCCGGGGGGAGCGCACGCGCCCCGGGTGCTGGCCGAGACGTCTCGCCTCGGCGAACTTTCTTGCGCAGCCGACGCCGTGAAGAAGCCTTTGGCGAGGGCGATGCGATCGGGAATCGCGTGCGCATGGCGTGGATGCATGCGGGGCTCGCCGGTTTGACATGATTTGGTCAAATTATTGTCACGCAATTGTTACAATCGGAGGCTTGAGGGGAAAGCGCGCTCCGGGAAGATAGGCGCGGCGGGTTTTCACCGATCTCTCGCTCAGTTTACTGCCGTTTACGTTGCCGGAGATTTCCCGGTAAACGTCCGGCACGTACGCATGCCGCAACTATGACCGTCTCTTCATCGAATCGCCATTGTGCCGGCTTCCGGAGCTTCCGGAAGCCGCGGGCGCTTTGTGCCGTGGTGGCGGCGCTCTTGCTGGGTGTATTCAAGCTGAGTGCGGCCGGCGTTGACGCGGCAGGGGCTGCGGCTCCCGCGCCGGTCATTTACATCGCCGAATACCGCGTTCAGGGCGTGCATTCGTTGCCGAAAATCGAGATCGAAGAAGCGGTGTATCCGTTTCTGGGGCCGGCCCGGACGGAGGCGGATGTCGAGCAGGCTCGTAAAGCGTTGGAAAAGCTCTACCGGGACAAGGGATTGCAGGCGGTCGATGTGGAGATCCCGGCGCAAAACCCGGCGCTGGTCCGGCGGGGGATCGTCATTTTGGAGGTGTCCGAAGGAGTGGTGGGACGGCTGCGAGTCCGAGGGGCGCGTTATTTTCTGCCGAGCGAGGTGAAGCGGGGAGCGCCGTCGCTGGCGGAAGGCAAGGTGGTGGATTTCAACAATATTACCAAGGACATCCTTGGACTGAACCGGTTTGGAGATCGGCGGGTGACCCCCGCGCTGCATCAGGGCGTGGAACCCGGCACCGAGGACATCGATTTGAACGTGCAGGACACCCTTCCGTTGCACGGCAGCCTGGAACTGAACAACCGGTACAACGCCAACACCACCCACTGGCGGGTGAATGGCGCCGTCAGCTACAGCAACCTTTGGCAGCTCGGCCAAACGCTGGGGGCCTCTTTTCAGGTCGCCCCGGAGCGCATCAAGGATGCCAGCGTTTATTCGGGCTATTACCTGCTGCCCGTCCCAAGCGTCGAGGGGTTGAGTTTCATGCTTCAGGGCACCGAGCAGGACAGCGATGTCGCCTCGTTGGGCAGCGCGGACAGCATCGGGCGCGGACAGACCATCGGCGCTCACGCCCTCTTTACTTTGCCGTCCGGCAAGAACTTCTTCCACTCGATCAGCGCCGGCTTCGATTACAAGCATTACGAGGCCACCGACGTGACGGCCAGGTACGCCGGCGGCGAGATTCCCGTTTCGCCGGTGACGTATTATCCGTTGAGCCTCAGTTACACCGCAGGATGGACGAACGAGAAGCGGACTCCCGAAGAGCCGCAGATCTGGAGCACTGACCTGGACGCCACCGTAACGCTGAGCATTCGCGGCACCAGTTACACCGCTCCCGCGGACCGCGGTCCGACGGCGTTCAACGATATCCGCTACAATGCCGACGACGATTTTATTACGCTTCGCGGCGATCTCTCCCACACCCACGAACTGCCGGCGGGGTTGCAGGTTTTCGGCAGAATCCAGGGGCAAATTGCCAGCGGACCGCTTGTTCCGGGCGAACAGTTCAGCGCGGGCGGACTCGATTCCGTGCGCGGGTACCTGGAGTCGGCGGCACTGGGCGACGACGGCTTTGTCAGCACGATCGAACTGCGCAGTCCCTCCTTCGGCGCGTTGATGCATCGGGCGTCGATCGACGATTTGCGGTGCTTTATGTTCTTCGATCAAGCCGTTCTGAAGGTGCGCCAGGCGTTGCCCGAGCAAACCTCCAGCTTTCAACTGGCCGGCTACGGCGGCGGCGCCATGTTCAAGCTCTACCGCCACTTCGACGGCTCGCTGACCCTCGGCGTGCCGTTGATCGGCCAGGGCGCGACCAAAGTCCACGAGCCGCTGTTCACCTTCCGCGTTTGGGGAGATTTCTAAGCTACAACCACCTGCTGTTATGAGACCAACCACCTTCAATCTTTTGAGAACCCTGCTTGCGGGCTTCCTGGCCGTCGCGACTCTTCCGGGAACGGCGCGCGCCTGGTGGAACGACGAGTGGACCATGCGCAAGAAGATCACGATCGACACCAGCGAGAAGGGCGCGGCCATCGGCGAGCCGATCGGCGGCACACCGGTGTTGTTCCGGCTCTTCGATGGCAATTTCCAATTTTCATCGGCGAAAGACGACGGTGGCGATCTGCGCTTCATTGCCGGGGACGACAAGACTCCGCTGAAATACCACATCGAAAAGTGGGATGGCCTGATGGGCGAGGCGTTTGTCTGGGTGAACGTGCCCGACCTCAAGCCCAGTGCGCAAACCAGCATCTGGATCTATTTCGGCAACAGTGGCGCCAAGGCGGTGCGCGCCGACGATCCCAAGGGCACGTACGATGCCGACACGACGCTGGTGTATCACTTTGGCGAGAAGAACCAGCCGGCGAACGATTTCACGGCCGACAGCATTACGGCGTTGAACCCCGGCATTCCGGTCGAAGGTTCGATGATCGGGGGCGGTATGCGTCTCGGCGGCACCAACGTCATCAACCTCCCGGCCGCGCCTGCCCTGGCCTGGGCCGAGGGAGCCTCGCTGACCTGGAGCGCGTGGGTCAAGGTCTCCGCCTTGAAGCCGAACGCCGTCATCTATAGCCGGCGCGACAACGGCAAAGCGTTCATCGTCGGCTCCGACAGCGGCATCCCGTATGTCGAGGTCTCGACCGGTTCCGGAATGGTGCGCAGCGCCAACACCAACAAGGGCGCCGCGGTTCAGGTGAATACCTGGCATCACCTTGCCGTGGTCGCCGACGGCGGCAAGCTGACGATCTATCTCGATGGCGAACTATATTCGACGCTATTGGCCCGCGTTCCGGCGTTGAACTCCGCGGCGATGCTCGGTGGCGACGCGGGACTCGCCGGTTCCAACACCCCGGGCGATGCCGGGATCGCCGGTGAAATCGACGAACTGGAAATTTCCAAAATAGCGCGCCCGGTTGGGTTCGTGAAGCTGGCGGCCATCGGCCAGAGCGGCGACAAGGCCGGAAAACTGCTGGCGTTCGGGCCGGAGGAAGCCCCTACGAACATCTTCAGCGGATTGAGCAACGGTTACATCGGCATCATCGTGCGTTCGCTGACGCCGGACGGCTGGGCGGTCATCTGCCTGCTCATGGTGATGGCGGCGATCAGTTGGTACGTCATGATCACCAAGGCCGGCTACCTCAACGCCGCCGCCAAGGGCAACCTGCTCTTCATGAAAGAATGGCGCCATCTTGCCAACGACCTCACCTCGCTCGACAATGGAGACGGCGAATCGATGAAGAGCCTGGGCGGGCGCGTGGACAAGAAGGCCGAGCGCGCGATGCGCAGTTCGGGCGTGTATCGCATCTATCATATTGGCGTCGAAGAAATCCGGCATCGTTTGGCGGCGGACCGGGGCGTGGGCACAAAGCTGCTCAAGGCCCGTTCCATCCAGGCGATCCGCGCGAGTTTGGACGGCGGACTGGTTCGCGAAACGCAGCGGCTCAACAGCGGGATGGTGCTTTTGACGATCGCCATTTCGGGAGGGCCGTTCCTGGGGCTGCTCGGGACGGTCGTAGGCGTCATGATCACGTTTGCGGCGGTGGCGCAGGCCGGCGACGTGAACGTTAACGCCATCGCGCCCGGCATTGCCGCGGCCCTCCTGGCCACGGTCGCCGGGCTTGCGGTCGCCATTCCGTCGCTGTTCGGCTACAACTACCTGCTCACGCGCGTCAAGGACGCCACCAGCGACATGCACGTTTTCGTCGACGAGTTCGTCAGCAAAATGGCGGAGTTCTACGGCGGAAAAACCGAGTAACTCGCAACGCAAAGGAGTAAACACCCATGCAAGTTCAAGGCGACAGCAAACCCTACGACGACATCAACATCACGCCGATGCTCGATCTGGCGTACGTGTTGCTGGTGATCTTCATTCTCATGTGTACCGCCTCGGTGCAGGGGGTGAAGGTGAATCTGCCCAAGGCCAGCAATGCGCCCAGTCTCGCCAAGCCGAAAACCAAGGTGATCACCGTCAAGGATAACGGCGATGTTTGCCTGGACACCACGCCGGTGACGCTGCAGGAACTCGAACAGCGGCTCAACGCCTACAAGGCGCAAGTGCCCTCATTTCCGGTCGTCATCAAGGGCGGCAGTATGACCCAATACCAGGCCGTCATGGACGTGCTCGACATCCTCGGGCGCCTCAATATTTCTGAAGTCGGTTTGGCAACCAAACCGCGGGCCAGTAGCTAATGAGTTACAACGACCGATACGACGACGAGCAAGAGGAGCGCGGGTTTTTCCAGCGGTTCGGTTTTGTCATTGGCATCGTCGTGCTCGTCGGGGCGGGCGTGATGGTCGTCGCCGGGCGCAATCTCTTTCCAAGCAGCAAGACTTCGATGCATAAGAGCGAATTCAAGCTCGATCTGCCCAAGCTGCCGCCTCCTCCAACCCCGCCGCCTCCTCCTCCTCCCGAGCAAAAGATGAGGCAGGAAATCGTCCAGCAGGTTCCTGTCGAAGACAACGAGGAAAAGCCCGACGACAAACCCGCTGACGCGGCGCCGGATCTCTCCACCAATAACACCGGCCCCGGCGGTCCTGATTTCGGCCTCAGAAAGGGCGGCGGCAACGGTGCTTTTCAGTTCGGTCATCATGGAAGCGGCAGCAAGTGGGGGTGGTACGCCGCCAAGCTCAACAAGCAAACCAAGGAGGCCATCCAGCATCGTTTGGAGAGAGAGGCGCGAACCAAAACCGCGGTCGTTACGGGCACAGCCAAAATTTGGCCGGACCCGGTCACCGGGCGGATCACCCGCGCCACATTTGCGGGAGGCACGGGCGATTCGCTCGTCGACGATATGCTCAAAAAAGAGGTGTCCGAGGCGCTTACGGGCTTTCAGCTCGACGAACCGCCCCCGCCCGGAATGCCGTCGCCGATCGTCCTGCGCGTGACCGCGCGCCGCCCATAGCAAGTTCAATTTCACTACATCCGAATGATTACAATCCCGCACGAAACCCACGCTCGTCGCAGCCGGCTTGCGCTGTTGCTGGCCGCTTCGCTATGCGCCGCGGCGCTGCCGTCGATCGCCGCCGAACCGCCCAAAAGCGCTTCTCTGGAACCCGCAATGGCGCCGGTGGAACCGACGGTTCCGACCGATCCGACCGCTCCCGCGACGCCCGCCGATCTGCCGCCGGCGCCCTCGCAAAACGTGACGATCAACCTGATCAACCGCCTCGTTCAACGCCATGTGCTCAGCAAGGAGGACGCAGCCGACTTGATCAAGCAGGCCGAGGAAGACGCCGTCACCGCGCGCGCGCAGGCAACCGCGATCCCGCCGGCCGGCGACGACACTGTTCGAGTCGCTTACATCCCGGAAACGGTGAAGTCGCAATTGCGCGACGAAATCCGCCAGGAAGTAATGCAGCAGGCCCGCGACGAGAACTGGGCCGCGCCGCGCACGCTGCCGCCCTGGATCACTCGCATCAAGCTCTTCGGCGACATCCGGATTCGTTCCCAGAATGAATTCTATCCCAGCGGCAATGTCACCGGATTGGGAAGCAATTTCTGGAACTACAACAGCCTCAACACTGCCAGCGCGCCTTACGACATCACCAGCACGGCTCTGCCTCCGTTTAACAACGTCAATGCAGATCGGTATCTGCTCCGCTTGCGCGCGCGCTTCGGGGCGGAAGCCGATCTCGGAGACGGATTCTCAACCGGGTTTCGGATCGGAACCGGCGACAGCAACATGCCGGTCTCGCAGAACCAGACCCTGGGCGCCAGCGGCGGCGATTTTAGCAAATACGCCATCTGGCTCGACCGCGGGTTCGTTCGCTACGATCTCGGTGAAGATCCGGGACGGCGCCTGACGACCTGGCTGGGCCGTTTCGATAACCCGTTCATGAGCACCACCATTATCTGGTGGGATGATATCGCTTTCGACGGCCTCGCGTTCAAGGGAACTTACCGGGTCGCCGACGGCGTCACCCCGTTCCTGACGGGCGGCATTTTTCCGGTCTACGACACCGATCTGAACTTTGCGCTGAACAGCCCGTCGAAGTTTCCAAGCCACGACAAATGGCTTGAAGCGGTCCAGGGCGGGCTGGAATGGAAGATCAATGCGGATTTCAGCGCAAAGGTCGCCGCGGCTTACTACTATTTCTGCAGCGTCAACGGCCAGGTCTCCACTCCGTTCGTTCCGATCACCAATACCGACGCCGGCAATACCGACATCACGCGTCCGTCCTTTGCGCAAAAAGGAAACACCTACATTGCGCTACGCGACATTACGCCCGATGTCAGCAATAACTACGGCACCACCAACCAATGGCAATACTACGGCCTGGCCTCGCACTTCCACGAGCTCTCGGTTACGGGAAAAGTGGACTATAATCACTTCGACCCGTTCCATGTCTGGCTGAATGGCGAGTATGTGCAAAACCTCGCCTTCGACCGCAATGCAATCCTTGACGACGGTCCCTCGAATCTCCGCGGTCCGGTGAACAACCTCGGCTCAGGCGATGTATTCAACGGGGGCAACGCGGCCTGGATCGCCACGTTGAACGTGGGCAATATCGCCTTGGAAAAGCGCTGGGACTGGGTCATCTTCGCCGGTTACCGCTACGTGGAATCCGACGCGGTCATCGACGGTTTCTGCGAACCCGATTTCGGCGGCGGCGGCACGAACCTCAAAGGGTTTACCATTGGCGGTTCGCTGGCCTTTTCGCCGCGCACCTACCTCGGCGTCCGCTGGATGAGCGCCGACGGCATTGCCGGTCCCAATTTCAGGGAAGATGTTCTTCAAGTCGATTTTAACGCAAAATTCTAAACTATGTCCCGACTCATCGTTTCATTGATTGTAATCTGCCTGTTCGCTACTCTGCCCGCCGGAGCGCTCCAGGCCGCCGATGCTAACACCAACGAAACCCGCCTGCGCGACCTCTTGCGCAACGCCTTGATCCAGGCGCGCAACGCGGAGAACGATCGCGCCGTGCTCGAAGCCGCCAGCGCGGAACTCAAGCAGAAGAACGAGACGCTTACCAAGCAGGTGGAAGCGCTTACCAAGCAAAGCAAGGCCGACCGCGAAAGCGCCGACAAGACCATCGCCGATTTTAAGACGAAGGTCGCAGCGACGGCTGCCCAACTAGCCAAGGCCAGGGAGGAACTGGAGCAGTCACGCGCGGAGTTCAAGGCCGCGCAGGCCGATGGGCAAAACAAGGAAGCCGCGCGCGCCAAGCTCGCCAGTGACGCGATCGTGCTCCAGCGCATCATCGCCGATCAGAAGACCAGGAATAACGGGCTTTACAAACTCGGAACCGAGATTCTGCGCCGGTATGAGAAATTCGGCCTGGGTGAAGCGCTGGGAGCCAAGGAGCCGTTTGTCGGAACGACGCGCGTCAAGCTGGAGAACTTCGTGCAGGATTATCAGGACAAGCTCACCGATCAGAAGATCAAGCCGCAACCGGCGGCGGGACCTCAACCGCCGGCCCAGCCATAACCGGCAGGCGGTTTGGTCTCAGACCTCCTGACCTCTTCTGAAAAGAACGGCTGGATTGAAGAATGAAAATGAGCCCACCTCCGGCGCGGTCCGAAATGGATGACCCCAAAACGGCAGAGGCGGCTCGTGGACTGCGGTGAAGTGGCCTCTCCATTACCCCCAAACCGGAAGCCGAGCACGGAAACCGGAGCGGCCCATATTATTTGTCATCCTGAGGAGCTAACCTCGCCAAAGCGCGGCGTTGATTGGTGGGCAAGAACCTGCGTCGCGCCAGCTTCCGGGGAGCGCACGCGCCCTCGCGTGTGGCCTTTGGCGCCCTCGCCAAAGGCATCTTCGCGGCTGATCGCGCCTTCAGCGCTAACGGCCTGTCGCCCAAAGACCTAGGGCGTTGCCCCACTGCCATTAAGTTAAGCTTGGAGGCTCTAGTAACGCGCGCTCGTTCCCAGGCTCCTGCCTGGGAATGCAGTATTCCCGGAGGCTCCAGCCTC
>Ga0316220_1003914_pt1 | contig 11922 bp, 10 predicted proteins | sample TBH18005metaG_FD_203632 | JGI IMG/M metagenome (GOLD analysis project Ga0316220, IMG submission 203632) | Freshwater microbial communities from Trout Bog Lake, Wisconsin, USA - TBH18005 | ecosystem: Environmental > Aquatic > Freshwater > Lake > Hypolimnion/Profundal zone | place: USA: Wisconsin...
AAAAGTTGAATTGGCACTTTATCTCCGGTCGCAGGAACAAGGGCTAACGAATGGCAGCGCAATTGATCGATGGCGTTGTGACAATTAATGGGGATAAGGGAGAAGATATCCTTGCCACAGCAATTGTAAATGAAATGTTTGAACTTCCGGAGGAATTCATTTTTCTGATGCGCTCTGGCGATCGCCTCATGTTGATGAACGCTTGGTTTTTTCTTTCGCTGTGCCATCCTCCGGTGATTTAGAAATAAGTGTTTAACTTATTGGTTAGGAGACAACAATATTCTTTCTTTAAATTTACGAAAAAAAATTAAAAAGTCAGATCCGGCCAATCCTAATTCCTAAAATCACGGAAAGAATCTATTTATTCAAATTACCACGATTTAATGCAAATGTTATGGGTGTGAAATTTTAAAAAAATGGGATTAGAGATTGTTTTAATCCGTTTGAAACGATCTCTAATCCCAAAATTCTTTTCACTGAAGACTCTTCCTATTTATCTTAAGCAATGAATACAAGCGGGTTATTTATGCTTTTTATGGCTGACCGGTTTCTTTGACTTTGGATGGTGAACCGGAGTAATGTTGCCGAAAGCCTTTTCAATTGCCACCTCAGTAAGCGGTTCCATCACATTATAGCCGGCCTCATTCGGATGAACGCCATCCTTTGAATATTCCGCCTTCAGACCATTCCGTTCATCGACCATCGCCGAGAAGAAATCAAGGTAAATACATGAATTTTTCTCTGCATAAGACTTTATCAGCTTATTTAGGGCTATGATCTTCCCGGCTGGTTCAAGTCCGGGTTTCCATGGATAATCGTAGACTGGCAGAACGGAACACAGGATAACCTTAATATCATTGGCTTTTGCCAGTTGAGCCATCGAAATGATATTATCCTCGATCATTTCGAGTGTTGAAGGACCCGTGTTGCCGGCAATGTCATTCGTTCCGGCCAGAATAACAACCACTTTCGGCTTGAGCTTAATCACATCGGCTCTGAACCGAAGAAGCATTTGAGGGGTTGTTTGTCCGCTAATCCCACGATTCAGGTAAAATTTTCCCGCGAAAAACTGAGGATGAATATTAACCCACCCTTCCGTAATTGAGTTACCCATAAAAACGACACGCTTTTCATTCGGCGTAGGCAATACCTGATTTGCATTTTCAGCTCTGAAACGCTCTAAATTTGCCCAGTCCTGAGCGAACGAAAATTGTGTGCTAAGTACAGATAATAAGAGCAATGCAACTATAAATTTTAATTTTTTCATGGTGTGAATTTAATTTGATCTTATTGTTCTTGTTGAAGTATACGTTAGACTAAGTATCAGCGACCAAATTAATATTTTTAATTAAATGATTTTGACATTAATGTCATTTCATTTTTTAATTGATTTATCTCTATTCCCATTTATCCTTCTCTTTTGCCGCTTGAATCGTTTGCCACTGCATATTGGAAGGACAGTCGCATCCTCCTTTCTTTAGAGGGACAATATGATCAACGACATATCCGGGGCGGCCCTTGGGAAACCCTGATTGTTTCATAAAAGCATGTTTTTCAGAAGCACTCCGCTTAATCTTTCCATTTTTATCTCTTGCTATGCCCGATTGAGAGGAACTTTTACGATAGGATTTCCGTGAAGAATAAGCTGAAGAATTCCTTGTTCTTTTTGCAGATTTCCCGTATGAAATACCTTTTGGTGTTCGTGATCCACTTTTCGAAAATGAGGAGCGAGACTTTGGAGTACTAACATGCGAAGACGATTTTGCAGTCCTCACTATATCATACATTTCAAAAGAGCCGCTTTTTCGGGTATATTGGTTACCAGCCAACTCAATGAACAGTAAAATGCAAAAAAGGAAGGCTAAGACTTTTTTCATTTTCAATATTTTCCGGTCATATTAATAAATTGCCATAGCATTGAATTATATCTTCTTAACCAGATAATAGCAAATAGCCTCTTTGCCAACAGGTACTTTTTAGTGATCGTTTCACTTCGAATGAAACAATCACTAATATCTCCAAATAAAGAATCTCTAATTTCTTACTTCAATCCGGTATTTACCCGAACCAAGCTCCAATGCGGTTTCATTTTTAATGGCGTATTTGATATTGATTAATGAAGCCGGAACAGGTTTTGAATTAAGGAAAATGTCTTGTTTAGCGTCTGTCGGAAGTATAACCGTGGCTGAAGTATTTACCGGAATTTCCACATTCAGAATAAAAATTCCATTGTCGTTCTTCCATTCGGAAGCTATAAGACCGTGAATAGAATTATATGATCCTTTTGCCCAGGTCAGGGTACCTCCCGGACGGGGATGGATCGTAAAATGTTTGTATCCGGGTTGGGCATCATCGGGATTAATGCCCAGAATATTCCGGTACATCCACTCCCCAACTGCCCCGATGGAATAATGGCAGAATGAATTCATCCCTGCATCCTGGAAACCTCTCCCCTTGACATAGCCATCCCACCGTTCCCAGATCGTTGTGGCACCCTGATTGATGGAATAAATCCAGGAAGGTAGCCGTTCTGACTCGAGAAACCGGTAGGCAATATCGGTTCTGCCATACTTAACCAGCTCTTTCATCATCATGATGGTGGTCATAAATCCGGTCGAGATGCGATAATCGTACTCTTCGATGCATTTGATCAGATGATTAAATGCCGGTATCCGTTTGTTTTCGGGAAGGAGTTCAAAGTTCAGAGCCAGCGCATAAGCCGATTGGGTATTCCCCTTAATTCCTCCATCCTCATCGACATAAGCTTCGTTAAACTTTGTGCGGATATTTTCAAATAAAAGCTGGTATTCTTTGGCATCCTTTTCATTGCCCAGAACAGTGGCCATCTGCGAAAAGAGGTTTGCAGAATTGGCATAAAAGGCGGTTGCAAAAACGTCCTTGGGAATCTCTCCCCTGGTTTTATTGTACCCTTCTGCTCTGATTGAATTTGCATTCAGCCAGTCGCCATAATTGTTCCCAATATCTTTCAACCACAGGAAACCAGGGTTTTGTTTCCGGATATTCTCCAGATAGCGCTTCATTGCATCATAATGGCTGCGCAATAACACAGTATCTCCATAATTCTGGTACATTCTCCATGGAACAATCACCCCTGCATCACCCCAGGCAGGGGCATTGCTAAAACGGATATCTGGTTTATTCGGATGGGGAGTAATATCGGGGAAAGCACCTCTTGAGGATTGCGCATCACGAATATCTTTAACCCATTTGGTGTAAAAAGCGGCCATATCCATGTTAAACATGCTGTTCTGGCAGAATACCTGTGCATCCCCCATCCAACCCATCCGCTCATCACGCTGCGGACAGTCGGTGGGGATACTGGTCATGTTATCGCGCTGGGTCCAGAGAATATTCCTCGCGAGCTGGTTTAACTTTGGGCCTGAGCATTCAAACGATCCGGTTACCTCAGGATCGGACGACAGGGCACATGCTACAATCGTGTTGGAATCCGGAGCGGTTGTCAGGCCCGAGATCTCGATATACCTGAACCCGTGATAGGTGAAGGAGGGCTCAAATTCATCCTCACCGCCGGACAGGATATAATCGTCATTTTGAATGGCGGCTGCCAGGTTTTTGGTGTACAATGAGCCGTCATCATCAAGCATCTCACCATGGCGAATTTTAACCCGGGTTCCCTTTTCCCCTTTTACCTTTAAACGGGTCCATCCCGTCAGGCTTTGGCCAAAATCAACAATAAACTTAGTTCCGAACGGCGAAATTTTTACGGGTGGCAGGTATTTATAAATGCGGACAGGTTCATTTTTCTGACCTTCGAGATTCTTATCAGCGGTAGAATCAACATAAACATTATCCCATGAGGAATCATTAAAATCAACCTGATTCCAATTCTTCGGGATTTTTTGGGCATCGATCATTTCGCCCAGGAAGTTGTCGGCGGAAATGATAAATCCTTTGTTGCTGATCTTCCAGGAACCATCTGTGGCAATAATCTGGTTTGTCCCGTCAGCATAGTTAATGACCAATTGGGCAATCAGGCGGCGATCATTTCCGTAGACACCCCGGCGCGGGTAATCTTTATGCCATTTTGTAGGGCCTAGCATACCCATATACCAGCCATCCCCTAAAAGCGACGAGAGTACGTTTTCACCCACATTAAGGCTTTTGGTCACATCATAACTTTGGTACTGAACACGCTTGTTGAAATCTGTCCATTCGGGTGCCAGTACCTGATCACCTACTTTATTTCCATTCAGGCTGATTTCATAATATCCTAATGCAGAAGCATATAAAAATGCAGACTTCACAACAGATCTCACCGTAAATTTTTTGCGCAGCATGGGTGAGGCCGGAGGCACCGGTCTCACATTTTTAAATTCGGTTTTTGAAACAGGATCATAGTTGTCAAGATTCTCTTTATAGGCCTTCTGTACCAAATCGGGCTGGTCTCCGATCCATTTTGCGTTCCAGTCTGTTTTCTTTAGTAACCCCATACACCAGAAGGAGACCTCGCTCCAGGGAGTGGCATCGTTTTCGTTATTCCAAACTTTTACCATCCAGAAACACTTCTGCTGACTGGTTAATGGTTTGCCTTTATAAATAAGCTGGGTTGTTTCATCGGAACTGATTTTCCCGCTGTTCCAAAGGTCGGCTTTCTCCTCTGTTAGTTTTTCGGGAGAGGTGGCAACCAGGATATGAAACGACCGCTGCTTCTGATTAAAGACCTGATCATTTGAAGCCGCCAGTTTCCAGCTAAGCCGCGGAGACAGGACATCAATGCCGATGGGATTTATAAGATATTCACATTTGAGATTTGTGGGTTTGATTTCACTTTTCTCGTTTGTCGCGGAACAAAGTGCAAACGGAAAGAGAATAAACAATAGGATTACATTTAAAATTTTCACAGCAATTTATTTAGTTAATAATTCAATCTGTTCGATTAATCCGGCAATTTGATTTCTTCGCTGCGTGAGCACCTCTGAATCCTTGGTATATTTATCCAGGCCGGAAAACATCCCCTGGTCGAAGGTTAGCAATTCTGAAGCTTTGGCAATCAGGTCTCTGTGCTTCAGTGGCGATAATTCTTTTACCAGGTTCTGCAGGATGATGAAATAATCGTAATCTTCAACTCCTTCGCGGACCAGTGAAAGGCGGATCGAGGCGATTGGTTCATCGTCCAGTCGCTTTTTACCATCTTCAAAATCACGCGGAGGATAGAAATATCGGCCGTCGCCGTTTCCCCAGAAAATAGGTTTTCCATAAGGTTCCCCATATCCGGTAACAAATGACATGGGCTCTTTCCATGGATTTTGAAGCTTCCCGTTATCATTCAGCAAATCGCTGTTCCAGTATGTGGTTTCCCACATCAGTATACCGGAAAGTTTCCAACGAAACGACATCCAGCTCCAGATACGCAGGTTGATGGCCGGATGGTCTATAAATTCAGAAACCCAGGGTGATTTGGGCCAGCAACAGAGGTAAGACCAGTATTCCTTACCCGAAGCGACCATTTTTGCCACTTTTACCGTATCAATTTTGTGCCAGATCGTACAGCTTATATCCGTCAGGTCCATGATTGCCTCACCCGGTGCATCTTCGGTAATAAATCGTTTAAGTTTAGGGGCTCCTTGTTTCAGCACGTCCATCCCCTCGCGCACAAACGGGTAATTTTCGGGATTGGGCTCATCAAACCAGTAAATATATTCTTTCCCAAGCCAGCCATTCCTGGCCAGATGGTTTTCAATCTGAGACAAATAGCTTTTCATAAGCTGGCCATATTCGGGTGTATGTTGATGGAATCCGGCAAACCGGCCATACTTTTGTGAATAGTAAGTTCCTGAACCCATCCCCTGGAGATGCAGGTTAAACGCATTGAACCCGAATTCATCCAGATACCGATGGGCAGCCTTGTCAAAATCTTCAAAATCAACCGAAACACCTATCTTATCGAGGCTGACTTCAAAGTCTCCATTCTCCAGTAACTCCTCGCCGGCCGATTTGAGGCTCATTTCATCGAAAAAAACCGTCCCGGTGGTTGTGCCGTTCTCGTTAGGAAATGCGCCATAAAGAATGATTTCTGCACTGCGGATTTCGGTATTCAGATCTGAGAATTTCAGGGTATTTGCTTTCCACTCTTTACCCCCGGCATAGGTATTTAGGATGTTTTCATAAACCAACTGCTCCCCTTCGGCATTATAAAAACGGATCCCGACAGCATAGTTCGATTTATCAGCGCCACATTTTGCCTGCCAGTTCAGGGTGTAACTAGTGGCTGGAGAGACGGGTATCCGATGATCGGTTTTGGCCGTAATGTTTTTGGTGAGGTCGTCATCCTCTATTTTATAACAGTATTTGCCCTGCTTCGCATTTTCACTGTCGAACAATCCATTCTCCCAACCCACACCTGTGATGGCGACCTTCATGGGATTGAGTTCAAAAGGTGATGTGGGATTTAACCTGAAGTCATGCAATTTTCGCAGGTATTTATCATAAACAGTCCGCAATTCCGCATCGTTGGTGAGGTGGTGGTACTTCCGGATCATCTCCGGTCCAACGCCGAAGGAAGAGCGCATCGAAGGGACTTTGGGAAGGGAGAAGTTCCAGACCTTCACGGTAAAGGGTATTTTGTCTGTAACCGCCCCATAACTGAAACTTACCACCCCTTTGTAAATACCCGCTTTTGTTCCTTCCGGAATAAAGATATCCATCCAGAACGGGTAATTCTGTTTCGGGTAAAGTGTCATCGGACCTTGATCCGGCAAAAGCGGGTCCGGATACCAGCCAGGCCTGGACTGACTGTCTGTCGGCTTGGTCACATTCACAAACACCTCATCATAGATTTTAATATTATCGTTGCTGATGAGATTCCCGTTTTCACCCGTCAACGGAGAAACTGAAATCCTGAAATTATCAAGCCGGCGGGCAGGAATTACAACCAACTGCAAAGGCTCAAATTCCCTTCCGGCAGCCGAAACCTGAATATCAGGATTATCCCGAACGGGAATTTCGTTAAGGGTTGCCTTGAACGTGGACCCACTCCACCATAAGGTATAGTCCGTTTTCCGGAGGGCAACCGAACCGTTTTGTGCCTGCACACCAAAAATCAAGATAGCTGACACAAAAATCAAAACAATTCTCCTTAAAATCATGATCTTATAACTTTATTTTCAGTTAAAGGGTTATTGAAATCCATATGGAGCCGGATTTCAAGGTAAATAAAAATCAAACGGTTCATCTCTGTTGCAAACCATTTTATTTTCAATGACTTTCAATTCAGCCACCTGTATCGATGACCGGCGCAGATGGTACGGAACCACCCCATTGGATTCCATGGGACAATCCATATGGGTTTTGCGACCCGGGTGGGTAAAATAGAAAATATAAGCCTTGTCATTCACGACAACCACATCGGCATGCGCACCCGACGGGGTATCTTCATTTCTGTGGCTGGCTTTATCCAAAATTACATTGTTGAAAGTCCAGGTGTTGCAGTCGGCAGAGGAATAAACGGCCAAACCTGCCCATTGGTCGACTACCATCCAGTATTTTTCCTTGAAACGAAAGACATTCGGTCCTTCATGTGGCCGGTCGGCCACGGCTGCCTTCTTTTGAACCGTCCAGGTGTAAAGATCCGGACTTTCAGCCACCATACTCACACTTCCATGCAATTCGTCCTTATACCACATCCGCCATGTTCCATCAGAAAGATGAAAAACGCACGGATCAATTACCGAGTTGGTTGACAAAGGCAGTTGACTCTCAAACTTCCAGTCCCACAGATCTTTGCTGCAGAAATGAAGGATATGCTTGTCCCCGCCCCAGTGGTTTCGAACACCCTGAATATAGGCGACATACATATGATAAACACCTTTATCAAAAACAACCTCAGGTGCCCAGTAGGTGTTCTGACCCTGCTCAATAGCCAGGTCGAGCGCCCCCCGGTAGGTCCACGTCGCCCCATGATCGGAGGATGAGGCAACCCCGATTTTTGATCCGTAACAATAGGCTACATCAGCGCCATCCTGATTGGCACGCCGCTGGGTATAAAGCATCCACCACGATTTTTCATTCTGGTTATAGATCACCGTGGGATCGGCAGCACCGTCAAAAACCGGGCAGCGAAACAACGGTGCCGGTGCCACATGTAAAGTCTGTGTTCTGGCCGGCACTAGGCCGAATAACAACACCACAATCATTAAATTCTTGAATATCATTATTTTAATTCCTTAATACTCCATTCCTTTATTTCTTCATTCCTTCATTACCCCATTACCGAGGCCCCGATGAGCCGGCCGATTCCAAAGGTGATGGCTGCAGCTGCAAGTCCGAAAATCACCTGTCTCAAGCCGGAATGCCAGACACTTTTCCCGGTATAAAGGGTTATTGAAGCGCCAATTATGAATAATCCGAATCCGCTGAACAGGGTGCTCAGGATGATCGCTTTGAATCCACCTGTAAAGAAAAACGGGATGACCGGGATAATCGCACCCACGGCAAACAGAATAAATGAGGCAACAGCTGCCTCCATGGCAGAACCTTCCAGGTCCTCTTTATTGATCCCCAATTCCTCCTTGATTAACACTTCATGGGCGAGTTCTTTATTTGAAATAATATCTTTAGCCATCTTCCGGGCCTGTTCTTCAGGAATCCCCTTGGATTGGTAAATCAGGGCCAATTCCCACTCTTCTCCATCAGGGTTGTTTTCCAGCTCCTCCAGTTCCAGCTGCATCTGATTTTCGAAGAGCTCCTTGGAACTGGTTACAGATATCCATTCACCCAAAGCCATCGAGAGAGAACCGGCAAGCAATCCGGCGAGCCCTGTGAGCAATACAGTACTCTGCCCGCTTGCTGCTCCGGCAATACCCATCACCAGACTGAAATTTGAGACCAGTCCGTCATTGCCTCCAAGGACGGCAGCCCGCAGTGCATTCCCGCCGATCGAACGGTGCCGCTTTTCAAACCGGGCCAGATAATTGCCCGAAACGCTCGGATGACCAGCGGCGATATTTTGTAGGATCGTAACGTGAGCTGTGTCTGACAGCGATCTGTCGGCATGAATATTTTTCCGTGAATTGATTACCGATAATGAGATATTCTTTTCGGTATCCATAAGGACTCCCAGGATATAGTCGTATCCCAGGATCTTGCCGATTCGGTTCAGGATACGGGCTCTAAGCGATGGTGGAGGTAAATGAGTCGTATCTAAATTATTAAGCTTCATGAAAGCCATCGCATGCCCCTTTTCGATTTCCGACATTTGCCGGAATACATGGGCAACATTGGGATCATCTTCATGATCGGCCAGAATCTGGTACAGAAAACTTGCGTCTATTTCAGTTTGTATATTTTTAAAGTTGATCATCTTTTTATGGAATGCATTTAATCTTTTGTCTGCCTATAATTTAACAAATTTATGATAAAAATCTAATTTACCTGCAATCACACCTGAAATGGCAGTGTACTAAATTTAAATCCATTTAGACCAGGAATCCGGGTTTTTCACTGACTGTCAATCGAAAGGCGAGTTGTTTTCAATCCAAATAAATCAATTATCTTTGCAGTTCAAGAACATTAATAAGGTGGGAAGGATTTTGGCCATCGATTATGGAAATAAACGGGTTGGGTTGGCTGTGACCGATCCCCTGCAGATTATAGCTACCCGACTCACCACGGTACCTGCAGAGGAGATATGGAAATTTTTAGCCGGTTATTTTGAACAGGAACCGGTTGAGCTTGTGTTGGTGGGATATCCAAAACAAATGAATAACCAGCCCTCTGAAGCAATCCGGTATATCAATCCGTTCCTGAAAAAGTTTCAGATTCAATATCCTGCAATGCCAATTCAATTAATGGATGAGCGGTTTAGTTCAAAGATGGCATTTCAAACCATGATTGATGCCGGGGTGAAAAAGAAGGACAGACAAAACAAATCGACTATTGATGGTGTTAGTGCTACAATTATCCTCCAATCCTACCTTGAAGGAAAGAAATTTTTAAAGTAAACAGCATGATTTATCCGATAACCGTGTACGGAGACCCCGTACTTCGAAAAATAACCACCGATATTGACCAGGACTTTAAAGGACTAGAAAAACTGGTTGAAGATATGTTTGAGACCATGCATAATGCTGAAGGAGTGGGTCTTGCAGCTCCTCAGATCGGTCTTACCTGCCGCATTTTTGTGATTGATCTCTCGGCTCTGGGTGAAGATGAACCTTCACTCAAGGATTTCAAAAAAGCATTTATAAATCCGCGGATCCTTGAGGAAGATGGAGAAAAGGTGCTCATGGAGGAGGGCTGCCTGAGCATTCCCGGTTTACGGGAAGAGGTCCTGAGATACGATACCGTTCGGCTCAGCTACCTGGACACTGATTTAAAGGAGCACGACGAAGTCTTTACCGGGTTCCCGGCACGCGTAATACAGCACGAATACGATCATCTTGAAGGAGTTATGTTTGTTGATCACTGTTCACCGCTCAAAAAAAGGATACTCAAAGGAAAGCTGTCTGATATTACAAAAGGGCAGGTTTCAACCAATTACCGGATCAAGGTGCCCAGGTGATAAATCCATATAACATGCAGGTAATATAGGCTGCAGGCTGATAGGCTTTTAAACAAAATCGGGCGTCAATAAAATTAAAAGTGTAAAATTTAAAATGCAAATTGCCAAATGAACCGGGCTCTTTGAATTGCAATGAAGCACTGTTTAAGATTGTGATGCAACCTGAACTTTATATTTTGCATTTTTCAACCTGCATTTTGAATTGATTACATTTCATTGTTATGGTTTAATAATGAGCAATATACCTGATATACTCACCCAGTCCTCCTTCTCACATTCCGACCTGGAACAGCTGCTCCAATGTGAAGGTGAGGATAAACATTTACTATACGAAGCTGGGAGGACAATCAGGGAATTATATGTTGGCAATAAGGTCTATTTCAGGGGACTCATTGAATTCTCGAATATATGTGCAAAGGATTGTTACTATTGTGGCATCAGGCGGTCAAATGACGCGGTACACCGATACAACCTTACGGATGATGAAATACTCGATGCAGCCCGTTTTGCGGATGTGAATAATTTTGGATCGGTCGTTTTACAATCGGGCGAAAACAGTTCCCAGGCCTTTGCTCAAAGGATCGCGAATTTGATTGCAGAAATAAAGCATCTCAGTAATAATCGGCTGGGGATTACCCTCTCGGTCGGAGAACAGTCCGAAGAGGTTTACCGGCAGTGGTATGAGGCTGGTGCTCAGCGGTATCTGCTTCGCATCGAAACCTCTAATCCGCTCCTGTACCATAAAATCCATCCTCAGGATCCGCAACACGATTTTAACCGCCGTCTCGACTGCCTTCATGCCCTTCGGGCAATTGGATACCAGACCGGGACAGGAGTGATGATTGGACTCCCTTTCCAGACCATAGGTGATCTGGCAGATGATCTCCTGTTCTTCCAGCAGTTCGGGATCGATATGGTTGGTATGGGACCCTATCTGGAGCATTCACAAACTCCTCTTTATCAGTTTCGTTCGGAACTTCTGCCCATCCAGGAGCGATTTGACCTCTCCTTAAAGATGATCTCAACTCTGCGCATCCTGATGAAAGATATCAATATTGTTGCAGCAACTGCTCTTCAGGCGATCGATCCGCTGGGCAGGGAAAAGGGGATCAAAGCGGGTGCGAATATCATTATGCCCAATATCACGCCGGGTCTATACCGGAATGATTACCTTTTGTACGAGAATAAACCATGCATTGACGAGGAACCTTCGCAGTGCAAAGGATGTCTGGAAGCACGTGTCGCCCTGGCAGACGGGGAGATCGGATTTGGAGAATGGGGGGATTCGATACATTTTAAAAACAGAAAGAATAGTCAATCAGATCTTTAGACTTTATTGCTTTTCAGACGGGTATTCTTAAAAAAAAGTACATAATCCTGCG
>Ga0316220_1003916_pt1 | contig 11916 bp, 15 predicted proteins | sample TBH18005metaG_FD_203632 | JGI IMG/M metagenome (GOLD analysis project Ga0316220, IMG submission 203632) | Freshwater microbial communities from Trout Bog Lake, Wisconsin, USA - TBH18005 | ecosystem: Environmental > Aquatic > Freshwater > Lake > Hypolimnion/Profundal zone | place: USA: Wisconsin...
ATTAATCCTTTAACCAACTTTTAGGGGGTCACTTTGAAATGGCGACAGGGGGTCACATTGCTCTGGCGGAAGGGGGTCAGTTTACTCTGGTATCAGGGGGTCAATTTGAGTGGTTTTTCCAAGCTTACAAAACTACTTAACCTTTCGCTAATACTTAAAAGTGTAGATTTGCCGAAATAAATAGAGGGTCATGGATATTAAGGAAAGACAAAGAATCATCATGGAGAAGGGAGCGGCTAATGTTACCAAATGGATTGGATCTTCCGCTTCGGTATTTCTGCATACAATTCTGTTTATCATATCTTTTTTAGTCCCTTATCTTGGATTGGTCAGTTTTGAGAGAATGCTCCTGGTTTTAACAACCATTGTTTCATTAGAAGCAATCTATCTATCCATATTTATCCAGATGTCTATCAACATGAATAACCAGAATATTGAAATCATCCAGGAAGACATTTCCGAATTAGGAGAAGATATTGAAGAACTGGGAGAGGATATTGAGGATATACAGAAAGATGTAGATGAGATACAGGAAGACACTAAGGAGGAACAAGACAACGAGAAAAAAGAGTCTGAAATACTATTGTCTATTCAGGACACATTAATTCTGCTGAAAAAGGAAATCGACCAGCTTAAGCATTCAGGCAAATAGGCTTACCCTTTTGTATAATTTTTGATGGTAAATTTTTGGAAGTATTGTGTAACATATTATATTTAAACAATAGTCCATTATAAATTTCAAGTCTTGACATACAAAAAGCAGTTTGAAACAGAAGGATACCTCATTCTCGAAAACTTCAATACTGAAGCAGCATGCGATGGGTTAATGAAACGGAGTGAAGAACTGACCCGGGATTTTGACTACACTGGACATCCATCCGTTTTTCAAACTTCTGAACAAGCCCGCACAAGTGATGATTATTTCCTGGAATCCGGGGATAAAATTTCCTTCTTTTTTGAGAAGGATGCATTTGATTCAGAAGGTAACCTGAAAAACGATCTTTTTCATTCTCTGAATAAAATTGGGCATGCATTGCACGACCTTGACCCGGTATTCAATGTAATACCGAAAGCTGGTAATTTTATTAACCCTGGTTGGATCAATTATTATGCTTGTTAAGAGATAGTGAGCTATTGTAAAAAGCTTACTATTTATTTATAATCTGCTATTTTGATCAGCTTAGTGATGTCTAGAATGAATATCTTTCGGCCTTTGGTTTCTAAGATATTTTCTTCTTTAAATTCTGTCAGCATTCTTACCACATTCTCTCTTGCAGTTCCAACCAGACTGGCCAGATCATCCCGGCTCATATTGATTTCTATCGGCATACCGGGTTTAGTATTCACCTTATACTTTTCTCTTAAAACAATTAATTGAACTGCCAGCCTTTCCCGTACAGATTTTTGGGCAAACATTGTCAGGCTGTTAATTAATACAGTAAACTCGTGACTCAGGGTTTTTAACAATCGATTGTTTAATAGGGCTGATTGGCCTAAGGTTTTCAAAAAATCTTCTCTGGGAATAAAAGCAATAGTAGATTCTTCCAGGGCAGCAGCAAAATCGGGGTATCTGTCATCGGAAAGAATGGCGTGGTATCCGATTAATTCACCCGTATTGGCAACATAAATAATTTGCTCTTTCCCTTCTTTGTTAACCTTGTATTTTTTTACTTTCCCGTTGACAACAAAAAAAATGCCCGCCGCATAAGCACCCTCTCTAAAAATAATATCCCCTTTTTTATATACCTGTTCGGTTCTATGCGTAGAGAGCATTTCCAGATCTGCGGGTGGAAGATCTGCCAAAATGGATTCGCTTTGAAAATCCCATTTATCAATTGGAAAAAGACCTGTGATGCTCATAGTGGAAACAAATTTATCCATTTAAAATTGATAAATATCACTTTTTCAGGTGATAAGGTATACCCATTGCAGGCAATATAAATGGTAACTTTGCTATAGAAAAATGCAATCCACTTCAGCTAACAAAACAGTTAGTCAGTTTCTTAATGGGAAATCAGATGCAGCTAAACGAAAAAACGAGCGATATAGAAAAATGGTTTCTATCTGATGACAGGTTTGATCAATTATATTCAACACCTATACAGGCACTTGCCAGAAAGCACTGGACTCAATTAGAAGTTGCGAAAAAAGCCGCTGAATTTCTTTCGGCAGAACGCAATGCAAAAATATTGGATATCGGTAGCGGCGTAGGAAAATTTTGTCTTGCAGCTGCGCATTATCAACCCAATGCTTTTTATTACGGGGTAGAACAAAGGAGTAATCTGATTGAACAGGCAGAACAGGCAAGAGATATGCTTTACCTGGATAATGTTTCTTTTATTCATGGAAATTTCACACAATTGGATTTTCGGAAATACGATCATTTTTATTTCTATAATTCATTTTTTGAAAATATTGCGGATAGCGGGCAAATAGACGATAGTATTGCCTATTCCAGTGAATTGTTTAATTATTATAACCGCTATTTATACAGACAACTTGAAAAAAAGCCGATTGGTACCCGCCTGGTAACTTTTCATAGCATGGATGATGAAATACCACAAGGATTTCATATGGTGGATTCAGATATAAATAACCTGCTCAAGTGTTGGATCAAAGTTGAAATGAGATCTGCCATTCAAAAATGGCCCTTACAGGAGGTTCAAAAATTTCAGAGCTGATCCCTAAAATAAAAAACATGGATACAATAGACAAGCAGAGAGAGATGTGGTTATTATCGGATGCTTATAAAGCAAAACTCATTAATAATATCCTTTTTGCTGTATCTCAGGAAGAAGTAACACAAATCATCGGAGAAGCCATTACTTCTTTTGAAACCATTCATAGTAAAAGTAAAACCATTATCAGTTTTGCTGAGAGCGTACTCGCAGACATTAATGCATGTAACCCAATGAAAAAAGATGCACAGCAGTGGAGTAATATTACCCTGAGCAGGGTGCTGCTGAATCGTATCCGGCTCCATCTTACAGCAGATGCTGTATAAAAAATTTATCATGTTCAGGCCCAAGTTATTTGATACACTAAAAAATTATACCCGCCAGCAGTTTGGTAAAGACCTGATGGCCGGATTAATTGTAGGGATAGTAGCCTTACCACTGGCCATTGCTTTTGCCATTGCTTCCGGTGTTTCTCCGGAGAAAGGTTTATTTACTGCGGTGATTGCCGGATTTATCATTTCAGCAATGGGAGGTAGTCGTGTACAGATAGGTGGCCCGACTGGCGCTTTTATCGTGATCGTTTATGGTATTGTACAGAGTTTTGGGGTAAATGGATTAATTATTGCCACTTTTATGGCAGGGGTAATGCTTATCATTATGGGCTTCGCCAGATTGGGCGCTGTGATTAAATTTATACCCCATCCCTTGATCATCGGGTTTACCAGTGGTATTGCGCTGATTATTTTTTCATCCGAGATGAAAGATTTTCTGGGATTACAAATGGGTGCAGTTCCGGCAGATTTTATCGATAAATGGAAAAGCTATTTCACACATATCCAATCGGTCAATCTCTATGCAGTTGTCATTGCTGTAATAACAGTAGCCATTATTATACTCTGGCCAAAAGTTACGCATCGGGTACCCGGTTCATTGATTGCTATTCTGGTAACCACCGCTGCCATGCAATTATTCCATTTACCCGTAGAGACTATTGGCAGCAGGTTTGGTGCCATCCCCTCCTCATTGCCAAGTCCGGTAATACCACATATAGACTTTGCTACAATAAAAAAATTAATCCAGCCCGCGTTTACCATTGCATTATTGGGTGGTATCGAGTCCTTACTATCCGCTGTGGTTTCAGATGGAATGATTGGAGGCAACCATAAATCGAATATGGAGCTCGTGGCACAGGGCACTGCCAATATTTTCTCCTCAATTTTTGGAGGCATTCCGGCAACCGGTGCTATTGCCCGAACAGCAACCAATGTAAAAAACGGCGGTCGTACACCGATTGCCGGAATGGTGCATGCTATAACCTTATTATTAATCATGTTATTTGTTGGTAAATGGGCGGCCTTAATACCGATGGGAACGCTGGCAGGCATACTGGTGGTGGTAGCTTATAATATGAGCGAATGGGAAAGTTTCCTGTTTGTTTTGAAAGGTAACAAAAGTGATATGGCTGTTTTGCTGACTACTTTTTTCCTGACGGTTATTATAGACCTTACTGTTGCCATTGAAATAGGTATGGTATTGGCGGCGTTTCTGTTTATGCGGAAAATGATACAATATTCAGATGTGAGTATATTTCAAAATGAACTTGCAGAAACCGGGTCCGGTAAAGATGCTGAAGCCATTGGCAATTTTGCGATACCCGCTGGTGTAGAGGTTTTTGAAATAACCGGGCCATTATTTTTTGGTGCTGCCCATAAATTTAAAGAAGCCATGCGGTTTATTGAGAAACCGCCAAAGATCCTCATCATCAGAATGCGCCGAGTACCTATTATCGATGCTACCGGTATCAAAACCATTGAAGAAGTGTACAAGGAGTCGAAACGCCAGGGTACAAAAATTATCTTGTCTGAAGTAAACAGCACACAGGTATTGAAGCAATTACAGGATGCCCGTTTATTATTTTCAATCGGGAAAGCAAATGTTACCACCAATTTTGAAGCGGCATTGGCCAGAGCAGAAAAAATTATTCGTGATCCCTTGTAAGAACACAAGCTCCTTTCTACTTCATCTCCCAATAAATCAAGAGCAGCACATTTACCTGCTTCACTTATTACAAATAAATTTCAAATATTCGTTTATAAAATAACTGACTAATCGGTCAGCTATCTATTCAGAACTAGCTAATTTAGAGGAAACAATTTCTGATTAATCTGTATATAAATCCTTAATTAATGAAAGCGGGTAAATTCTTCTTTTGTAGCATCCTCTTATTATTGGCAGGCGCTGTTTTCGGTCAAAAAAAATCATTGCAAGAGTACCTGAGCAACTTACCTTTTCCTATGCCAAAGACTGAACTGCCTAAATTCAATAATCAATATTATTACCTGACAGATTTTGGTGGAAAAAATGATGGGGTTAGCCTGAATACCGAAGCTTTTAAAAAAGCGATAGAAGCCTGTAACCAGCATGGCGGGGGTCATGTAGTGGTAACAAACGGTGTCTGGCTAACGGGACCGATCGAAATAAAAAGCAATGTCGATTTGCATGTAGACAAAGGAGCGATTATCCTTTTTACCAGAGACCATACACAATATCCCATGATAAACGCCGGCAAGGGAGTAAGAACATTAACCACTGCCTTCCCTATCTATTCAATTCATTCCGAAAATATCGCTATCACTGGTTCAGGTAGTATTGATGGGGCAGGAGATAGCTGGCGCCCTGTAAAAAAAGTGAAAACAACTCCCGCACAATGGGATGAATTTACCCGCACCGGCGTTATTAGCAAGGATGGAAAAATATGGTGGCCCAGCTATGAAGCAATGAACGGAGAAGAATACCTGGCAAAGTTTACAGATAAGAAACCAGATTCTTCAGAATATTTGAAGGCAAGGGATTATCTCCGTCCGCATATGGTATATTTCTATGATTGTAAAAATGTATTCCTCGATTCGATTACTCTAAAGAATTCCCCCATGTTTATGTTTTATCCTAATAATTGTACCAACCTGTACTTGCATAAGGTGACGGTTTACAATGAATGGTGGGCACAAAACGGGGACGGGATAGATATCAGCGCTTCAAAAAATGTGATCCTATATGATTGTAGTGTAAATGCGGGCGATGATGGAATTTGTATGAAAAGCAGTGGTAAAAACAATAATGGACCGCAATTGGAAAATATACTGATCCTGGCCTGTAAAGTATTCAAAGCACATGGAGGCTTTTCAGTAGGCAGTAATACCGACGGAGGGATGAGAAATATTTACGTGAAAGATTGTATCTATGACGGCACCGATGTAGGTATCAATATGAAAAGTAATTCAGGAAGAGGTGGATTGGTAGAAAATATTTACATAGACAATATTGTGATGAAAAATATTGTGAAAGAAGCCATTCTCTTTAATGCCTATTACGAAAATGTACCTGCGGGAAAAGAAGCAAAAGATGTGAAAACTACCGCTACAGATAAAATACCTGAGTTTACGAATATTCACATAAGCAATATCTTTTGTGAAGGGGCCAATACCGGCGTTAGCATCACCGGATTACCTTATATGCCGGTACACGATATCTATTTTAGCAATATGAGTATCATTGCAAAAAAAGAGGTCGATACTACACATGTTAAAAACCTGAATTTTGAAAATGTCCGGATTAGTAAAAAATAATATTCTTTTATTTTTTCTCGAGATATAGCATCTGGCCCAAATGACTAGCCAGGTGATTCGTTCTGCTGATTAATATATTCAATTTATTCCGATGTGGTTCTTTCGCAAAATCTTCGGCCGATACAGAATTATGTTTACTTAGCCATTCTGCAACACTCATCTTTTTAAAATAAGTGTTTAAACTATTGGTAACGGCATGATAGTTTTCTTTTAATGTATTGATAGCAGGAAAGGTTTTTCCTGATTTATCCGGAGTCCTTAAAAATATATCTTCTAATGCCGGATACATTTTATCCTGTAAACCCATAATAGTAAACATACCATCACTGGCAGCTACAATATGCCCTAATAGGTAAACACCAGTATTTTTCCCGGGAGAAGTTTCAGACAATAATTCCTCATCCGATAATTTGGTTATCAACTCTCCCAAACGCTTATTCTGCATTTCCCAGGAGTTGATCAGCATTGTAATAATCATGCTATTCTTTTCTGCCTCAGTAGATTGTATACTCATGTTGACTATTTTGAAGTAAAATGAGCTGGAAATTTACTCATTAAATAGTGGTTCTCAAGGTTATTTTATTTAATTATTTTTTTGTTCAAAGGCATATATAGATGATAATGAGGAGATTAAATAAATTATGCACGTATATCTACTCTAAATCTTAATAGAATATGTTTATTCTCAAAGGGCGAGCAACAAATTTTCGGTTTTAATTTGTATTTTACTTTCTGCTAACGGTTGCACTGGTACCTATTTTCAGAGCAAATAAGAAGGCATTTTGTTAATAGAGATTAGTATATCATTCGGGTTTTCTAAAATTATTTTTAAATATTTACCTAAACCAAAAACAATAGCTATGCCTAAGTATGTAATTGAAAGAGAAATTCCGGGTGCCGGAAACCTTAGCCCTGAACAACTAAAAGGGATTTCTCAAACCTCTTGTGGAGTGCTCAGTAACCTGGGGCCTCAAATACAATGGTTACAAAGTTATGTAACGGGTGATAAAATTTATTGTATCTATATCGCACCCAATGAGGCAATGGTTCGGGAACATGCAAAACAAGGCGGCTTTCCTGCAAATTCAGTAAGTGAAGTAAAAACAATTATTGATCCTACCACTGCCGAATAATCATATTTATTGAGAAAGAGTGATCCTACAAAAGGTCACTCTTTCTTATTCTAAGATCCCTTCTTGCCAAGAATGACCTTAATAAAATGCCACTTATAAAAGGTATAATTGCCTCCAATAACGTAGTTTATTTCTTATGAAACCAAGAGAACTCATTTTACAATGGGTGGATGCATTTAATAGCACAGATGCTAAAAAAATCGCAGCATTGTATGATTCAAATGCAATAAACCATCAGGTATATACAGACCCTGTGGTTGGCAGAGACCAGATTGAGAAAATGTTTTCTTCCGAATTCGCTTCAGCTACCATGGTTTGTATTATTGAAAATATCTTTGAAGAAGGTAATTGGGGCATTCTCGAATGGAAAGATCCACTAGGATTAAGAGGTTGTGGTTTTTTTCAATTCGATAATAACCTGATCGTTTTTCAAAGAGGCTATTTTGACCGGTTAAGTTTTTTGCGTCAGCAAAAGCTGCCATTACCCAAAGAATAATAAATATTGAATCATAAATACTGAATAATAAAATGGAACCTATTACTGTTCAATCAGTCATACATGCACCAGTTAGCAAAGTGTGGCAATGCTGGACCGAGCCAGATCATATAACCCAATGGAATTTTGCAAATAATGATTGGCACTGCCCCGGAGCAGAAAATAACTTAACTGTGGGTGGTAAGTTTAGTTATACGATGGCCGCAAAAGATGGCTCTTTTAGTTTTGATTTTTGGGGTATATACGATCAGATTGATTTGTATAAATCGATCAACTATTCTTTAGGGGATGGGCGAAAAGTAGCAATTAGTTTTATTGCTGAAAACGATACCACCCTTGTAAAACAAGTATTTGACCCGGAGGAGATCAATCCTCCAGAAATGCAATCAGCAGGCTGGCAGGCAATCATGGATAATTTCAAAAAGCATACTGAATCAGAAGACTAATTTTCATTTATTCATATTGCCTGCTGTATGCTCCAATCTAACTATGACTGTATACTGCCAGATCATTTATGTATAAATATATCTCCCGCTAAGTTTTAGTATATTTCAGCACTATCTGAATAATAAACCCCAATTATGCGAATCAAATCGATTTTGTTTTTGTTTTTACCATTTATAGCTACTGCACAGACGAATAATGACAGTGTGATGATCAAAAAAATGGCAGATGAGATCATGGTAAATGGCAAAGCCTATGATTTATTGAGGGAGCTGACCAAGAATATTGGGGGGCGTTTAGCAGGTTCTCCCGCACAACAAAAAGCGGCTATCTGGGGTAAGAAGAGTATGGAAGCCGTAGGTGCTGATAAAGTTTTCTTTCAAGCCTGTAAAACGCCCAATTGGAAAAGAGGCGGAAAAGACCTGGCTGCTATTATCGAAATAAATGGGAAAGCAACTCATAAAAATTTAGCTGTCATGGCCCTGGGAAATTCGCTGGCCAGCAAGGGAATGATATCCGGTGAAGTGCTGGCAATAGCCGATTTTGATGAGTTGGAGAAAAGAAAAGCAGAAGTAAAAGGTAAAATCGTTTATTTCCATAGTATACTCGATCCAAAGATTATTATTACCGGAACGGCATATGAAAATGCCTATGCGTTCCGTTCCGATGGTCCAAGCAGGGCTGCCAAATATGGAGCCATTGGCGTTATGATTCATTCCCTGAGTACTGCACCTGATAATGAGCCACAGACTGGTGTGATGGAATACAATGATTCCTTTCCTAAAATCCCGGCAATTGCCCTGGGGCCTGCTGATGCAAAGGCTTTATATGCGCAAGCGAGAAAAGGAAGGGTTCGTGTACAAATGCAGACGTATGGATATTTTTTACCCGATGCGGATGAAAATAATGTTGTGGCTGAATTAACCGGCTCCGAATTTCCAAATGAAATCATTACACTTGGTGGGCACCTGGATAGCTGGGATGTAAATGAAGGAGCACATGATGATGGAACAGGTGTGGTACATACCATGGAAGTGCTTAGAACTTTAAAAGCACTCAACTATCATCCCAAACACACCATCCGTTTTGTATTATTTGCCAATGAAGAAAACGGGGGCAAGGGCGGACTGAAATATGCTGAACTGGCAAAACAACATAATGAGAAAATGATTTTTGCCATAGAAAGTGATGACGGAGGCTTTACGCCAAGGGCGATTGGTATTGGCTGTAGTGTAGAGTTATTAAAGAAGTTTCAGCGCTGGAACCCATTATTAAAACCTTATGGTGGCGAAATAATCAGTGGTGGGGGCGGAGCAGATATAGAACCCCTGCCAACCGCAGATAAAAATGTAATCCTTTCCAGTTTGCTGGTGGATAGCCAACGCTACTTTGACCTGCACCATGCAAAAACAGATGTCTTTGAAAATGTAAATAAAAGGGAACTGCATTTAGGGGCAGTGAATATGGCGGCCATTATTTACCTGATAGATCAATATGGAGTAGGACTTTAATAAACAAAGCTGTTATTGTCGTATCGCCCAGGCCAAACCATCCGGTCCGCCTCCAATATCAATATGTGCAATCAGTTCCATTTTTTTCAGGTCAACCACGGCTATATAATTATCCGGTGTACATCCAATAAATGCTTTTGACCCATCATCAGTAATTAAGATCCCTGCGCCCCCATGGCCTGTACTGATTTTCTTCAGGAGCTTATGTGAAACAGCATCAAACACAAAAAGATCGCCGGTTCTTAAACTGGACACCAATACAAGCTTTCCATCAGGTGTAAATTTTAATCGGTTAGCGCCGTTTACTTTCGCATCAAGGGTAGTGGAAACGCGGCGGGTCTTCAGATCAATGATAGCAATCGTTCCATCATCGGCAGCCGCTGTCCATAATTCCAAACCATCGGGCGTTACATCAAAGCCTTCTGAACCTTTTGAAACGGGAATAACCGTATGTATCCATTCTTTTCGCGGCTGGCCACCGGGTGGAGGTGGCGGCCCCCCCATCGGACCACCTGGGCCGGGTGCCATCTGTGTATATTCTAATATACTTACCGTACTGGCATTTACATTCGTGGTATATATTTTTTTTGCATCGGGTGTTACAAAAACCATATGCGTTCTTTCCTGGCCTGTTCCCATGCTCCAGTCTACTTTGTTGATTTTAGGGTCATACCGGCCAACAGATTTTGTTCCTTCGGCAGAGAACCAGAGTTTGCCATCGGAAAAAGTTAATCCATGCGGACCAATCAAAGGTCTGGTATCGATATTAGGAAGTGGTTTTTGCGCAACAAGGTCGATTACATTGATCTCGGTAGATTGTCCCCCCCCTGTATTAGAAACATAGGCAGTTTTTCCATCAGCAGATGCGATCACTTCATGGGGATCGGGGCCAACCGGTACTTTGGCAATTACTTTATATGTTACAGGATCTACAATAGCGAGGATATGGTCATTTTTAGACAGGGCCAGTAAACTTATTTTCTGGGAATTACCATCAACACCCATACAAATCAACAGAATAAAAAACAGCATTTTACCAATGAAACCTGGTATAAAAGGGTTACGATATTTAATATTATTCATAAATGAAAAAAAGTAAAGGGTGATTTATTTCGCTTTATAGGCTTCCATATCAATTTCAATCAATTGCCCGGAAAGGGCCAGTCCTTTCACTTCCAGCCGGGTTCCTGTTGGGAATTGTTTTTTATAAATAGAGTTCCGAAACCCGGATACTTTTATAAAATCAGTCATATCATAGCCATTACCGGGATTGAAACAAGAAAAGTATTTCCAGTCATAATTTTTAGTTTGAGCGATGTTAAGATAAACATCTTTGGTAGATTTTAATAAGCTATCTGGTTATTTAATTGGGTATGTAAAAGAACCTACGATTTACTTTGTTTTATCCGCAAATACAATGGGTACCACATCGTTTAATTCAAGAGATTCGACCATATCAGCTACGGTAGCTTTATACTTTTTGAAATGCGGTGTTTGAATATGCAAATTGTATGCGTTCACATCGGCATATATTTCAAATACGGTAATTCTTGTAGGATTCGTTTTATCAGATAAGGCGCTAAGTGATAAAACGCCAGGCTCTACCCTTACAGCCGTTTCCATACCCTCTTTTAGTGCCAACGTATAGGCTTCCAGTTTTTCCGCTTTTACAATAATCTTTGCAATTCTGAAATAGTTAGCTTTTGTTTGGGCCCGGGTCTTGTGAGGAGAAAATGACAATAGTAATAACACTGATATAGTAGACAATAAGATGAACTGATTTTTCATACGAATGCTTTTTTTGAAAGTTAGATTTATTTTATATGAGATCAAAGCAATGGCCCCTGACAGATTATGTTTATCGAATGAGGAATTGTTGATTGCTTACCCCACCCTCGCCGTTGTTGGTCGCCTGACCACAGGTGTTCGGAAGAAATTAAGGGTTTAGCACGAATTCGGTTGTAAATTTCGTTTTAGCTGAATGAGAGCAGACGCACTAATTCGCTTACTCCCTGCAAAGAGCCTCGA
>Ga0316220_1003926_pt1 | contig 11894 bp, 8 predicted proteins | sample TBH18005metaG_FD_203632 | JGI IMG/M metagenome (GOLD analysis project Ga0316220, IMG submission 203632) | Freshwater microbial communities from Trout Bog Lake, Wisconsin, USA - TBH18005 | ecosystem: Environmental > Aquatic > Freshwater > Lake > Hypolimnion/Profundal zone | place: USA: Wisconsin...
GTAAAAATAGATCTAAGTAGTCTTATACTATCACGGGTTGCAGATGCATCGTTACAATCGCCATCCCGAATTACTGCCTCCCAAGGATCAACCACTAGAATATCTGGCTTAACTTTTTTAGCCGTATTTTTCCAATATTTTAAAGCATTAGCATCTCCAAATTCTAGGCAATCAGATGTATTATCTATTGAAGGTAAAATAAATATATTTTCGTTAATCTTATCATATTCATTTTGCGAAATATCAGCAGTCATTAAACCTAATTCATATTTAAACCTTCTAGCACTGTTTTCATTTCCAATAAAAAGCCATCTGCGAGAAGGCGCTGGTAATTTAAAACCAAGAAATGGCCATCCCAACACTTGTGCTATCGCCATATGTAGTGTTAGACGTGATTTACCTACTCCTCCAGGACCAAGAAGGAGCATTGTTTCATTATTACGCCAATAAACATTCCCTTGATCATCACTTAATATTGCATCATTTGGATCAGGTGAATAATTCGCAAAGTCTTTAGGATTCCAAAGAGTAAATGACTTATCATCTGCAATCTGTGAGTTTAGATTATTTATCGATTCAATTTCAGAAGCAGCTTCTTCAACTGAAATAATTGTATCTGTAATCATTATTTTATTCCTCCCAAAAAGTTAGCTGCGATTATTTCAATACTTTCAAGTTCCTGCGGTCGGCATATTAAATCACCAATATCTTTTATAAGTTCGCCATTAGGTTTTTTGTACCTTGCCAAATTTATTACATCACATTTAACGCCAAAGTTTATTAGTGATTTTCCCCAAGAAACAGCTGCCTTATATCCTGCGCTATCTGACTGCCTTACAATACGACAATGCCTACCTTTAAGATTATCGCATACGTTAGGAGCTATTCCTTTGCTTACGCCAGATAAACATAGAACACCAACGCTATCAACTTTGCCACTCAACCACGCCAAAGTAATAGCTGCTAAAGAATCAATTTCACCTTCACATATAATTACATTACGTCGGTTGTTATTTATAATATCCGAAAGCCCTGCAGGGTGACAAGGATCTGACTCTAGTGACTTTGATTTAAATCCAACACAGTCATTTTTAAAAACAAACCCATCGAACCTACGCGCTTGAGCACTTTTACGACTATCGTCTGTAAAAATCCATACATCCAATCTATCACCACGATGTACTAATTGAGATGTGTATAACAAGCCACGATTAGCTGCAATTTGAAATCCAACAAAAGTAAACCAATTACGCGTTTCCGCTATTTTTATTATTTGACCAATTGATGGTTTATTTAACTCAAGTCCATTTAATCCGTGGTATTTATGTTTAAATGTTTTCTCATATGTTAAATTATTCTGTGAGTAATTTGTACTAATTACTCCATTAGCCGCGTCTACAACCCATTGAATCGAGTCATTAATATTTAAACTTAATGCCTTACTTACAAAATTCACCAAATCTCCACCTTCATTAGTAGAAAAATCCTTCCATAGTTTATCATCATGAGAAATTGAAAAACTTGGCTTACGATCTTCCCTAAAGGGTGACCTACATATTCTTTTAGGTTCACCCGGTAATCCTATATTACGCCATGCTTGTGATATGCCAATCTTTGACTTAGCATAATCCAGTGAGTGTCGATCATATCGCATATCGACCATCCTTTACATTTATCGCATGTAAACGTTCTTTACGCCTCTGAGCAGCTAGATGCTGAGCAAAGTTGCCTTTTTTGACATTTATCAAGCCAAGCTTAGATAGCAGGTGCTTTGGCTGCTTAGAAATACGAAGGAAGCATTTCATGAAAGCCTCCTTGTAACTGTTCCTACGCTACGAGAATCAATCCAATCCTGAAGTTGTTGCCGATCAAAAATTATACGTCTTTTGCTTAATCTTGTATAAGGAATGTGATTTCTGTGCACTGACTCCCAAAACGCTGATCTATCGCGGTAACCAAGACGAGTCATTACCTGATTCGTATTTAAAGGCTGCTCACTTAAATTTTGCGTGTTACAACTTAGATCCGAATTTATACGTTCTTTTTTGGACATAATGTGTTTCATCGGCACTAATCAAAGACTAGTACCCTTCGCTGAAAACACGTTTGCTTGCACGCATGATATGCGTGCAGAAATACATCCTATTAAGAGCTATTAACTAATAATATCCGTATAATGGAATTATAACTAAATTTGATAAATTATGTGTGCAACCTGTATGCAACATTTGTATCTGCTATGGAAAAAAGCGCCCCGTGGGGGCATTTTTATAGATATACTTCTATTGTAGTAGATAAAGGATCAGGCACTCTTGAAGGGAGTCGTACATGAAGCCCATCTGCATCACATTGCGAATCAAGTACGCTCGAATCATTTATAAACTTTACTGAATTTACATGCGATATTCCTTTGACAGTTAAAATCCCATTCTTCGGCCAATCAAACACGTGAAGAAAGAGCCTGTGCTTAGGATCCTTGGCACTTAAGGTTAAACGACCCCAACCAGGTACAGGTAGATTACTTTGTTTAGCACCATATATACTTACTCCATTTAATTTAAGCCAATTTCCAACTATCTCCAAACGTGAGACTGATTGCTCTGGAATTACTCCTTGTCCGGTTGGTCCAACATTTAAAAGTAGATTTCCACCCTTACTAACAATATCGATTAAATTACGAATTACTGTTTGTGGTGATTTAAATTCTTCATCACCTAAATAGTAACCCCAATGCTTGTTTAGAGTCATACAAGTTTCCCAAGGATCCAACCATCCTGATGCAGGTATTTCTTGTTCAGCTACTCGGTAATCACCAAATCTATTACCAATCCGCTGATTTACGATACACTCCGGATTTAAATTACGAATTAAAGTAAAAAGCTCCTTGCTTTGCTTTGAATTAATTTTTTCAGGTGTATCAAACCATAAAATATCAGGATGATATTGCTGCATTAGCTCCTGAACCTGTGGTTTAACTTTATTTTCGTAATAGATGCGAAACAACTTCTTTTTCTCATCAGGAAAATCCCAGGTATTGCTACGCCTCCATCCGTCAGGTTTAATATCGGTTGGACAATTGGGGTCATCCCAATCCCTACCTAAAGAGTAATAAACACCAAATTTAAGCCCTGCATGTCTGCAAGCATCTGCTAATTCTTTGATGGGATCCTTCTTCCAGGGTGTTCTTTTAACAATATTATAGTCACTTGAAGGACTATTAAACATAGCAAAGCCATCGTGATGTTTTGACGTAATAACAATATATTTCATACCCGCCTGTGATGCTATTTTTACCCATTTTTCAGCATCAAACTGAGTTGGATTAAACACATCAGCAATTTTAGCATATTCTGCTCTAGGTATTTTAAGACGAAGCATCATATGCTCTCCTAATCCGTCTCTTAATGAACCATCTGCCGAAGGATAGTGGCATCCCCACTGTGAATATAAACCCCAGTGAATAAACATACCAAATCGAGCATCACTCCACCATGCGAGTCGAGAAGCCGAATTAGCTTCAGTATCTAGTTTTATTAAATTCTGATTAGCATGACTATCACCTGTATCTATTAGTACTTTAGTAGACTCTACTGAATTCTGAGCACATATGCTGTCATTAATAAACAATAAGGCCAAAATTAATAAAAGGAGCGGGGTAATTTTCATTAGTGTAAAAGTACAGTGTTCGTCATTTAAACTAGAATCTTGTAATCTGCATTTATCTTAAACTTATAATTTATTCATATTCTTAATTAACGTGATTTTTAGCACGCAGTAGAGATTCTAAAAAATAATAATCGGCGTAATTTAAAGGTACATCCATTTCACTATTCTTTGGATGATGACCTGTTGCATGCATAAGCAGAAATCCTCCATTTAAACCAACTGATGCTAAGTAGTTCTCGGACATTAACGTAGTCAGCTGCTTCCATGCAAAATTGAGGAATATTTGCTTTTCTGTACCTGAAGAAAAATCGCTAAGCTCAAATAAAGCAGAGCACATTATAGCAGCAGCAGATGAATCTCTAAGTTCATTTGGATTATTAGGTGCATTATAATCCCAAAAAGGTACCCCATCGCTAGGCATCGTTGGATAATTGATAAAAAGTAGTGCCGTCTTTTGAGCCTGTTTTAGATAAGCAAGATTACCCGTTTCTCTATACATCATAGTATATCCATATATAGCCCAAGACTGTCCCCTTGCCCAACTAGAGTTATCGGCAGCCCCTTGATGCGTTCTTTTTTGTATAACACGACCATCAACTGGATTATAATCAACTACGTGGTACGAACTTCCATTCAATCTAAAATGATTGCGTAAACTTAAGTCTGCATGTGCAGTGGCGATTAATTTATAAGTAGAAAGACCTGTTTCACGAGACGCCCACGTGAGTAATTCCAAATTCATCATATTATCAATGATAATAGGATAGGTCCAAGGCTTAGTATCCCATGACTTGATACCACCCACATTTGAATTAAACCGTGTGCTAAGAGACTTAGCTCCATTTAATAAAATGTTTTTATAGTATGGCTCGTGAGTTATCCGATATGCATTACCGCTACTGCAATAAAGCATGAAACCAATATCATGAGTTCCCTGATCAAATTGTTCTGTTTCTAATAAACGCGTATAATATTCAGCATTATTTTTAAACTGCTCATTATTTGTTAGTTCATATAAAAGCCATAATGATCCAGGAAAAAAACCACTAGTCCAATCGCTTGCTTTCACCATCATGCGCTTATTATGCTCAAACGAACGTGGTAACATCTTAGAACCATGTATTTGTTTCAACATCCAAGTATACTGTGAAGATGCTCTAACTATAGCGTCTTTTAAAATCGCTTCCTTAGGAGATTCAGTAGCTGCCTTTGCGCAATAAATAAAAAGAATAAAAAATATACATACGAATTTACTAAAAAATCTATTTAATGAATGATTCATAAGTGCAGGATAATTTACAATGATTACACTTTTAGTTTAAAACCACTTAACTTGGATTAGATTTAAACACACTTGGCAACAGCAAGTTGAACAAAACCATATTTATAAAAATTAAAGTATAAATAAAAGAGATCACACCCACTTTAAGTGCTTAAGTGAACAAACTGTATGAGTTTAATTTAAGACATTAGTCACTCAAGGGATTGATCTATTGCATTTCTTAAATCCAACTTCTTAAATCAGCCTTCAATTCAGAAATTATTCTACACAATAATTGCATAAAATACTATTCATCAAAAAAATACAAATTTTTAGTAATTAAGACATAAAGGCATTTTTAATATATAAACTAAAACTTATGCTTAACGATTAAGCATTTAAGTACATTGAGTTATCTTACCTTAGGCAGATAATGTTCATACCCAAGTTAGGTATCTAATCCCCCTCTGTTAACTACTTATTACGTCCTTTCTACTTATCAATCTATCCATGGGCTATATTAACCCATTGTACCACTATAAGTCTATTATGGCGCAAGTGTAGTGACAGAATATTACCCCTAAAATAATTACGTAAGAAAAAAAGAAAATGAAACAGCTATCGCTAATACAAATTACCTCCATGAATAAGCCTCATAAAATAACTAGTAAGTATGAGTTAAAAGCTGTTACAAAGTTGTGCACTGCAATAATAGCACTATTTTGCATATGTTTTATTTTAACAAATCTTATTAATGCACAAGTAGCTCCTACGGATAGTAATACCGTTATCCTATCTCCCTTTTCAGTAAATACTGATAAAGATAATGGATTTGTTGCTACAAGCTCTCTGGCCGGCGGTAGATTAGCATCTGATTTAAAAGATACACCAGTAGCCTATTCAGTTATTACAAAGGAGTTTCTTGATGCATTTAATATAACAGATTTAACGCAAGCTGCAGATTGGGCTCCAAACATGACAAGCAATCCTGGTAATAACACTGACCAGGGTTATGGTTTTTCACCTGCGATTAATATAACAATGCGCGGATCTGCCCCGAGTGAATCTAATTATCCAATGAGGGATTTCTTTCCTTATAACTCAAATACGGACGCGTATGCATTGGATCGTTTCGACTTTGCTCGTGGACCCAACTCAGTTCTGTTTGGCGCTGCTCAATTCGGTGGCACTCCTAGTGCAATAACAAAACAAGCACTAGTAACAAAAAATATAAACCAAGCTACATTCCAGTATGGTTCGTGGAATAAAATGCGCGTTACATTTGATATCAATCGTCCAATTAACGCAAAAGCTGCTATCCGCCTAGATACCGTGTTAGATTATGGCAATACATTCCGTCAAAATGAGTGGCGGCACAAAAAAGGCATGTTCCTTGCAGGAACTTATAACTTAACTTCTAAATCGAGTATTAGAGTAGATGGCGAATACATAGATACTTCAGCTAAAATATTCCCTACATCTTTGTTAGATCAAGTCTCTGCTTGGGACGGAAAAACAACAATGTCAGGAGCAGTTTTACCTGCAAATTCCCCTTCCGCTGCAATCCTAGCACAGGAAGGTATTTCATATGGTACAAGTAATGCCAATCCTTCAATATCACCTCTTTGGGTTTACGATCCAAGTGGATTTGGAACATCTAACGTATTAAATTTCGCAAACTTTTTTAGAACGAAAGGTGCAGCAGGTAGTAGTACAGCTGCGAATTCTAATTTTATTGGTGGAAATCGTATAGCCAGTGGATCAGTTAGCTATGCTAATCAACCTATGCTAGACGGTTATGATGTTCCAAATGGTCGGTATGATACTGATCTTAGCGGTTCATCATACTTTAACGTACCAACACAAAAAGTTACTAATTTCTGGACAAATAATAAACCCACTCAGTCACAATTAGCACGAGACATAGCATTAACTTATACCCATCAAGTTGGTGATAGCTTATTCTTCGAAATTGCGGGCGATACAAATAAGACATCTGTAGAAGGTAACAATGCCGTAAATCGTGGATTGAATACCGAATATATCGATATCAATTCCGCCTTACCTAATGGTTCGAAGAATCCAGAATATTTACACCCTTATACTGAATTCTGGACTTATAAAAATCTACGTTGGTACGAACTTAGATCTTTGCGCGCTCAAGCTGCATATTTAAAAGATATCAATTTTGGAAAATTACAATTTAGCTTAATCGGTGGAGCTAACTTTCAACGACAGGAAAAAAGAAGCTATTTGTATTTGCTTCCTCTTCAAGCTATTGGCCCAGACGCACGATATTGGGATTCCGGACAAACAAGTACTGCATTATGGAATCGCTTGTACTTAGACCAAGGAGGACGTGATTACTACAATACAAATCTCGGACCGATGACCCTTCAAAATCAGGACGGTACATCCGTAACTGCAACACCTCAATGGGTAGTTGATGCTACACGTAAAGATAATACTGCAAGTAACATAACAGAATTTAAATTTATACAAACAGCTACTAATTTAAATTTATTTAATGATAAATTAATTATGATCGGTGCACTACGTAGAGACTTAACCCATCTACAAACACGTAACACTTTAAACCCAGGTGACTACCCAGCTGGTTGGGATGGCAGTCAAGTAATCTTCAAACCAGATGCACCAGCTGACTGGTCTACATTAACTTACATACCTAAATCTACTGCAGGTATAGCTACTGGACCTGCTCAACCTGCTGACACACGTCCAAGATTATCAGTAGCAGCTACAAGTAGTACTGCATCAAGTAGCATTTTAGCACAACCACAGTACATTAATGATAGATTTCGAGATGACTACAACCCTCCTGCTTTAGATGTAGCATCAAACACATATTCAACTGGAGCAACCTATAATGTTTTAAAATGGCTAGGAATATACGGAAATGCTTCTACAACATTTAATCCTAATCTGCTTGTTCAGAGAATTAATACTACTCTTTTACCACCTACAGCTGCTCACGGAACCGACTTCGGTATTCGATTAAACACTCTTGATAGACGTTTATCTGTAAGTTTAGGTGCTTATAACTCGTATCAAAAAAATTCTCCAGTTTCACCACCTAGTGGTGTTATCGGTGACTATAATACTATCTATAGTACAGCACCTGTAGGTGATCTAAATCCAGGAGATGGTAATATACGTGGAGTTGGACTTCTTCCGACAGTCGTACGTGATACACAGACCCAGCAATCACACGGCCTTGAACTTGAAATCACGGCTAATTTAACTCGTTCGTGGCGATTATTAATGAATGGATCATATAGTAGATCTTGGCAGTCAGATTCATTTCCAGACACCAGAGCTTATATCCTAGCCCAAGATTCAGTTGCCCGACAAATTTTAACTGATGCTGGAGTACTTATTAGTTCGACAAATGTTGCTTCAATTAATCCATCAGTTAACACACCCACACAGATTAACCAATCTCAAGTTACTAATGCTGTTAACGCATGGAACAGTATACAAACAAGTGTAATACCAAATATGGTTTTAGGAAGACAGAAACTAGCAGGTTCTATGGAGCAAATAGTAAATATTGGAACAGACTACACTTTCAGAACAGGAGCACTTAAAGGTTTAGTTATTGGCATTGGCGCTCACTACAGAGGAAGAAACGTAGTCGGATATCGCGGTTCAGACACAATCGTAAATCCTTCAAATCCAGCTACTACAATAGATGATCCAACCGTCGATGCATACACGACTGTTTTCGCAAAATCGTATATCACAGGAGATGGTAGATTAGGATATTCATGGAAATTACAATCTGGTCATATCTTATCTCTCAATCTTAACGTACAAAATCTATTTAATAATACTACACCAAGCTACTTTTTAGACGTACCAGGAGCTCAACTATCAAACACAGTGCTTAGACCACGTGGTGGTGATGTAACCAATATAGCACTTGAAACAGTTCCTGCTGGTTATGCACTCCGAACACCAATCAACTACACATTAGGTTTAAGTATAAACCTTTAATCCTAAAAAAAAGACCCTAATTTCGATTAGGGTCTTTTTTTAGATATTAAATTAAAACTTATTTGTGATTAGTGCTAAGCATTTAGCTTGGGTAAACTTTTACCAAAGTACCACTCCCCTTCAGCTAACATCACAACTTTAGGTCGAATAGGCACCCCAACATCGTTATGTAAGAGTTGAGTTATAATTAAATCTACAGCGTTGATACCAACAGCATTAAAATCTTGTATAATACCAGCTACATCCATTCCGCTATAAACATCTAACGATGCATGCGGATATGAACGAAGCAAACCTGCAAGATCCTTGCGATTCAATAGAACCTCAACTGAAGGAATGATAAGACAATCTGGAACCATCTTAATTAACCATTTCTTTAGACCACTAATATGCATACTTTCATCAACTTGGCATACAAGTTTTAGCCCTTCACGTGAATCTGGATAGTTTGCCAAAAATGTTGATTCCTGGATTTTAAGTGACTGTTCATTTTGATTTTTTAAAATAATTAATGCTGGTCTCTTATATCCCGCATTGAAAACGTTCTGTAAAGTTCTGCGCATTCCACTATATTGATAATGCCCCACTCGATTGAATTCCGGTTCCCAAGGGGTATGGCCTATAATAACCGTAGTAAATCTCTTCCATTCAAAAGATAGTTTTACCGTGGCACTCGTCTTTGATGGTGAAAATACAATACCTGTAATACCCCGAGCTAAAAGAATTTTCTGTAGTCTTTGAACAGACATCCCCTCTTGTTTTAAGAAAAATTGTTCAACATTAAGTCCTAAACCATAAGCTCTTTTAATAAAACTCTCTATTAATTTAGTAAAAAAATAATTTTTGGATAACGATTCGGGTGTATCTTCAAGCCAAATAAAGCCTATGGTAATCCAATTCTTTTTAGAATACTTAGAAAAACGAACTAGTGACATTACCGATCTAATCAAAGGATTTGTACGATAACCTATACTTTTAGCTGAAGCTTTTACTTTTTTTATAGTCGTCTTAGAAATACGCGGATGCCCTCTTAAAGCCATCGACACAGCTGCAACACTTATGCCACATTCAAAAGCAATTTGTTTAAGTGAAGGAGTATTTTGATTAGAAGGCATATTAGGTAGTAACTAATTCAAAAAACACATATACGAACTTACCGGTTATAATATCTTATTATTTAGTATCGGATAAAAGTCTTTTTAAAGCCTAAGTAATAATAGTGTTAATACAATGAAAACCATTAAAAGTATATTATGCATTCTGATAATAATTTTAAAATTACAAGAATTAAGAGGATCTGTACTAAATAACACTTACGATGTCTGCGTATATGCTGCAAACGCAAGTGGTGTCATGGCTGCCGTTGCAGCTGCTCGTGAAGGCGCTAGTGTAGTTATAATAGAACCAAGTCGATGGCTAGGTGGAATGACTGGTAGCGGACTAGTTAATGTCGATTGGGGTCGACAAGAAACTGTTGGTGGATCTGCAAGACTAATATTAAAACACAATTACAACGATCCTCAATATCGAGACTGTTACGCTGAACTTATTAAAAAATATTCTATAGTAGTTATATTTAACCATAGAATAATTAACGTTAATCGTGATAAAATAAAGATTAGTTCGATAGATCTAGATTATGCACCATTTGACGAATTAGGTTGCCCACCAGCCTTTGCAACAAAGCAAAAAGATTTAAATATTCATGCAGCTGTATTTATCGATTGTTCGTATGAGGGTGATATCATGGCCAAAGCAGGGGTTAGTTATACTTATGGAAGAGAATCCCGTTTTGCCTATAACGAATCGCTTGCTGGCAGTGAAGCACCGATGAGCATATACAAAATTGATCCGTATAAAATACCAGGTGATTCAAAAAGTGGTCTTATTGCTCTTTTACAGAATCAAGATAACACAAAAGAAGGTGATGCTGACAAACTTACGATGGGATACGGCTTCAGATGGAAATACTCTTATTCAAGTGATCAATTACCTATAACACCAACCAAGGACTACGATCCTGCTCAATTTGAATTATTCAGACGGGCTTTTAAAGATCATGTTGATATATTTACCGGCAGGAGAATGCGCGGTAAATTAGGGGCATGGGAGCCATCGAATGGATATATATACTCACTAGTCGTAGGCAATTTAGCACGGGCTTTATTCGCCCCTACCAATTATGGAAGCAATTCTAATTATCCTGATGGCGATTATGTAACGCGCGCTAAAATCTGGAAGGATCAACAAAATTACATTCGAAACCTTACCTATTTCTTAAGAACTGATCCTAGCGTACCAGAGAAACAGCGAAAGATTGCAGAACGCGTAGGATTACAAAAGGGAATGTTTGATGATACATCAGGCTACCCTCATCAACTTTATGTTAGAGAATCAAGACGAATGATTTCTTCTTATATCCTAACACAACACGACCTAGAAGGAGAGACGGATCCAAACGATTCGATTGGCTTAGCATCCTATGGATTTGATGAATGGCCCTATGCAACAGTTGCTATAGGTAATAAAGTAGCACTTATGGGCGGATACTGTTCAGAAGTATATTTAGATGAAAAGCACAGAGGTATTTATAAAATCCCTTACCGATGTATAACACCTAAAAGCAACCAATGCACTAACCTACTCATACCCGTTTGCGTATCATCAAGCCATATAGCCATGAGCTCAATACGCATGGAGCCAGTTTGGATGATTCTTGGTGAATCAGCAGGTGTTGCAGCTTCTATAGCCTTGAAGGAAAAAATAGATGTTCAAGAAGTAAGCTATGTAAAACTTAAGCAAAAACTTTCGTCTCTTTATCAAATACTAGAAAGACCTGATTTAAAAAATATTAATAAAAATTGAGATTACCCCTTCGGGGTAACCTAATATACTAAACTAAAAGAGCCGCTTTAATAGCGGCTCTTTGATAAATCTTCTGTAAAATTAC
>Ga0316220_1003927_pt1 | contig 11894 bp, 8 predicted proteins | sample TBH18005metaG_FD_203632 | JGI IMG/M metagenome (GOLD analysis project Ga0316220, IMG submission 203632) | Freshwater microbial communities from Trout Bog Lake, Wisconsin, USA - TBH18005 | ecosystem: Environmental > Aquatic > Freshwater > Lake > Hypolimnion/Profundal zone | place: USA: Wisconsin...
GATTCGGCTCCGGCAGTTGGATTTCAATCGGATCATCACTCTGTGCGTCGCTGACGAAGCGCTCTATATCAAGCGCGTTGGACTCGATAAATTTCTGTGCTGTGAAGCCTAGTCTGGTAGTGCGTGCCCGAAAGTGACGCCATTGAGAGTGATAGACAGGGTGAGCAGACGTTGGCCTGTCTGAGTCCTGCCGGTCCTGCCATGGACCTCCAAATGTGTCGGCATTGGCGTCGAGGCTTCACATCCTCCTCCCTCTTGGTGGCATCTGAAGAACATCTTCGGTGTCACCAGCGGTGAGGTTTTCTTTTGCGATCAGCAACCAACCAAGTCAAATCCAAGAGATCAAACAATTTCAGCAAGGTACCAGCGGTCACATTCGCCTTCTGGGCAATTAAGATTCTCGCAACCACCGTTGGGGAAACCGGGGGCGATGCGCTCTCAATGACCCTGAAGCTCGGATACGCGCTGAGCAGTCTGATATTTCTTGGTTTCTTCTTAGTGACGTTTGCCGCGCAGGTGAGTTCGAAACGCTATCATCCTGTCTTCTACTGGGCCGTAGTGGTCGCTACGACCACGGTCGGCACAACCACCTCTGATTACCTCGACCGAACACTTGGACTCGGGTATGTGAAATCGTCGGCAATGCTGCTTTGCGCCGTCCTTGCCATCCTGATTGCATGGCATTACACAACGGGCAACATAGCGGTTGACCATATCACGTCCCGGAAGAACGAAGTGTTTTACTGGGTCACCATTCTGGTTTCGAACACGCTCGGAACCGCTCTCGGTGATTTCGTCGCGACCAGTACGGGATTAGGTTTCGAGCGTGGGGCAATCTTATTTTCCGGTCTGATAATTTGTGTGGCTGCTGCACACTACTTAACGAAGCTGCCCGACTCCTGGTTATTCTGGGCTGCGTACGTGCTGACACGCCCACTTGGAGCGACGCTCGGTGACACGCTGACGAAATCTCATTCCGACGGCGGACTGGCTCTGGGCAGAATAACGTCATCCCTTGTGATCGTGGCAGCCATGGTCGTTCTGATTGCTTTGACCCACCGGCGCGACGAGCAAGAGGGAGTTGACACCGATTGCGCCGCCTAGAAACTGTTCCGAATGGATCTGAGATTCAAACAGCTTCTTTTGGGTAAACCCCATCAACGGCACTCCCTTCGACATTCCCGAATGAGACATCCAGATCGAATCAGAACTGCACTGCAAAGAGAAGACACAAAATCGTAAAGACCCGCGCATGCCCAAGATACGCTCGGATGGTAATCAGCGCTCGGGCAAGTCATTCGCAGAGCCATCCCGCATTCGTGAGGCCTCCTGGTAATGAAAGCGTGCAAACTCCTGGGTGGAATCAGCCGAAATAAATTAACTGTCTGTGGCGCGATTCTGGCGATGGCAACGGCGCTTTTCTCGCAGACAGCACCACGCGCAAACAGAATCACTGGAGAACTATCCTCGGGGCCAATGGCAACAGTTTCCGGGACATTGCATCCCCAAACTCGGCGTGCAACCGACTTGGGCGAAGTGGATCCCGAAATGCAAATGGAGACACTGGTGCTGAACACGTCACTGAGCAATGCGCAGCGGAAAGATCTTGAAACTCTGCTGCAGGCACTGCAAGATCCGGGTTCCCCCCAATATCACAAGTGGCTCACGCAAGAGCAGTATGGCGCCCGCTATGGGTTGACAGAGGCGGACCTCGACAAAGCGATTCGATGGCTGACGGAACAGCGGCTGACGGTAAAGCGGGTAGCGCGCTCGCGCAATGCAATTTACTTCAGCGGCAGAGCAGAACAGGTGGGGGCAGCGTTCCACACGCAGTTGCACACCTACCAACTCGGCGGCAAGAAACACTATGCCAATACAACGGAGTTAGGGCTCCCCGTGGAACTTGCCGGCGTTTCGCTCAACGTGCGGGGGTTAGACAATTTTCGTCCACACTCGAATTTATATAAGAGCGCTGCGACTCCGAACTATACCTACAGCAGCACCCAGCACTACCTGACTCCTGGTGACTGGAAGACTATCTACGACCTTATTCCCGTGTATAGCTCGGGATACGACGGGACCGGGATTCACGTCGGAGTGGTCGGGCAGACCTATGCTCCGCCAGGAGACATCGAGAAGTTTACCCAGAACGCAGGAACCGGTACGCCTCACCTGACCTATGTCTGCATCAGCACGGCAGATTGCACTGACACTGCCGGAATTAGCCCCGGCGATTGGATGGAATCAGATGTCGACATCGAATGGGTGTCTGGCATGGCACCTGGGGCTACCGTAGACTTCATCTACGCCGCAGGCAATGATCAGGGCCAGGATGTTTTCAGCGCACTGCAGCATGCGATCGAAGACTACAAAAGCTCCAGCGGATTAGTGTTGCCGGTGATCAGTATGAGCTATTCCGAGTGCGAAACGAATCTAGCGCAGACACAGGCCGTATTGTTTGATCAAATGGGCGCGCAGGCAAGTGCGCAGGGGCAGACGCTCGTAGTTTCCTCGGGTGACTCCGGTGCGGCGGGTTGCGATGCGCATGGCTCCGATTCAGTGACGAAGGCGACGAATGGAATTTCGGCGGAAGCGCCTGCAGATTCGCCGAACTTCACCGCCGTGGGTGGCACGCAGTTCTCCGCCGACGTAAGCGATCCCATGTCCTACTGGAATCCCGTGCCGATGACTCAACTCTCGGCGCAGTCCTACATTCCGGAGACATCCTGGAACGAGACGGGCACGAATGGATTAAACACCAGCGGTGGAGGCCAAAGCACACTGCGCAATGGCAGCAAGCTGGAGTTTCCGCTACCGAGTTGGCAGAGCGGGCTGGTCAGCGGAGCAACCGGACGGTTGATCCCGGACATCGGATTTACAGCGGCCCAGCACGATGGCTATATAGGTTGTGCAGGTGCCCTGGACGACAGTTCGTACGGTCAGATGTGCTCAAGCGGGTGGTACAGCAGCGGTGGCAGCAACGGCTCGCTGTTCTACTATTTTTTCGGCACCTCACTGGCAGCACCATCGTTTGCCGGAGCGCTGGCGGTGATGGAGCAGTCGCTCGGACCGCAGGGCAATATCAATCCGAAGTTGTACCAGTTGGCCAAAAACCCTCAAAGCTACGCAACGGTATTCCACGACATCATCACGGGAAGCAACGTTGTCCCATGCCAGGCGGGCACCTCCGGTTGCGTGAATGGAGTGATGGGGTACGCGGCGAAAACGGGCTATGACATGGTGACAGGGTTGGGCTCAATTGACGGAAACGCACTCTTCCTGGCACTGGGCGGATTGGACCTGAATGGAACATCGGTGACGATGAGTGCGACGCCGAATCTATTGCGTCTTGGTGATCAGGTGACGCTTACTGCGCAGATCATAAGCCTGCCAGGCACTGGCAATGGGCTCATCGGGGGAACCATCACCTTTAAGATCGGCAATACAGTCCTGGGTACTTCAGCGGTTTCCAGCGGATCGGCGACGCTGACCAACGTGATGGTGAGCGCAGCCAACGGATTCAGCAACGGCACGGACGCAATTACGGCACGATATAACGGAGACTCGACCTATGCACCGTCCAATGGTTCAACGACCCTGAGCGTTTCTGAAACGCCGTTCACCTCAAGTACGACGGTGTACGTGGCACCCAATCCGGCGCCGCTCGGTTACATGGTCACACTGAATGCATGGGTGGGTTCCACGATATCCGGTCTGCCCTTCAGCGGAAGAGTGACCTTCATGGTGGGTAATACGATTCTGGGCACTGCACCCGTGTCCGGCCAAACGGCTATGCTGGGCAATGTGGCGGCGAGTGCAGCCAACGGACTCAGCAGCGGGACGAACACGATTACAGCAACCTACAGCGGTGATTCCAACTTCTCACCCTCCAGTGGCACGGACACTTTGTGGCTTTCGGCTACCCGATCGGCTACGACGATTACGGCTAATTCCGGCTTGTCGTTGCCGCTATTGCTGGAGGGCAGCACAACTGGATTTAGCGCAACGGTCACCAGCACCGGCCCGGGAACGCCAAGCGGAACAGTGACGTTTTCGACCGGAACAGCGGTGTTGGGGGTGATAACCCTAGGGGCGTGGGATGCGCCGGCGGTACTTTCCAATGTTATGTTGACGCCAGACAAAGGGCTGGGCAGCGGAGCAGACATAGTCACGATCACCTATTCGGGAGATGCGTTTTTCCTGCCGTCGAGTACAAGCTTCTTGGTCACGGTCTACAACACAATGGCTCCATTGCTGAGCCCAATCGGCGGCACGATATCGGCGGGTGGGAGTACGGGCGCCCAGTTCTTTCTGCACGGCGCGAACTTCACATCGACCTCCGTTGCTTTGTGGAACGGCGCGGCGCGGCCCACGAGTTTTATAAGCAGCAAACAACTGATGATCACGTTAAGCAGCACCGATGTTGCGCTGGAAGGAACGTACCTGATTTCAGTTGCGAATTCGGCGCCGAATGCTGGGATGTCTGTCGCGCAGCCAATCGCAGTGCAACTGTGGCCACTTGTGGCTAACATCTCAGGTGCCTCGGGAGCTCTGGCGGGGAATGGCAGTGGCAATTACGTTCTAACACTAACTGGTAGCGACATCTCAAGCTATCAGCCGGTTGTGCTATGGAACGGAAAGATTCTGCCGAGTAGTTACATTACCCCCTGGCAGATCTCGGCGACCATTACGGCATCGGATTTTGCGATACGACCGGCTACGGTAATGGTCACGAACGGTACTGGAGGCACTTCGCCCGGCTTCGTGCTGTATTGACGAATGCGGGGCAGTTTTTTCGGGAGAGTAAGCAATCGGATACACTATTCTGTTGAATTTACGAACGAAAAAGAGGAGCCAGGATGGATGAGTCACTGGCCGCAAAGATAATCGCTGAGGTCGCCGCGGTTAAGCGAATTCCGCTTGAGAGCATCACAATCGACAGTACATTCGAAGAGCTCGCAATGGACAGCCTCGACGCCATGAACCTTCTGTTTTCCCTCGAAGAACACTTTGGAATTTCCATACCGGATGAAGCGGCAAACTCTATTAAAGACATACGCAGCGCGGTTGCGGGAGTGGCGCGGATATTGGCGGAAAAAGAATCCGCGCAAGGTTGAGGCGGATGTCTATTCCCTCCGGGCGGCGCGTAGTGGTGACCGGTGCTGGCGTGCTTTCCGCCCTGGGATCGAACTCCGCCGAGTGCTGGAGTGCACTGTGTGAAGGGCGTTCGGGCATCGCGCCCATACAATCCGTGGACATGGCAGGGCTCCGCTTTCAGAATGGCGCAGAGGCTCGCAGCTTTCGTGCCGGGGATCATTTCGAGGCCTCGCGCTGCGATCTGATCGACCGCTTTGCGCAGTTTGCGGTGGTAGCTGCCCGCCAGGCGGTGACAGAGGCCGGACTGGACCTTTCCGGCTCAGCCCGAGCGAAAACTGCGGTGATCACCGGCACGTCGATGGGTGGCCAGACCAGTCTTGATCGCGGCTTTGTAGCGATTTACAAAGAGGGCAAACCAAGGCCTCATCCGTTCACAATTCCGCTGACGATGTATAACGCCGGGGCGAGCCAAATCTCGATGGACCTGGGAATTACCGGACCGGCGTTCACCATCTCCACGGCTTGTGCCTCGGCAACCCATGCGATCGGACAGGCATTTTGGATGGTGCGTTCAGGAGCAGTAGAGGCTGCGCTCTGTGGAGGCAGCGAGGCACCGTTCAGTCCTGGAATTCTGCGGGCGTGGGAGGCGATGCGAGTGGTGACTCCCGATGTTTGCCGTCCGTTTTCTCGCGACCGCCGGGGATTAACTCTGGGCGAGGGAGGGGCCATGCTTGTGCTGGAACCAGCCGAACGAGCCATGGCCCGCGGCGCCAGGATCATGGGCGAGGTGCTTGGGTTCGGTATGTCTTCCGATGCCAGCCATGTTACTCAGCCATCTGTGGAAGGCCCGACTGCAGCGATGGCGGCGGCATTGAATGATGCCCAGATGGAACCCACATCGGTGGACTACATCAACGCTCACGGCACCGGCACGCCAGCGAATGACGCAATTGAAACCCGAGCCATCCGGCAACTCTTCGGCGCACACGCCGGGAAGCTGGCGATCAGCTCGACGAAATCCATGCACGGACATGCGCTGGGTGCAGCCGGGGCGCTGGAGGCATTCGCCACTCTCATGGCGCTACGCGAAAGTGTGCTGCCGCCAACTATCAGTTTCAGCGAGGCTGATCCAGAATGCGACCTTGACGTGATTCCGAACACCCCTCGTCACCGGCAGATAGAATTCGCGCTCTCAAACTCGTTTGCTTTTGGCGGACTGAACGCCGTGCTGGCCTTTCGGCGATGGGAAGGAAGCTCTGCGGCAAAATAGTCGCTCACGCGCTACTTGGTTTTCGCGCTTGCTGGCATGGCGAATCCGTAGTTCGCAGGCGGGCGATCCGCATCTCTTCATAATTCCTCCAACACCGCACTATCTGTGAACTGATCCTAATACCTCCGGCGATGGCGACCGTTATCAACTGCACGATTATGATTAGCGCAACGCAAGCTTTCCATTGCCCATAATGCCACAACATTCCCGGCAACACTCCGCCTACGCTGCCGCCAAGGTAATAGAACAACACGTACAATCCCGCGGCGGAAGCGCGACCACCGGATTGAGCTTCACGCTGGATATAAGTGGTGGAGGCTGACTGGCAGATGAACACTCCCGAAGAGCACAATACTAATCCCAGCAGGATTACCGGCAGGCTTTGAACGAGGGTCAATAGGATTCCAACGATGCCCACAGCAATCGAGACAATCAGCGCTGTACGCGAACCAACGCGCGAAATCCAGACTCCACCAAAGGGCGTAATCACCAGGCCAACCAGGTAAACCGTGAACAGCGCACTCAACTGCGCGGGCGAGAGCCCAAATGGCGGAGCGGCCAGATAGAAAGTCACATAAGTAAAGGTCGCCATCAGGGAAAAGAGCACGTTGAATCCGACCGCAAACGTTGCAATCAGTTGTGGATTGCGGAAGTGCTGCCGGAAGGCGGTCGCCTCCGTGCCTCCGCCCGATGGTGTCGAATCACGCGGCAACCAGCGCCAGAGAAGAACTCCAAAGACGAGATCACAGGCTCCAATGGCGACGAAGCCCACGCGCCAACTGGGTTCGACATAGGGGAAGAGATGGTGGGTAGCTGCGACGCCGGTGAAAATGCGTCCTAGATACCCCCCAAGCACAGTGCCGCTCACATAGATCGAGATTACTTGCGGCACGCGATGGCGCGGCCACTCTTCAGCTATGTAGGCGATTGTGACGCCGAAGACTCCAGGCATGACGACGCCTTGTAGAAGTCGCCAGAAAACCAATTGCGAGAGATTACTTGCAGTGGCCGCAAGAATTGTGGGCAGCGCCAGCAGGAAGATGGACACGACAATAATCCTGCGGCGGCCGACGCGTTCTGCAAGAGCCCCCCAGAAGGGCGCGCTGAAGGCAACGGCGAGGGTCGCGGCACTGACGGTAATTCCAACTGCAGCCTTTGAGGCATGGAAAATCTGTTCAAAGAGAGGGAGCAGAGGCTGGGTAGCGTTGAGATTGAAGAATGCGCCTATCCCAGCGAGCGTCACCGCAATGACAGCTCGCGTATCGTTGCCTCCAAACGAAGCGACCGGTATTTGCTCGATTGCAGGGGATTGCTCCGCATCCATCACCGCACCTGCAGTCTCATCACCGGAAGACTGATCTGTACCCTCGGAACCTGGCATGACCCCTCAAGTTTAGGGTATCACCGTGGAGCAAGAAGGCAGAGCGATTTAGCTGCCATCAATCGCAAGCACTACCTACCGCGCCGAGTTCCCTGCCCGCCGCTCTGCGTCCAGTAGCGCGCGCTTACGCTCCAGTCCCCAGCGATATCCGCCAAGCGATCCGTCGCCGCGAATCACACGATGGCACGGAATCACCACCGCGATGTGGTTTGCCGCGCAGGCACTGGCCACCGCACGCACTGCCTTGGGTTGGCCGATCCCAACCGCGACCTCAGAATAGGACTGCACGCTCCCCGCCGGGATCGTCTGCAAATAGCGCCACACCTTTAGCTGGAAGGCCGTTCCATGCAGCGCCAGCGGCATCTTCCCCGGCACGCGTTCGCCTCCCAGATACCTGGCCAGCGACCGCATCCACCCCTCAAACTCCTCCGAGTGCGGTTTTGCCATCGCGACTCGCGTTGCCGCCGGGTACTCCTGTTCGAGGGATTCCAGCAACTCCTCTTGCGACTCGCCAAACTCGAGAAAACATAGCCCGCGATCCGTCGCCCCAATCATCACTAAACCCAAGGGCGTCTCTGCCAATGCATAGGAAATCTCTATATCACTTCCTCCCGAGCGATACTCCTTTGGAGTCATTCCCAATTGGGTGTCCACACCCCGATAAACGCCGCTGCTCGTACCAAATCCTGCGCCGTAGATCGCATCCGTCACCGGCTCTCCCTCGCGTAATTTCTCTTTCAGTATCTGCATACGAATACCCTCCGCGTATTGCCGGGGCGTCACTCCCACCACGGCCTTAAAGCTTCGTTGAAAGTGAAATGGACTCAACCCGAAGCGTTTGCTCAATGCATCCAGTTTCAGAGACTGCCTATCTTCCACATTGCGCCGGATGTACGTGCACACACGGCTGAACTGCTGGCGCAGCGCCTCGCCCTGCGACGGTTTCACTGAGCCTCTGCTTTCGTTCGGTCTACAGCGCAAACAGGGGCGCAACCCATCAGCCTCGGCCTCCGCTGCCGTCGAGTAATAGCGTATGTTTTTCCTCAGGGGAGTTCGCGACGCGCACCCCGGACGGCAGAAAATTCTTGTCGTCAGTACACCGTAGACGAACTGCTCTGCCATCCCTGAGTCTCTCTCGACCACTGCCTGCCAGAATTTCTCTTCGTCGATCATGCTTGCCTCTCAACCTGCATCTCTGCCACTGTTTTCGCCCTTGCCCCTGAGGTGTCATCTTAGAGGTGTCATCTTGAGCGAAGCGAAAGACCCCAGCCACGTCCAAATCTCCCATGCCGTTCGGAAGCCATTTCAGTCGGCTTTCGATCTGATTCGCGTCTTGAACAACCGCTGACTTATCCACCCTAGTCCGTCGGCGGTGTGCCTGCTATCGATTTCTTGCTCCGCAATTCGACGCTAAATGAAAGTCAGAATCGCCCTATAAACAAATTGGGACTGCCATTGCTGGCAGCCCCAATTTCATTGCTCAAGCGCAGTCACTCTGTCAGTGGAACCGGCAGCGGCAAGGTCGTCACCTTTGGTTTGATGATGTCGCCCAACAGGTCTGGTTTGTTTGCGTCACGCACCAGGTGGGGAAAGCGAGGTCCATCAAAGTAATCGAGCGAAACCGTTTTGTAGTATTCGGTATTCTCCACCAGCAACTGCGTTGGAACGTGCGATTTCTCTGCTTCACGCAATGCCGCCAGCAGAAACTCCTTGGAGTATCTGCGGCCATTCACTGCCATAATCTTCATTCCCGGCGCGATACCGCTCTTCGACGCGATTCCATCTTCGATTGAATCGATCACGACGCCATCCTTCGAGAGCACGAGTCCCACCGAAGCACTCATATCAAAGCCGCGTCCCTGCTTCTCACGCAGTTTGGCAAGCGTGTTCTGTTGACCGGTGTAGGCAAGCATCCACCCGCTGTTTGTAATTCCCTCCAGCGGAGCGTGCGCAGCAACCTTCAGAATGCGATCGGTGAAAAAGGCTCGCCAATCGTAGGTTTGCACCTGGTTCAGTGAGTTTACAATGTCATCGAAGGTGTAGGTCTTCACCTCTGGCGGAGTGTTCTTCCCGCCGAAAAAAAGATGAGCAAAGTCGTCCATCGATTTCTTTCCGCCGCTCTTCTGGCGAATAACCGTGTCCGCCTCCAACCAGATCAGCGCGCCTTCATCGTAATAGTCCACGCTGCGGCGGTAGTTGCTGAACGCCTCCCCGGCGCCGTAGAGTGTTTGCGCCGCGGTGGCCGTATCCTCCAACGAGCGCCATTTGCGCCCGGGACGATGTGAGTAGGTCATCGCGACCTGTGCAAACTGCTCGCGCCACTGTTCTGGTGTTTGCAGGCCGCTGCGCCCAGTCAGCACATAGCCGAAGTATTCGGTAAGGCCCTCGTACACCCAGAGCAGATTCCCTTCCATGGGCAACGCATAATCGTGCGTGGCAAGCCCCGCAGGACGGCGATATTTGCCATTCCATGAGTGCGTGTATTCATGCGGCAGCAGCATAGCTTCCAGTGTCCACTGCCCGGCGTCGGTCAGATACCCCTCACCAACGCGGCTGTCGTTCGATTCGTGATGCTCCAAACCGAAGTGCGCGACGTGATCGCTCAGCGTGAGCAGGAAGTGATACTCGCGATAGTGCCGTGCGCCGTAAAGCGCTCCGGCTTCCGCCACCAGATTGTCAAAAGCCTTCAACTGTTCGGAAGACATTTCCAGGGCTGCTGTGGAGTCTGCCACGATATCAAGTTCATTCGCTGGAGTTTTGCCCGCCTGCAGAGGAAGCTTCTTCATGTACTGCCCCATCAGCACCGGTGAATCCACCACCGTAGTGAGGGATGCAAGCGCAAATTCGACAGCGCCAGGAGCACTGGATGAATGAGGCAACGCGGTCGCAAATTGCCAGTCTGCGGGTACCTTGAGTGACGCCTTCACTCCCACATCATCCGACCCAAGACCCTTTGGATAAAGCACCAGCCAGTTCCAGGAGAGCACGGCAAGTTTCTCGGTTGCCGAAGAACCCGAGCTGAAGTTGTTTGGCATCTCAATGGGGCTCAGATAATCGATTGCCGCTTCGATCGATGTCACGCCCTGCGGCACTTCCACATGAAAGGCATACATATCCACCGGGTCGCGATGCCAACTGAGTACCCGGCTGCCAGCGTGAAAATAAATTCCCGCAGTGTCCACGATGGGTCCGTCGGGAGCGTGTTCTCCGGGAATCCACTTGGGGTACAGGAGCACGAAATCGCCCGGGACAGCCGGAATCGAAAGCTTGGCATGAAAAATCTTGCGCGGTGCATCCGTGGCATCCACCATAAGCGTTTCGACAAGTGAAAAACCCGTGGTCTTGATTGAACTACTCTGCGCCGGACCACTCTGCGAAATTGCAGAAACAACTCCGAAAACCACGACGAGCCATGCATAGCCGAACTGTCGCATTAAAACTCCTGAAGCAGAATTTGTACGGATGAACGATCCACGATAAAGTTTGCGGATCGAGCCACAGACGGGTCAGCGTCTTATATCAAGTTTTTCGAGTGTAGCAGATGCGAAATACGGCCCGCTAAGCGTTAGTCGCGCGCTTTGTTATTATTCCCTTGTGCGTTATGGAGAAAAAGTCGGGCGCTTTATCACCTTTGAAGGGCTGGATGGCTGCGGCAAGAGCACGCATCTGGAGAGGCTTGCCGGAGTTCTAAAGCGCGAGGGACTTGAAGTGCTTGCTACCCGCGAACCCGGTGGCACGGAGATCGGAGAACGGGTACGCAGCATTTTGCTCGATTCACACACTCACGGGATGGCTCCTCTGGCAGAGTTGGCCTTGATGTTTGCCTCGCGCGCACAGCAGATTTCAGAGGTCATATTGCCTGCGCTGAATCGCGGGGTGTGGGTTCTGTGCGACCGCTTCACAGATTCGTCCGAGGCCTACCAGGGCGCGGGACGGCAGCTTGGCGTGGATTCCGTGCGTGCCCTGCATCGCGTGATCTGCCTGGGGTTGCAACCGGATCTTACGCTGCTGCTGGACAACGACGTCGCAGCCAGCCTGGCGCGGGCACGGCGAAGAAATCTTCACGCCGCGGGAGATATCGACGAAAATCGCTTCGAGCAGGAAAATCGGCCATTCTACGAACGTGTCCATCAACAATTCCTGGCC
>Ga0316220_1003929_pt1 | contig 11884 bp, 12 predicted proteins | sample TBH18005metaG_FD_203632 | JGI IMG/M metagenome (GOLD analysis project Ga0316220, IMG submission 203632) | Freshwater microbial communities from Trout Bog Lake, Wisconsin, USA - TBH18005 | ecosystem: Environmental > Aquatic > Freshwater > Lake > Hypolimnion/Profundal zone | place: USA: Wisconsin...
CGGTGACGATGCCGTTTTCAAACGAGACTTCCGCACCGAGCGATTGCAAAATCTGCACCATGAATCGCGTGTCGCTCAAATCCGGCACGCGACGGATGACGCACGGTTCGTTGGTGAGCAGCGCCGCCGCCATGATGGGTAGCGCAGCATTTTTACTACCGCTGATTTCCACGGTGCCGCGCAACGGCACGCCGCCTTTGATGAGAAAACTTTCCATGAAATTAAATTTATTCTTTAGCCACAGATGCACACAGATTGGCACAGATAAAAACTTCGCGGCGAAACTCTTTGAAAAATCTGTGTTTCATCTGTGAAAATCTGTGGCTAAAAATCAAAACCGCGCGATCAAAATTCGGGCGCGGTGACTGTAATCTTCCTGCACGGCTTCGACAATCCACTTTTGCGCCGTGAAGATTTTTTTGATGTCTTCGGCCTGATTATCGCCGAACTCCACCATGAGTTTGCCGTCCGGCTTCAGGAACGATTTGGCTTCCGCCGCCAGTCGGCGGTAAAAATCCAATCCATCTGCGCCACCATCGAGCGCGCCGCGCGGGTCAAAATCCTTCACCTCTGGGTCAAGTGTTTCAATTTCCGCGCTGGCGATGTAAGGCGGATTGCTGATGAGCAAATCGAATTGAGTTTTTTCGGTGAGCGCGGCAAAGCCATCGCCAAGCAAAAATCCAATCCGTTCGGCGACTTTGTTTTGTTCGGCATTTTGTTTTGCCAGCGCCAGCGCGTCGGGAGAAATATCCAGCGCGGTGATTTTGGCAGACGGACATTTCGCGGCGATGGCGATGGCGATGCAGCCGGTTCCCGTGCCGAAATCCAAAACAGTTTTGAGTTTTGAATTTTCAGTTTTTAGTTCGTTTAGAAATCTCCAGCCGAGTTCGGCGAGCAACTCCGTTTCGGGTCGCGGCACCAGCGCATTTTTGTTTACAGCGATTTCGTGGTCGCAAAAGTTGGTCGAGCCGGTGATGTGCTGGAGCGGTTCGCGCGCGGCGCGGCGTTTGATGAGTTCGCGGAGGTCGTCGGTTTCCGGCGCGGTCAGCACGCGGTCGAAATTGAGATACAATTTCATGCGCGGCATTTTGAGCTGGTGCGCGAGGAGCAATTCCGTTTGCAGGCGCGGCGATTCCACGCCTTTCTTGGTAAGAAACTCGGTGCTTTTCTGGATGGCTTCGAGGACGGTCATGGAAATTTATTTTCCTTCCACGCCTTTGAGATACGCAAAAACCAGCTCCGGCAAATCCTTGCTGTAACCGCCTTCGAGCAAGCTGAAGAACGGAATATTCAAGCCGCGCAGCGACTGACCGAGCCAATAAAAATCCTCCTCCAACAGCGGGCTGTCGGCCAGCGGATCACGCAAATACGCGTCGAAGCCGGCGGACACGGCGATGATTTCCGGCCGGTAGCTGCGGAGGTCATCAATGGCGTGGGCAAGCTTGGCGCGGTAGGTCAGGCGCGGCGTGCCGGGCGCGACGGGATAGTTGAAACAGTTGTGGCCGCGATTTTCCCCGCCGGTGTGCGGATAGGACGGATGTTCGTGGACGGAAAAAAATTCCACGCCGGCCTGGTTCAGCAAAATGTCCTCGGTGCCGTTGCCGTGATGCACGTCGAAATCAAAAACGCCGACGCGCTTGGCGCCGGCGGCGCGGGCTTCGAGCGCGGCGATGGCGATGTTGTTAAGGTAGCAAAAGCCCATTGATTTCGCGCGCAGGGCGTGGTGGCCGGGCGGGCGCATGAGGCTGAAAACGGTTTCGCCCTTGCGCGCGGCGGCGAGCGCATCGAGCGCGGCGGCCACGGACGCGCGAGCGTAGGCGGCGATGTTTTCGAAATACGGCGTGTCTTCGTCGAACGGCTCCGGCACGGCGAGCCGCGCGAGCACTTCCGGCGTGTGGGCGCGCAGAATGGTTTCGTCGGTGACGCCGGTTGGCGACGCGAAGTCGAGCGCGAGTTCGGTCTGGTCTTCCAAAAGCGCGAGGGTGTTTTCGACGCGCGCCGGGCGTTCTGGATGGCCGGGCTGGGCGTAGCCGGTGCAGCGTTCGTCGGTGATGATTTTCACCGGGGCATTTAACCACGGATGGAGGCGGTTGAACACGGATTTTTAGCCGCCGAAAAAAATTTTGAAACCGCCGGCGATGCGCTAGGCTCCATGACACAACGAAACGAACATGAAAAAAATATTTTTAGGAATCATCTGTGCCGCCGGCTGCCTGGCCGGCAACGCCCTGGCCTGGGACTACGAAGGCCATCATGCGGTGAATGAACTGGCGCTGGCGTCGCTGACGACGAATTTCCCGGCGTTTGTGCTGGCACCGGAAACCCGCACGCGGATTGCGTTTCTCGCCGGCGAGGCGGATCGCTGGCGCAATGAGACAAGCCTGAAAAACGGCACGGGCCTGGCGCTCGGCCACGCGAGCGGGCCGGATCATTACATTGATTTGGAGGATTTGAAGCTTTACGGGCTGACGCCAGCGACGCTGCCGCCGTTGCGGTATGATTTCGTGGCGGAAATCGTGAAGGCGCGGGCGGCGCATCCCGAAAGATTTCCGGCGATTGACCCGGCGAAGGATTCCGACCACACGCGGGAATTGAGCGGGTTTCTGCCGTGGGCCATCACGGAGAATTACGAAAAATTGCAGTCCGGTTTTGCCACGCTCGCGGCGCTGGAAAAATTCGGCGGCACGCCGGAGGAAATTGCGAACGCGAAGCAGGATATTGTTTATGTGATGGGCGTGATGGGGCATTTTGTCGGCGACGCCAGCCAGCCGCTGCACACGACAATGCACCACCACGGCTGGGTGGGCGAAAACCCGAACCATTACACGACGTCGTTCGGTTTTCACAGCTGGATTGACGGCGGGTTTTTCAACAAAACCGGCGGGATTGACGTGCAAAAATTGTCGGCGAAAATCCAGCCGGCGGCGAAAATTCCGGCGGCGGATGATCCGAATGGCATTTTCAAAACCTCAATCAATTTCATTGTGGCCGCCAATCAACTGGTCGAGCCGCTCTACAAATTGGATCGCGACGGCAAGTTGTCGAACAAGGAAAATCGCGGCGCGGAAGGGCGCGCGTTTCTGGAGGCGCAACTGGTGAAGAGTGGCCAGTTGCTCGGCAGCCTGTGGTTGACCGCGTGGCAGACCGCGCCGGAAGACACTTTTCTCGAACGGGAACTGCAAAAACGGGCGGAAACGGCGGCGGAAAAATCTGAAGCGCCAACAAAATGACTTCGGTCACCGCCTCGCGGATCGCGGCGACGGCTTGTTTGCTCGCCGTGGCGCTCGGTGCTTTTGGCGCGCACGGGCTGAAAGATTTGCTGGCGCAGAACGGCACGACGGCGATCTGGGAAAAAGCGGTGTTCTACCATTTTATCCACGCGGTAATGCTGTTCCTGCTCGCGGAACGAAAAACTTTGCCGCCGGTGGCGTGGTGGAGTTTTCTGGCGGGCATCGTGATTTTCTCCGGCTCGCTGTATCTGCTGGCGGTGACCAATCGACATTGGCTGGGAGCCGTCACGCCGGTGGGCGGCTTGAGCCTACTGACGGGCTGGTTGGCCCTGCTGTTGGAAAAACGGCCCAGCCAATAAACCAGTCAAAATGTCACACGTTTGACGCAGAAAGAGGGTTGCATTACCGATGGCAACGCTTTAGATTGTCTATGAAAATTCCAATAGACACATTGAAATTTTCAGAACCGTAATTTTTGGGACAGAGCGGCGGAAAGAAACCGCGCTCGGTTGAGTGATAATGAAAAAACAGTTTGGAATCCTGATGCTGATACTGGTCGCGCTGACCAGCCGCGCTGACCTGACGAATGCGACGTTCAGTGTCACAAATAATGCCCCGATTCCAGACGCGAATCCCGTGGGCGTGGCGTCCCCACTTACCGTGAGCGGCATGAGCGGCTCCACCACCAATCTCACCGTCAATCTCAATATCACCGGCGGTTTCACCGGCGATTTGTATGCCTACTTGGTTTCACCGCAAGGTTCGCTGGTGGTTTTGCTGAACCGTGTGGGCATGAGTTCCACCAATTATTTTGGCTACAGCGAAGCCGGTTTCAACATCACGCTGGACAGTAGTTCGGCCAACAACATTCACAACTATCAGTCGGCTGGTGGTTATCCGGGCGATTTGAGCGGCGGACAACTTACCGGCATTTGGGCACCGGACAGCCGGACGATTGACCCGCTTTCGGCTCCCAGCCTTTTCAATTTGACGCCGACGGGCAATACGCTGGCAGGTTATGACGGCTTAAATCCGAACGGGGTCTGGACGCTGTTCATCGCCGATCTTTCCGGCGGCGGACAATCCACCTTGGTCAGTTGGGGTTTGACGGTCGTCACGGTGCCGGAACCGCAGACTTGGACAATTCTTGGTGGTGGCTTGGCCGCAGGCTGGCTGATGATTCGCCGGCGGAAATAATTTTAGCCCAAAGTGCGCGTCGCCGCCGGCGCTTTGATAAAAGTGGTTTCCCGCAAATAAATTGGTTCCAATTTTTCTCCCGCCACAAAATCCGTCCGCCCCGCCGCCAACCGTGCCAGCATCGCCGCCGAGGGAAACCAAGCCCACGCCATTTCCGGCCCCACGCAAATTTCTCCCGCCGCTTGGCGCGCCTCAACCTCGGCCAAGGTGACAATTTTAAGCGGCGAAACCGCCGTGCGCTCCGTTGCCGAAAGCTCCCAACCGGCCAGATAAAATTCCCCGCGCTGCGCATCAATCACCACGTTCACGCGTCCGAAATTCTGTTCCGTCTGCGCCTGCGCCGCAATGGCGTCCGCACTGCTCACGCCCAGCAGTTTCACGCCGGTCGCTAACTGCCAGCCCTGCGCCACCGCAATCGCCGCGCGGATGCCCGTGTAGCTGCCCGGCCCAATGCCGACCGCGATGGCTTCAATTTCCGTGCGCGAAATTTTTGCCTCGGCCAAAACTTTTTCGATGAGGCCAAACGCATCGGTGCCGCGCGCATCCGTCTGCACGGCAGCTTCGGCCAAAACCGTTTCGCCGCGCGCCAGCGCCACGCTCCGCCGCGCCGAGGAAAATTCAAGCGCCAAAATCGTCATAAATAATTTTCCGTTCTGTCTCGCTAACAATCTCAATCTTCACATTTTTAAAATTGGCAATTGGCAATTGGCAATTGGCAATACGCTCCGCCCATTCCATCACGCTCACGCCGTCCGGCGACAAGTATTCCTCAATGCCCGCCGAAAAAATCTGTTCCGCCGTTTCGAGCCGATACAGGTCGAGGTGGAACAATTTCAGCCGCCCGCCGCTGTATTCATTGACCAAAGTAAAGGTCGGCGAATGAACCCGCGAAGAAATTTTCAGCCCGCGCGCCAGCCCACGCACGAACTGCGTCTTGCCCGCGCCGAGATCGCCGCTCAAGGCAATAACGAGGCCGGTTTGCGCCGCGCGGCCAAACTGCTCGCCAAGCCCCTCGGTGTCCGCCGGACTATACGAAATGAACGTAGCCATGCGCGTTAAGTTTATGCGAGCCGAATTTATCGCGGAGCAAAATACCTTCGCCGGCGACAATTTTTCCAATGCAGCTCAATCTGGTTTCCGGGAATTTTTTCTTCCACGCGTCGAGCAGCTTCACCGCGCTTTTGCTGGCGATGGTGAACAGCAGTTCAAAATCCTCGCCGTCCGTCAGCGCCGCGAGCGCCGCCGGTTTGGCGGTGGAACTTTTTTTTGCCCACAATTTTGCCGCGCGTGAAACCGGCAGTGCCGGTTTTAAAATCTCCGCGCCCACCTTGCTGGCGTTGACGATGTGTTGCAAATCGCCAGCCAAGCCGTCGCTCAAATCCAGCATTGCGTGAATGAAAAAATGTTCCGCCAGCCAGCGCGCCTCTTCCAGTCGCGGCTCGAAATCCAGATGCTTGCCGGCCAGCGAACCGCCGAGTTCGCCAGTCACAAAAATCGCGTCGCCCACTTTTGAGCCGCTGCGCAAAGTTTGTTTACCGCGTGGCACCGTGCCGAGCAGCGCGATGGAAATCAAAATGCGTTCGGGGTTTGTCGTCGTCTCGCCGCCAACCACCGCCACGCCGGTTTTTTTCGCGAGCGCGTTCAGCCCGTCGTAAATTTTGCCGATAAATTCCGCATCAAACTTTTCCGGCAGCGCGATCGTCACCAGCACCGCCGTCGGTGTGCCGGCCATCGCTGCGATGTCGCTCAGGCAGCGGGCGAGCGCCTTGCGCCCGATTTTTTCCGGCGGCGTTTCCTTGGTGAAATGAACCCCCTCCACCACCGCGTCGGTCTTGAACAGAATCAGTTTTTCCGGCACGCCCAGGTCCAGCACAGCGCAGTCATCGCCCGCGCCGATGACCACGGTTTCATTGGCCGGCAACGCTTTCGTCAGGCGCGCGATGAGTTCAAATTCATTCATCGGTTTTGCGTGAAGAGGATGACTAGATTGACGGTGTTGAACAGGCTGTGCGCCGCGATGGGCGCCAGCAGGCAGTCGGTTTTTTCGTAAAGCCACGTCAGCACCAGTGCCAGCACGAACAGCGGCACGAACGTCGGGACGTTGACATGGATGAGCGCAAAGAGAAAACTGACGCCGTAGGTGGCGAGCTTGGGCCAGCCGCATTGCTGGAGGAATGGAAACAACACGCCGCGAAAAATAAATTCTTCCGCAGCGGGCGCAAGCCCCACGGCGAAAAACACCAGATAGCCACGCATCCACCAGGAATCCGCATTTATGAGTAAATCCACGGCGCGCTGATTTTCCGGCGCCCAGCCGAGGCGTTCCAGAGCAATCGCAAAGATCTGTTCCAAGCCCAATACCACCGGCAGCGCGAGCACCAGCACGCCGCCAGCGAGCAGTAGGGATTTTTTCAAGTTTGCGTTGCGGAGGCCGAGCGCGACGGGCCAGTTGACCTTGTGTTGCTTAAGAAATATGTAAATTAAGATCCATGCCGCACCTTGAAAACTCAAGGTCGCCAGCAGCACGCCGCCAAAGCTGTCCGCCGTTTTGAATCCGGTCACGCCCGCCTGCCGGAGCAGCCCCGCCATGAGCACCCCGGCGCACAGGCAAACGAAGACGCCCGCGACCAGTTGGATCACGGCTTCGGTCCGCCACGGCTTTTGCGAGAGCATGGTTTCAGCCTAGCGCAGCGCGGCGCACGAGACGACGCAAAATTATTCGCGGTGAACCACATTATGAGGCAGAGTTTCCGCGATGTCCGCCCAACACACGAACCGTCTTGCCCAGGAAAAATCGCCCTACCTGCTCCAGCACGCGCATAATCCTGTGGACTGGTTCGCGTGGAAAGACGAGGCGTTCGCCAAGGCGCGCGCCGAAGGGAAGCCGATTTTCTTGAGCATCGGTTATTCGACGTGCCACTGGTGTCACGTCATGGAGCGCGAAAGTTTTGAGGACGAAAAAATCGGCGCGTATCTGAACGAGCATTTTGTCAGCATCAAAGTGGATCGCGAGGAACGACCGGACGTGGACAAAATTTATATGACGTTCGTGCAATCCACGACTGGCAGCGGCGGCTGGCCGCTGAATATTTTTTTGACGCCGGAGTTGAAACCGTTTTTTGGCGGCACTTATTTTCCGCCGGACGCGCGTTATGGTCGGCCAAGTTTTTTGCAATTGCTCCAGCAAATCGCGCAGCTCTGGCGCGAGCGCAAAATGGAACTCACTGCCTCCGCCGACGAACTGCACGCGCGGCTGGAACTCATCACCACGCGCGACGCGAAGGAAAATCTGCCACTCACGCCGGAAGTTTTACGGCGCGCGGCGCAGATGTTCAAGGAGGCTTACGATCCGGTGAACGGCGGTTTTGGTGGCGCACCAAAATTTCCGCAGCCCAGCATCCCGTCGCTCGTGCTGCGTGCCGCAAAACGATTTGGTGACACGGAAGCGGTGAAGATGGTCTTGCACAATTGCGACCGCATGAATACTGGCGGAATCCACGATCAGCTCGGTGGTGGTTTTGCGCGCTACGCCGTGGACGCCGAATGGCTCGTGCCGCATTTTGAGAAAATGCTCTACGACAACGCGCAACTCGCGCAGCTTTACCTCGACGCCTTTCTTGTCAGCGGCGACGCGCGCCACGCGGAAGTTGTCCGCGACATTTTGAATTATATTTTGCGCGACATGACGCACCGCGACGGCGGATTTTTTTCCGCCGAAGACGCGGACAGTGAAGGGCACGAGGGGAAATTCTACTGCTGGACGCACGATGAACTGGCCAAGCTGCTTTCACCGGAAGAATTCATAGTCGCCGCAAATTATTTTGGCATCACGAAAGCCGGCAACTTCGTGGACCACAGCCATCCGAATCCGTTGCCGGGTTTGAACGTCTTGAGCATCGTGAATCCACCAGTCGCGGAAACTGACTTGCCGCTGCTTGCCGCCGCAAAAAATAAAATGCTCGCCGTGCGCGCCAAGCGGATTCGCCCGCATCTCGACGACAAAATTCTCGCGTCATGGAACGGCCTGATGCTCGGCGCGTTCGCGCGGGCGTCGGTTGTTTTGGGCGAGGAAAAATATCGCGCGGCGGCGGAGAAAAATTTGCAGTTCGTCCGCGAAAAACTTTGGGACGAAAAATCCAAGACGCTTTTCCACCGCTGGCGCGACGGCGAACGCGACAGCGTGCAATTGCTCGAATGCTATGCGTTCCTGCTCGACGGCGTGGTTCAGCTTTACGAAACGACGCTGGAGCCAAAGCATCTCGACTTCGCCGTTGAGTTGGCCGAAGCGATGATTGCGAAGTTTTATGATCCGGCGAACGGCGGGTTCTGGCAAAGTCCCGCTGGCACGACCGATTTGATTTTGCGCGTGAAGGACGATTACGACGGCGCGGAGCCGAGCGGCAATTCCGTCGCCGCGCTCGCGCTGCTGAAACTTGCCGGCATCACGGGGTGTGAAGATTTCCGCCAACCCGCCGAGGTGACGCTGCAACTCTTTGCACATCGCCTGCAAAATCAGCCCGCCGGACTGGCTTTTATGCTAAACGCGCTGGATTTATGGCTGGATGAACCGCGCCGTGTCGTGATGGTTGGGAATAACAACTCGGAAATATTTCAAACGCTGCTCCACGCCGCGCACTCGATTTATCAGCCGAACAAAATTGTTTTAGGCAATGCTGGTGCGGTCGAGCCGCTCGCCAAAATTTTGTCCGCGAAAACGGAAGCGACGGCGTTTGTCTGCACTGGCACCGCCTGCCAGCCGCTGACGGAAGATGCGGAGGCGTTGAAGAAAAGTTTGCTTTAACCGATGCTGCCGATGCTTATTCAAAAATACGCGGCACCAGCGTCTTTAGCGCGTTCACCATAAACTGCACGGCGATGGCCGCCAGCAGCAGTCCCATCACGCGCGTGCCGATGCGCAGCGCAATCGGGTTCAGCCGTTTCGCGCCATGCGCCGCCATCCGCAGAACGCCGTAGCTCGCCAGCGACACCAGCAAAATGCAGCCGCACAACGCGAGGCTGTGCCACACCGTCGTCGCCTCCGATTCCAACAGGATTACCGTTGAGATTGCGCCCGGCCCGGACAGCATCGGAATCGCCAGCGGCGTCACCGTGATGTCGGTTTTCTCCGCGCCCGCCGCCGTTTCCTCGCTGGTTTCCTGCACGCGCGACCGCTGCGCCCGCAACATATCCAGCGCCACCAGCAGCAGCACGATGCTCGCGGCAATTTGAAATGCCGGCATGGTGATGCCGAGCAATTGAAAAATCCATTTGCCCGCGAAGCCGAAACCCAGCAGCACGCCCGCCACGACGAGGCAGGCGATTTTCGCCATGCGCGAACGCTCCGCTGGCGAATCGTTCGGCGTCATCGCGATGAACGCCGGGATCACCGCGAACGGGTCCACGATCACGAACAGCGAACTCACCGCGAGCAGACTGTATTCAATCAGGCTCATAGCGAACAAGGTGCCAGAACCGCGTCGCTCATCCCATGCACAATTTTTTTATCGGCGGGAACAATCGTCGCCAGCACGCCGCCAAGCGTCGGCCGTGCCGCGTCGCCTTCGCCGGAAACGAAATAATACGGACACAACCGCGCCCGCCCCTTCATCGGCACGACTTCGTTCTTCGCAAAATCAAACCAGCTTGCGTCCACCTGCGAAGGCTTGTGGAACCGCTGTAACACGCTCGGCGACGTCTCGAAATTCTTCAGCGCCGCATCCACCGCCACGCTCCAGTCGGCGGACGACAAATCGCTGCCGAGAAAAACCCCGCGCGCACCCCACGCATTTTCCGAAAAGCCCGACACCTTCAAAATCAGGTCACGCTCCCGCTGCGACATGGTCTTGAGCTGCGACCAGTCCGTGAGATTCAATTCGGGAATCGCCGCGTGCGGCGGCAGCGGCGACGGATCCACGAGCCAGGTATAGGGAATGATTTTTTTGAGCCGCGCTAGAAAACCTTCGCCCAGCTCCTGTCGCCAAAAACCGTGCAAGTTCCGGTTCCATAGCAGCGCGAACAACATTTTCTCCTCGAACATCGGCTTGGGCGGCGGCGTCAGGCGGATTTTCTTTTCCGCCGCCAGTGCAAAAATCTGTTTGGCATTGGCAACATTGGGCAAATCGAACAGTTCAAAGAAGCGATAAACCGCGTCACCCTCGGCGAAGCTTTCAAACTTTGAATTTTGAATTTTGAATTTTGAATTACCGATTTGCGCCGCCAGCCATTCCATTTCCGGGCGATACGTTTTTGCTTCTTCCGAAACGACGATGTGAACATTTTTCGCGTCGCCAAAAATAGATTCAAAGCCCCGAATCATCCCGTCCGCGCCGCCAATGCTTTCCGCTTTCCGCTTTCCGCTTTCCGCTTTTGAGTAAGTCTGATTCAGCCACGCGGTCAGCCCGATGCCGCCGGGCACAGAATCTAGCTCCGTGATGCTGAACCCATTTTCCGTCAGCAAAATATCGGGCCGAATGACGCGCGGCACATCATTTTTGAAAGCAACGGAACGTTGAAGCTCGATCAACTCGCGCGGCTTGCCCAAGTCCAGCCAGCGCGCGACCCATTCCGGCTGTTTGCCCTCGACGCTCTTGCGATAAAGCAGATTCACCGCGCGATAAAATTGCAGCAGCACGCGGCCGAGCGATTCAATTTCCTGCGCCAACTTTTCGCCCAGCGGAAACGGCGTGGGCGAAATTTTCCATTCCAGCCCGGCAAAAAGTCCATTCGTGGGAATTTGTTCGCGAATGAATTTGGCTTGGTCGGCAGATGAATTCACAAAAGTTTTTGGCCGCAGATGTTCACCGATGAAACACAGACGGCAGAGGGAAAAACTCTTTTTTTATTTTTGTGTTTCATCTGTTATCAAGTTGATAAAACCATTGTCAATACAGAGTTGGACGGCCACGGTTAGTGGAACTGCCAGCCACGCGGCGGATGGAATCACCATTCGCCACGATGCGGCAGAACTCCGCTGGAACTCCTTAACGAGTCGGCTGGTTCTGGGGCATGATGCAGATCCATGCCCGTGAAAACCAAATACACCCTGTTCCGGCGTAGTGCCGTATATTATAGCCAAGACAGCACCACTGGCAAGCAAACCAGCTTTGGCAAAGCTGCCTTGGGCTTTGGGCTTTCATTGGAATCAGCGACGGAATGTCTGGCAGCATCCGTGTGGCAAGTTCGACCCGCTTGGCACTCATCCTACCGACCCGCGCAGCAAATACCGTTCGTTTTTCCCCGCTGATGTTTGACCCGCTTGAACCTGTGAACCGGATTTATTCCATCACCAAACCAGCACGGCTACGGTCAATGAAAGTTGACACCCATAGCCCGAAATCCTGACAACTTAACCCAAATAGTCTTTAGTTTTAACAGCAATTTGCTAATCTCCCTTTATCTAAATCAAGGCCACAGACGTGTTTTATCTGTGGCGAAATCATCGGCGAGAAAATGCAAGA
>Ga0316220_1003931_pt1 | contig 11878 bp, 11 predicted proteins | sample TBH18005metaG_FD_203632 | JGI IMG/M metagenome (GOLD analysis project Ga0316220, IMG submission 203632) | Freshwater microbial communities from Trout Bog Lake, Wisconsin, USA - TBH18005 | ecosystem: Environmental > Aquatic > Freshwater > Lake > Hypolimnion/Profundal zone | place: USA: Wisconsin...
GTTTAAGACGCTGACCTTTAGCCATATTTAGCACTCCTTTAGGGTGAAGATTATCAAAAATCCTCTCTTCTAGGGTGGTACTAAAAATCAGGTCAGTTCAAATTTTACTTTTAAGGTAAATGAATAATCATACTAATTGCAGAAGTGCTAACTATCCCAGCAAAGAAAGTAATTTGGGCAACATTAATATAACGATCATTTTATGCATTAAAGGCCACTAAAATGAAGCCAAGGCAAGACACTCTAAATCAAATAAAAAGGGATTAAGCCCAGTGTAATATCGAACTTAATCCCTTGTACTCATCTAACTCTACCCAACTTTGCTGGGCAGAGTCGCTAAGATAACCTTTATCTCATATACCCATTACTTAGTAAGCGTAGTGATACTGCTGTGGATAGTAAGTAACATCCAATCCAATGCCCGTACATGCAGCTCCAGAAACGGCCTCCCCAACGCAGGCCGTTAGCAAACCGCTTGTATTGTAGTTTGTCACATCGTTAGGCAATAGGAAGGCTTGTGTTCCTAAAGTTGTCGCGGCGGTATTGCGCTTTGCTAACCAAGCTGTCTTGCCAGCTGAGCCTGCTCCATAGAGCTCCTCAAGAGATGGGCGAGCATCCCCTGTAATTTTGGCAAGAATTGTCGGTGCTAAGGGGGTAAATGATCCATTGCCTTCATTACCATCATTATTAACAGTCGCAGTTCCTACGGCACCACCGTAATTAGCATTACGAATGCCCCAGCCTGAATTGGTGCCTAGTGGAGCCACTACTTCAGGCAGCAAGATGCCGCCACGGTCATTGCCATTGGCATCTACTGTAGGCACATAAGCTTGATAAAACTTACCTGTTGTAGCTCCAGGAACGATACTCAAAATACCCTTGCTAGCAAATTGAGGTCCATAGTTCCAGTAATTACGAACGCTGACCAATCCTGCCGTTGGACCAACAGTATTTGGAATGTTAGGCCAACCTAATGCCGCAGTAGAAACAGTTCCAATTCCAAGGGCTGTATTTGGGCCGTTAGTTGGGACTACAGTCAAGGTTCCAGCAGCTACGGACGGAACAATACTAGCTGGCGGTTGAGTTCCTGAATTGGTCCAGTTCTCTAAGGCGACATACAAACCGCGCAATAGTGGATTTACATCAACCGTGGTATCGAAGTGAAGCGCTGTGGTGGGCGCAGAAGTAGGAGGAGAGCCGGTACCATGTTTTGCACTAGACACGAAGTAATTACGGACATTTGCGGGATCAACAAGTTTTGTCCCAGTCGCTAAATCAGTAAACAAGGCAGAGCCAGACTTAACCCACATTTCATTACCAGTGAAAATATTCATTATGTTGGGGCAGGTATTGGATGCTGTACAACGCACATTACGCCCATCCGTTACGCCTGAATTTGGATCAGTTGAGGTTGTATAAGAAAATGGGAATACGCCCTCAGTTTGAGCGATATGCATTTGACGATTACGCTCGGTCTGCCCGACATAAGCAAACCGATAGTTCATGCCTAGACCATCTCCACCACCAATCCAGTTAAAAAGAGCATCAAATACTTTGTTTCCAGCGGTATCTTGGTTAAATCCAAGCCAAACATAGTCGTTAAACAGGCGTGATGGTTGGGAAACGGCAATACCGTATACCTTTTTTGCATAGCCATACAGTGGATTTGCAGTGCCCAAAGTATCAGCCTTTGCGTTCTTTATAAACGATACAAAATCACGCATTGCCGCCAATCCAACCGCCGCAACATAGGGTTTTTGTGCAGTGTATGTGATCTCATAAATCCAACTTTGCTGAAAAGTTCCAGCCGTTAAAGAGATGGAGTTGGTATTAAGATTCGATGGATTTGTGCAATCGGTTGTAGATCCCCCAACAGTAACTTTAGAGCCTCCGGCACCGCCCCAAGCCCAATCAGTTGAAGCCAATGGAATGGGTGTATCAGTCAGGTGATTACGCTTGGTAAGGGTGGCCGTAGAGCCTGGGCTTGGGCCATAATAAGTTTGAATGCAGGCAGTTGTTGCATTATCTGCAACCATATACTGATAGGCTGGCCCAGTAATGACAGAACCATCTGGATTTTGCGCAACAGGTAATGTTGCCATCATTAAATTGCTTGCTACAGCATTTAACACAGGCTCAGCATCCCATGCCGACCAAACTACACTGTAGCCTTTATTAAAGTAAAAAGCCGGGTACGTTGCAGCAGTAGTTGCTGGAAAGGTAGACGGAATACCACCAGTTGCATCTGTCGCTACAGTACCAGGATTATTTGCTACTGCAGATAAACTCTGATTCCAAGTGTTACTGCCGAAAGCATTTTTTCCGCCACGGTTTAAAGCCTCATACAAAACGTTGCCGTTACCTTTTGTTGGGTCCGTAGGAGTCAAAATATAAAAAGGAGCTGAGTACTCGACCATGCCTTTTGAATTTACTGGTGCCAAAGCAATATCTGCGATGACCTGATTCTTAGGGTCATTAGGGTCAATTTGTCCATTCGCAGTGCCGGTAATTTTAGTATATTGACCAACAGCGCCAAAGGAATACCCTCCAAACCAAGCTGGGGTTGTTGTTACGCCGGTAATTGAAATAATTCCTGTGGGCGTTGAAGCAGCAGTCGTGGATGGAGAGGAAGATCCACCCCCACAACCAGCTATACTCAGGGCAATAGAGCCGAGCAGCAAACCCATACCTACCCTATGTTTCTTTGTATTTTCTCTCACTGACGTCTCCTATTTGTTTATAATTTTTTTGATTTACATCAAATAACATCTAATCACAGTTAAATTGACTTAAGGAAAAGTAATAACTAGGATTAACCCTTTATCTTATATTTATTTTCAATAATATTGACCTTAGTCAAGATTATTAATTTACTTAAAACAGACTTTCCACGCAAAAACTGTAGTAGCATCAGTTTCAATTTAAATAATCAGAATTAAAAATGAAAAAAAAGAGTGTTAGATTGTGCTTGTGGGTATTGGCTGGAATATGCCTGCTTTCAGCAATCAGTTTTGTTTACCTTTATTTCCAAGAAAAAGAGTATTCATGCATCGTCAAAGGGCAAAGTTTTCGCTACAAAAATGGCGTTAGAGTCAATGAAAAAATTCCTGATGAAATTCAATTTTTATTAAATATCCCAACCTATGGTCACTCCTTTGAATTAGGTAAAAACGATTTTTTTTACGCCCATCAGGGTAAAAAAATTACCTTCGATAAAAGCAGAAGCACTGATGCAGAATCTATTTTTCTTCATGATGAAATAGATTCCAGCTCAAAGGAGAGAGCTGTTACATCAGTTGTATTTAATACTGTAAGTGGAGCAATTAGGATATTCCATCATCGCTGGATACCACCCAACGTCTGGGAAAATTCTGATTTATATATGTACACTGGAATCTGCCTCCCTGATAAGCACATCAAAGCTAAATAGCCATTAGAAATTCAGTCATATTGGCAAAGGATTGCATTTTGCGGTGTATTTATTTCATGCTTAATCTAGATTTTTGATCATCCAAAATCTAAATGCCCCTGATTAACCTCCTCGATAGCACTTAAATAAGGCGAGGTTGCCTATTCCAACTTTTGAAGATTCCCAGCTCTAACATCTAGCAACCGCAGACTTTTGGCAAGATCAATCCGCTTTAAACATTGTCTTTTTGCCCCTGGCTTTAGTAAAAAATTCAACATCACTCATTTATTTCTTATTTCAATCACCGCATTAGGGTCACGTATGAGAGACTGTGCAGTTGAGCCCGGTTGAACATACTTGAATTGAAGCTCGGTATATCCAAGTACGTCTGGCTTAGCAGACGATGTTGTAACACGGAATGCCCCAACCACCAGCCCCGCCTCTTGAGGTGCGCGAACTGACGGAAGTTTTTCCAGATTGAGAAGGCTTAGCAACTGGAGAATCATCAGCAGTTGGCATTCTAAAGCGTAATGCAACATTTGGAACCTTGAGCACCTTTTCTCGTTTATCGTAAATGATGCGTACATTAGCAGTCATACCAGGCAATAACTTTAAATCCGGATTATCTGCAGAAATTAATACCGTATAAGTAACAACGTTTTGAATAGTGATAGGTGCTTTGCGAATTTGTAAGACCTTGGACTGAAAAACCCTGCCTGGAAAAGAATCCACCGTAAAACTAGCATCCATCCCCTCCGATAAGCGACCAACATCAGATTCATCAATGGATGCCTCAACCTGCATTTCAGCTAAATTCTGTGCAATGATGAACAATTCAGGGGCCTGCAAGCTTGCCGCCACTGTTTGACCTACCTCTACACTACGCTTAACCACCACCCCATCAACTGGCGCATGGATCACTGTATCGTCTAAAGATTTTTTAGCTAAATTCAAAGCACCTAACGCAGCCTTATATGCGCCTTCAGTCTGCACAACCGCTGATTTAGAAATAAATCCTTTGTCTACTAATTTGAGGTTGTATTCATGGTTGCGCTTTGCTAATTCATAGTTAGCGAGAGCTTGATCGTAGCGCGCTTGATATTCTCTAGGATCTATCCTAGCAATAACCTGCCCTTTTTTCACGGGAGAATTAAAGTCCACATCTAATTCTTTAATCATTCCCGTTACTTGGGTGCCAACAGTAACTGACTTCACTGGATTTAATGTTCCGCTAGCACTAATTGTGGCGACTAAGGGACCCTCCTCTACTTTTGCGGTCCGATATTCAGGGGCATTAATACCAAAAATATGCTGAGTTATGCGAATCAAAATAAAAAAGATGGCCGCAATAACAAACAATCCAATCACACCCCTTAGTTTTGCCGATTGAATCCGCTTAACTAATGGCACCCTTAGAAAAAATGATTCGCAGCACGACTGGAGACGTGCCAATAATTTTAGCGAAGAGTGGATTAATAATTTCATCAATATATTGTTAGAAACATATTAGCGTAATAAAGAATTGATCGCCAATAAATCCTCATCCGAGAGAGTTGAGGCGCTAGACTTGAGTCGAATCGCATTCAAAATTGTGCTGTAACGCGCTTGCTGTAACTGAGAGCGAGTCGTAAAGAGATTATCAAGCGCAATCAGAACGTCAAGATTAATTAAGGTGCCTACTTGAAAACCCAGCATGCTGGACTCTAAAGCCGACTGCGATGATCGTTCTGCTGCTTCGTAGGCTTTTACGCTAGCTAAGCCACCATAAAAACCAGTAAACGCGGTACGCGTGTTTTGTGCAGCTATGCGACGAGCATTGTCATAGTTTGCTTTTGCTGCATCTACCAACGCAGCATTTTGCCTAATCACTGAGTTATTAAAACCGCCAGAGACCAGGGGAATAGTCATCTGCAGAGAAATCGTATTGTTATATACACTTGTCTGCGCTGGCAGATAGCTATTGGGGGTGCCATTAGAAGTATTGTAACCACTGGTTCCCACCAAATTTAGAGAAGGATAATTTAATGCTTGGGCCGCGCGATATGTGCTTTCGGCTAAAGAAACAGATAATTGGCCGGCTAAAACTTTAAAGTTGGCTGCTTCAGTCTGATTAATCCAATCTCCTAAGTTCTGACCCGGGGGCAATTGGGGATTGACGCTTTCAGCAATGACATTACCTTTTACGTTTTTGGCAATTCCATTCGGATCTCTAAGAACCCCATCAATTTTGGCCTCCTTTACCAATGGTTTAAGCGGTCCAACCGGATGGCCTACCAGTTGCTCTAAGACACCCCGTTTGACTACTAGATCGGCTTGCGCCGCAATTTCTTGAGAATTTGCCAAGTCATAGCTCGCTTGTGCTGTATTGACATCTACGATTGTCGCCAGACCAGAATCAAATTTTGCTTGCGCCACCTCTAATTGCTGCTTGATCAAGCTTTTTTTGTTGCGATATAACTCCACATTATCTTGGCTAGCGAGCGCATCAAAGTATGCCTGGGAGACACGCAAAATCAAATCTTGCTGTGCTTGATAAAAATTCATATCTGCAATTTTGGTATTTAAGTCTCCCTGCTTAAATGCTTCAAGCGATACCAAATTAAAGACTGGCTGCGTCAAGGTCACGGTATAGTTTTTTTGGTCAAACACTCGAGAGTTTCCAGGGCCAGCCTGCACAACAGTGGTTCCCACTCCATGCTGATAATAACGAGTGCCTCCTGGGGTAGCGATAGCTTGAGGAAGTAATAAAGATAAACCTTGCCAATAGAGTTCTTTACTAGCTTGGTAGTTAAACCGAGCAGCATTTAGAACGGGATCGCTAAATGCAGCATCTTGATAAAGTCGAATCAAATCCGAAGTTTGATTGGCTAGCGTATTGCTATTGAGATTACCGCTGACATTTGATAGCGCCGGATCGCTCGGCAGTGCTGATTTCGGAGTCTGAACGAATTGTGGCGGCACTTCTAAACCAGTAAGCGACTGGGGAGCGATTGCAGGTGGCAACGATGCCCCACCACCAGTTGCAGGCTGCGCAAAGATAGCATCACTGATCAAAAGACCCAATGAAAGGACATATAAAAAGATCTGGTGCAGTGGCGACTTCATTGCTTTAAGTAATATTACCTATGCTATTTGCTAATTTAATACCGTTCCAGGTACCAAGATTTGAGGCTGTGTATCATCAGCACGTATGCAGCGAAAACGATACTCATCACCCGACTTTGAAATAAAACTTGCCCCTTGGTAAAGATCTTTTTTGCAATTGTTATTCGCAAAATTCATCACTTCTTGAGGACTATCAGTTGAGCTAATTAGTCGCAAAGAATCCATTGTCATGGCTACCTGAGAAGAGCCACATGCTGTCAAGCCTAGCAGCATCGGTATAAAAAAATATTTCAGTAAGCCCATATATTCCTCATTACAAGGTTGACAAACTGAGCTCAGATAGGGCATCAATTCGATGTAATTCTTCATCCTGAGATATCAGGAGATGTTGACCTAGCAATACCGAGGCTGTGATAAACACTACTGCAATTAATCCAACAATTTTAGGATGTAATCTAGCAAGAACTAAAGCCTCAGAGAGTCGATGTTTTGGTTGCTCCACATTAGAGACCCTTCTTTGCCAATCTTGGTAAATGCGTTGTTCAAAATGAGTAGACGGTCCTTGAACCTTGATTTGATCCAACACCCGCTTTAAATGCTTTTTATCATTTGATCGCATGAAATTCACCTTTTTTCCAATTCTGCTTTTAGCTTTAACTTTGAACTGACCTGATTTTTAGTACCACCCTAGAAGAGAGGATTTTTGATAATCTTCACCCTAAAGGAGTGCTAAATATGGCTAAAGGTCAGCGTCTTAAACCCGAGCAAATCGTCACCTTACTGCGGCAAATCGATGTTTTAACCACCAATGGCAAAACCCTAGCCCAAGCTTGTAAGGAAGTGGGTACGGTTGAGCAAAGCTACTATCGTTGGCGCAAGATTTATGGCGGCATGAAGGTAGACCAAGCTCGCAAGTACAAAGATCTAGAGCTGGAAAATACCCGACTCAAGAAGCTCGTAGCGGACTTATCGCTACGAGAAGTCATGCTCAAGGAAGTCATTAAGGGAAACTTCTAAGCCCTACTAGGCGTAAAAATGCAGCGCAGCTACTCATGGATGGGTACAACATCTCTGAGCGGACTGCCTGCAGTTTGGTAGGGCTATCTAGAGCAGCTTATCGGTATATGCCACTGCCAAGAAGTGACGAAGAGCCCCTACGAGCCGAAGTCATCCGGATGGCCGGCACCTATGGCAGATATGGTTATCGATTTATTGCCAGCATGATGCGTAATGCTGGTTGGGGACAAGCCACCACTGCAAAGGTCGCTCGCATCTGGCGAGAGGAAGGTCTGAAGATCCCACAAAAACAGCCTCCTAGAGGCAGACTCTGGTTTAACGATGGTAGTTGTATGCGCCTGCGAGCTACTGCCCCCAATCATGTTTGGAGTTACGACTTTGTCTTTATTAGAGATGCCTATGGCGGCAAGATCAGGATGCTCACCATGATTGATGAGTTCAGTAGAAAATGCTTAACTATCCACTGCGCTAGAAGGATTGGATCGATCCAAGTCATTGAACAACTGGCGAACGCCATGATGATCCACGGTATACCGGAATATATTCGAAGTGATAATGGCCCAGAATTTATTGCCAAAGAATTGCGTAGTTGGCTTGCTGGCATTGGGGTCAAAACTGCTTATATTGAACCGGGTAGCCCTTGGGAGAATGGTTTTTGTGAAAGCTTTAATGGCACCTTCAGAGACAATCTGCTTGATGGAGAAATCTTCTATAGCCTAAAAGAAGCCCAGATCATCGTGGGGGAGTGGGTTAAGCATTACAACCATGTCAGGCCACATAGCGCTTTAGGTTACAGACCACCAGCACCCCAAACCCAAGTACCCCAATTAATCCAAAATCAACCTATTTTGCTGCAATGATTTACTATAGAAAAACTCTCTTTGGTAGTGGACCTAAATTGACAGCAGTTCAATTCCGGCTATAAATTCACGCTCTGCTTTATTCATGATTTCTTTCAATTTTTAGTAATCAGAACAATCTATCTTAATTACAGTCAAAATGTAAGTCCAAAAACACAAAACCCCCACCATTTCTGATGAGGGTTTGCTTTTCTGGTGGGCCCACCAGGACTTGAACCTGGGACCAAAGGATTATGAGTCCTCTGCTCTAACCAACTGAGCTATAGGCCCGTTAACTTTTACACGCTGATTTTGAACTTCTTAACTGGCTCAAAACCACGCTAAAACTGCATTTACTACACACCATGAAAAATGCCCTGGTGTGTAGTCGGTGTGTAGTGAATTTAAACCACCTAGTTCACCACTAACCTCTTGAATCTACAGAGGTCTTTGTTACAAGACCCCTTGGGCTTCTTTCTTATGAGTCCTCTGCTCTAACCAACTGAGCTATAGGCCCGTTAATCTTTACATGCTGTTTTGTACTTCTTAACCACTTCAAAACCACACTAAAACTGCATTTACTACACACCATGAAAAATGCCCTGGTGTGTAGTCGGTGTGTAGTGAATTTAAACCACCTAATTCACCACTAACCTCTTGAATCTACAAAGGTCTTTGCGACAAGACCCCTAGGGCTTCTTTCTTATGAGTCGTCTGCCCTAATCAACTGAATCAAAATCGCCACTATGATTTGTTTCTGAATTTCATAAGTGAGAATTGGTTTTCCATAAAGCCCAATTCTTGACATTAATCAAGCTAGCTATATCGTGTTTTTCTGTGTTAAATTGAGTCTGTCGGCGTTAAAACAGCTCTTTTAATCCGTTGCTCCACGGACATAGTCGCCATCCCAATAAAAAACTCTTCCACCTAATTTTGAAATTAACGGTTGTCTATATGCGTAAAGCCGTGTAAAAATATGTTTTCAGGAGTCAAGAAAGTGACTGTTAATCCGTAGGTCCCTGGTTCGAGCCCAGGTCGAGGAGCCAAGAATATAAGGGGTTGCCGTTAAGCGACTCCATTTTATTTTTTACTCTGTGCCAATTTTGTGTCACAGAGCAGCCCCCCAACCACATTTGCATGATGCGCCAAATGAGCGTAACGCTGCACCATTTGAGCCGACTTACAAGCTCCCATTTCCTGCACTACAAATAACGGGGTGCCATTTTGTACCAGCCAGCTTGCCCACGTATGTCTCAGATCATGCCATCTGAAATTCTCTATGCCAGCCCTCTTCAAGGCCTTATGCCAAGCCCTTGTATTTACCTGCTCTATCGGCTTGCCTCTGTAAGTAAACACTCGATTGGCATGCTTTCCTAATTGACGACGCAAAACATCAACAGACAACTGACTTAAAGAGATGTGAATATCGTCCCTCCCTTTAGCTTCATCTCCTGGAATCCATGCAGTATGCCGATTTAAATCAACATGCGACCAAGTCAATTCAACCACATTGGCCTGCCTTAACCCAGTCAATAATGCAAAAAGAGTGACTTCTCTTTGGTGCAAGGGCAACTCTTCAAGCAAAGTTTTGGCTTGAAGAGGGGTAAGCCACCGAATCCTACCCCTAGGCTCTTTGTACATCCTCACCTTTGGCGCCTTCTCAATCCACTCCCAGTCAAGACATGCCCTCCTTAAAACAGAGCGAATTAAAGCGAGATAGCGATTTGCAGTTGCCATACTCGATTCAAGGCGCTTTTGTTCACCAATGCTCCCAATCTCATCCCGAGATATTTGATTAAGTATGCGACCACGAAGAAATTGCTGAAGCCATAGCAACTTCTTAGCATCCTCAAGGTGAGTTTTTTATGACTTGTTTCAAGCAACCACTTCACACCAGCCTCATCCTAAGTGTAGTTAGGTTTGTTACCCAATTTCTCAACGCTCCAATATTCAGTCTTTAAATTATCGTGGAACTCCTGTGCTTGAGACTTATTTTCTGTTTGAGCAGAACATCTAATTCGCTCTCCCTTTGGAGTGGTAAAGCTAACCCACCAGATACTGCCGCGTTTAAAAAGTGACATGAAAAATCCTCCTTTTTTGGTATCACTTGCAACGCTTGCCTTTCTGGAGCATATAGCGCGCGCAAATATTTAACAAGATCCTCTTGAAGAAAAACCCAAGATTTACCTGGTTTTGCCCCAGGAATTAAGCCAATTTTTGCCCTGCGTCGCACTTCTTCTGGGTGCATACGCAAAAATAATGCAGCTTCGAGAAGGTCTAGGGTGATCATGGCAAAAGTGCATTAATTTAAGCTATTCACCCAGACCTACATCAAGATCAAGGGCGGCCTCTTTTTGATTATCTCGACCCATTGATTCAGGTAGTGCTGATTTGTCATCACTGTAAATTATTGCCTCAGTCTTGGCGCGACTAATCGCAACATAGAATGAATTTTCATTTGTCGTTAGACTTTTTGTATCGGCATCAATGAAAATTCTTTCAGTAGTTTGACCTTGACTAGAATGAATCGTTGAGCAATATCCATAATCCAAATGTTGATGAATATTTAGATCCAGCGCTATTAAACGACCATCCATCTTTTGCGCTGTCAATATTTGATTTTGAAGATCAAGATTAACAATGGTTGCTCGATCGCCATTTAGCACCCCAAGGACGTAATCATTGCACGTAAAGCGAATCTCATCGCCAACGGAAACCTCAAGACTCATTTCCTTATAGGCAATCATGTTTTGTTGAATAGCCGGTCTCCAGCTTATCTGGCTACCGTCGAACTTCTCCAGTCTGACAAGGCCGGCATCTGAATCTAATACGTGCGCCATTTCACCATGACGAATGCCAAGTGACACATAACCGATGTCACGCAGTTTAATGTCTTGGGTCACAAGGTGTATCTCTCACCCGTATTAGATCTCTATAACCAAGAGATCATCTCTTATGAGATCTCAGACCGCCCCAAATGAGCATGGTGATGCAAATGCTTCAAAAGGCTTTTAAGAAACTCAAACCACAAGACAAGCCCATGCTGCACTCAGACCAGGGTTGGCATTATCGAATCGCACCCTACCAATAGATGCTTAAGCAAAAGGGCATTACTCAAAGCATGTCTAGAAAAGGTAATTGCTTAGATAACGCCGTGATGGAAAACTGGTTTGGGATGATGAAGACCGAGTTCTTCTACCAGGAGAAGTTTGAGAGCGTGCAGTCATTTAAAGCAGGGCTAAAGGAATACATCGACTACTACAACCATGACCGGATCAAACAAAAACTAAAGGGATTGAGTCCGGTGCAATACCGAACTCAATCCCTTCTGGTAACCTAATTAAACTGTCCAACTTTTATGGGTCAGTTCAATCTAGGGGCTTTTTCTTTTATAACCTTAAGTTTGTAAAATTAACAATCTGAGGCAATTTCATAGTGCTCGAAGATTAATGGGCTTGGTATAAATGGCTCCACTAGACCAGCCAAGCCTGTATCAATACGCCATTTG
>Ga0316220_1003933_pt1 | contig 11869 bp, 14 predicted proteins | sample TBH18005metaG_FD_203632 | JGI IMG/M metagenome (GOLD analysis project Ga0316220, IMG submission 203632) | Freshwater microbial communities from Trout Bog Lake, Wisconsin, USA - TBH18005 | ecosystem: Environmental > Aquatic > Freshwater > Lake > Hypolimnion/Profundal zone | place: USA: Wisconsin...
AAAATAACTATATTTTATAATGGAACGAGGAGCGAGTTTGAGAAGGATGAGTGTTCGGCTATACTGAAAAGTAGTGAGATAGATGTGCGTGTACGCCTAATAAGAGCCAATTCCGCTCTCGAATCTGCTTTGATTATGTTGAGAGAAATTAAAAATATAGATATAAATAAAAATGATATTTTGTACATACTGGAAAATGATTATATTCATGCAGCTGATTGGCTCACTCATGTTTTTCAAATATTCAATTCCAATATAAGCTTTGATTATATATCATTATACGATCATCCTGATAGATATCTTAATAACTCAAATTATAGCAAGTCAACTTTATTTACAACATCAAGTCGGCATTGGATAACTGCACCTTCTACATGTGGTACTTTTTTATTAAAATACGAAACATATTTGCGAGATTTTGATTATCTCTATACATATGAACCTGATCATATATTATTTTCGAGACTCACAGGAAAATTAAAAAGAGTCCTGCTGACACCAGTACCTGGGTTGTCCTTGCACTCAATGGCTGAACATTTAGATACTGTTCAAAATTTCCAAGATTATTTCATTGGAAATTAATATGATTAATAATAAATTTGTCGCTATATTCGATTTAGATGAGACTTTGACATATCGAAATTTACCTGTTGTCATTACTGAGTTATGGATGGGTGATAGTAAAATAAAGTCTAAGATATATTTATTTTTAAATTTTATTACAAAGTGCATGCTTGTTCCTTCGCTAATGCGACGTTTTGAATATGCAATTACTGGTTTAATATCCGTTGAATTTATTGAAAGATCCATGGATTTAATATTTGAGCGTGAAGTAAATAAAAATATGATTCGGAGATTAATTAAGTATAAAATTTTAGGTGCAAGAGTAATTATAATTACAGCAGGCCCTGGAAAAATCGCTTTATCTTTCGCTAATCATTTGGATGTAGAATATATAAGTTCAAGTGTTATATTTGGTATTGTATTAAAAGATTTACTTGGAAAAAAAGAAATAATTTACAAGAAAATAAATGAAGAAGGCGGTTCTATCCAAGTTATATATTCTGATAATATTTTAGATTTTTCAGAAATGGCTAAAATAAATATGCTGGTTAAATCTGGAAAAATAGCTCGATACAAAAAATGAAAGAATTATTCTTTGCATTGATACCAGGATCTGTATTTTTATATAGATATGCCCCAAAATTTGAAATATCAAAAATCATTGGACTCATATCAATGGAGATATTGCCTTATATTTTGGTATGTTTTTTTGAAAGTAAAAACTATATCGCTGTTTTTTTAAGCTTTATATTGCTTTATAGTTTTTATGAAATTGGATATCTTGTTAATGATTTGATTTCTGTTGAAAATGAATCTGTCGGCTCAACTAAAAGAATTCAATTTAATAACTTTAATTTAAAAAAATTTCTCATAGTTAGATTGCCAGTTGTAACTGCTGTATTTTATTGGGTATATTGCTATTTAGCAGGAAGTTTATTGTTATTATTACTTTCAATTGTTTCTTTAATTTTTGTATTTATCTTACATAATTTAACTAAATCGCTTGAAGTTCGAATTTGTACTTTTTTGGTGTTAAATTCATTAAAAATAATTTTTAGATTTCAAATATTGTCGCAGTCAATAGGTTTTTATTTTATTTCGTCAGTTCCTCATCTTATTATAAAATTAATCCATTACCTTAACAGTAAAAATATTTTGATAATTGATGAAGCTCGTCTTAAAGGTATACGTATTCCAGTATATATTGGTTTTATTTTTTCAATGTGTTTTTATGATTATCGAGTTGCTTTAGTTTGTCTTCCATATTTCCTCAATCATTGCAAATCAAATATTTTTGATATTTTAATGCGGATGTCAAATAAGTAATTTATGTATATTAATGCCTTATTAATTTTTTATAAAAAATACCCAAGATATATATGGTTAACTTGCTATTTAATAATAAATACCATATATTTTTTTATAATTTTATCTACTCAAAAATTACGTGGCGAATCCAATGTAATTCCTATTGTAAAGAATACTCCTGTCGTTTTAATTTTTTCCCTACTTATTGGATCTTATTTTTATATATGTGTATATTTGTTCAAATTTTTAGATAAATATTTTAAGCCTGGAGTAAAAAATTTAACTAAAGACTTGAAAACTGGTGCTTTAATCGGTTGGCTTATTTTAATTTTGCAAATTTTGTTTTTTGGTTATTTTATGACTACAGGCAATTTTTTAGCCGGTTCAATACAAACTGACTCTAATAGATTTTCTTATATATGGGTACTAATATCAACTGATAGCTTATTTTATATTTATTACGGATTTTATAGAGAGTCAAAAGTTTTTAAATTAAATCTTGTTGTTTGGATAATATCAAGTTTTGCTCGAGGATGGTCGGGTGTTTTGTTGACAATGCTCTTTATGGAGTCATGCCGTTTACTTAGGGAAAATAAATTAAAATTTTTAAATATGATTTACTCATTGTTAATTTTATTTATTATTTATCCGTTGGTATTAATTTTTAAACTCCTTATTCGGCAAAATTTATCTGAGAATCTTTGGTATTCATTTTTCAATAGTAATTTCCTTGGTTTTTCAGAGGTAAATTCTTTTGATGGTGTTTTGGAATTAATTGGCATATCGCTTGCACAGTTGTTTGATCGATTGCATTTACTTTCAAGTGCAATATCGGCATATTTATTATCAGATAATTTGAGTGATAATTTTTATTCGGGTTCTTTAATTCCATTTTGGCTCGAGGGAATTCACGGTAGTGCTATTTATAGATTACTTAACATAAGTACTAATACTAATTTGGGAGTGGCATTGGCTAAGTATATGGATCCTGCGGCTGTTGATGTGAATTGGAATACAAATCCAACTATTTTGGGTTGGATATTCGTTGTTCCTGAATACTCTTTGTTTTATATTATATATATTATTTTGCTGTGCACTTTTTCCTTATTTTTTATGAAAAGAATTTCCAATACGGAGGAGGCTAAAGATATGATTTGGTATGCTTGGCTGGTATTTTTAATACCTGGTTGGATTGGAGCATTTGTACTTTTCGTCTATTCTTTAGCTGTTTTTTATATATTGTTCTTAATATGTAATTATGTAAATCCGATTGGTCGAACCCTTGCTATTAAAAGATAAAAATATATAGATAAAATTTTCATTTATATACGTAAATCAACATAACACTGATTATTTGCTTGGGAAATTTTAAAAATGCTCTTTACTACTGTGCCTCCTGTATGAATGCAGTAAGCACGAGCTGAGAAAATATCCTTATGAAACAAGCCAACCTCAAGCTCAATCTGAACGTCAATAAGACGAGCATGCAAGTGTTATTGGGACCGATAGAACAAGTCTGTTTGCAGCTTTGCTTGAACTCATTGCACCGTATTACCTTGAAGGCAAGACCATACGGTCCCCGTTTTTGCTGCAAACCATGCTGCGCGTTCACTTCATGAAGCAGTAATTTACGGCATCAGATCTCGCCATGTACGAGGCCTACTTTGACACGCAGCTTTACCTGAAGTTTGGCAACTTGATGAGTTTAGCCGCCTGCTGGACTAGAGCACCAGTCAGCGTTTCCACCGCCGGCTGGACCTGCACAAATTAGTAGAGAAAATCCTTGTTTTGGCAACTGAAATATCAGAGACTTACTGTGTGCGTCCATGATCGCAGCCCACTCGTCGATCAGGGTGAATGTGCACCTTCGCCAAGTTAAAATACTCCGTGAAAAAATGGGCAGATAATGTGCTTTGAGACGAGGACTTACATTGCTGCTGACGCTGAATTTTGGCTAGTGAGCACAGTTCGTAGAACCTTTAGTGACTTGCTTGGTGTAATAGATTTGTTGTGTGGTAATGAGGCACACGCGGTTAGTGATAGCGGTGTATTGATAAAGTTCTGATTCAGACACAAAAGTCACATCGAATATTGCTTTCTAATCTGGTGAGCGTCTGGTATTGAGAAATATTCTCGTGGGTTTCATGATCAACAAGGTCAGTGAGATACGGACTAATATCTTGGCTGGAGTTGTGCGTCCGTATATGAGTGTGCGCGGTTTTTAAGTCCTCAATTCATGACGGTTTTAGGGGAGATATTGTGACCGTATATTTATACCATTTCAGTTGTGATGCGACTTGCAGCTATCGGATTTCGTTGGATCACACCTCACTCGTTTCGGAGCAATGTAATTTACATAGGGACTACTGAGTTTTTCCAATCGACGTTTAATATAACTAGAAATAACTTAAAAGCTGACGGTGCAGTTGGAGGTTTTATTGACGCATCTGCCCTGTCTGTCGTTAACTACCACTTGGTGTTCATGTGATTGATAATTAATTAATTTATTTCATTTGTCCTGAGTTATAATATGAGCCATTATCCGGCAGCGCCTCAAATTTTCATTAACAAGTATGACGACTTTTTTCTCTCTCTAAATAATTTGAAAGTCAATTGCAATTTTCATTAATTAATGTGTGTAATTCTACCTTGTCGCTGCTGATTGCATGTTTTTTTACGTTTAATTTATAATTATGAATAATATTTTGCTTAACTTTTTTTTTATAAAAAGTACAAATGGTTTGTATCATTATGGTAACGATTATTTTAAATACATCAGAAACCCTTTGGTGACTGTTTTGGTTAAACCGGCACTTTTTCAAATTGTTCGTGATATGTACCCGGGAGTACGCGTAATTAGTTGTAACTATTTTAGTTTTCTTTACCAATTGTACTTGGCTTGTCGATGTGATAGTATTATTTATACTCCATCTTCACATCCAATACCTTTTATTGATAAGCAAATAATTGTCTTGCATGATACATACCCCTTTTTGTCATTTAGGGGTTCTATAAAAAAAATTTTATTTGTTGCATCTGCTCGTTCATCTTCTTGTTTGCTTGCATATATCAACCATACGGATGGATTAGAATTTTATAAAAAACATGGTTTTGATTCAAGTAGGCTTATGTACTCTCCCAATAGATTTACGGGTAAAATAACAAAATATCGTTCAAAAAGAAATCTTGTTGAGAATAGGTTAATTATCGGATTGGTTGGTACGGAATCTTTGAAGAAAAATTATAGTTTAATATTTAAAGAAATACAGCGAACCGGTTTTTATAATTCTGTTTTATTTCTTGTTTTTGGCCACTCGAATAAATATATTTCTGATTTAAAGGACGAGTTTTCAAAATTAGATATATCTATTTTTGATAGTGATTTATTTGATATGTCGTATTTTTTGGCATCTGTGGATGTAATAGTTTCTGTTGCTAAAACAGAGGGTTTTGGTCGTCCTATTGCAAGTGCCCTTGAATCAGGAGTTCCATGTTATTTAATTGAAAATGAAATTTTTCGTGAGTTTTTTGTTGGAGGAGCAGTTTTTTTTCCTGATATTAATTCATTGGTATTTAATTTATTTGATGTTTGGAATTCAAAAAAATTGGTTGCCGTTGATTTTAAACCTAATCCTAAGTTTTTAGTTGCTTTTCAAGATTCAATAAATAAAATATCGTATTTCTAATTAATTAAAATTTATTTGTTTTTTAAATCCGATAGGTAATCTCCCGGATCTGCCTGGGTAACGCTATTTTTTTTATATTTACATCAATCTTGACGTCTGTCGTATAAATTAGCAATCGTGAGCCGCCAAGCAAACTAAATGAAAAACCGGATGGAAACGATTGAAAGCCTGAAGCACACGAAGTGGGATTGCATGTTCCACGTCGTGTTCATACCGAAGAATCGAAGGAAGGTTTTGTACGGACAATTGAGGATGCATCTTGGAGAAGTTTTCCTTGGGTTTGCCGAGCACAAGGAGCGTCGGATCGAGGAGGGCAATTTGATGGCCGATCACGTGCACTTGACGATTGCGATACTGCCGAAATTTGCGGTGTCCATTGTGGTGGGGTACATCACGGGGAAAAGCGCGATGCAACTAGCGTGAGTTTATGGTGAGCGTAAAGGGAACTACACGGGCCAAAGCCACTGGGCGCGGGACTACTTTGTCTCGACCATACGTCGAGGTGAGGAGGTGATTCGGAACTACATCCGCAATCAGGACCGAGAAGATGAGCATCTGGATTAGATTTGGCTGTGGGTACAGATTGCTGCCACCTAATGAGTGGTGCCAAGAGTTGAGGTCGCGTAATCGTACCTGTTTAGCCGCTTTGCGTGGCTCACAATTTTGAATACCTTCAGCTTTGCTAAGGGTGTTTATTGTAATTTAATTTTATGGTTGTATAATGAGTCAGAAAAAACCTTATTTTGCTGTCTTTCTTGCTGTATTTAATGGTAGTAAATACATGAAAGCCCAAATTAATTCTATTCTTAGTCAGGAATGTGTTGATTTTAATATATTTGTTAGTTTGGATCAATCTACTGATGACTCTGAAGTGCTGCTCTCCGTTTGGGCGAAATCTGAACCTCGCCTAAAGTTGTTACCTTTTGGACAACGTTTTGGTGGTGCCGGGCCAAATTTTTATCGACTTTTACGAGATGTGGATTTTGATGACTTTGATTATTTGAGTTTTGCTGATCAAGATGACATTTGGCATCCGAAAAAACTTTTGCGGGCGCACTGTTTGATGATGGAACAAGCTGCTTTCGGGTACTCAAGTAACGTTACAGCATTCTGGCCTACTGGAAAAACAAAGTTCGTTAATAAAGCACAGCCGCAGCAACCTTTAGATTTTATGTTCGAAGCGGCTGGCCCTGGCTGTACATATGTACTTCGACGGGAACTTGCCATTTCACTTCAAAAAATGGTTCGTACTGCTGGTGAAAGTCTGTTGCGTGCTGACTATCATGATTGGTTAATCTACGCATTTGCTAGGGCCAACAAGTATGCTTGGATAATCGATAGCTGGTCAAGCATTAAATATCGACAACATGCAAATAATCAAATTGGTGTCAATGACGGTTGGCATTCATACTGGCGGCGTGTAGACAAGATGCTGAGTGGTCATGGGTTCGAACAGTCCCTACTGATTGCTAATTTAGTTGGCGCAACTTCAACACCTGTTGTTCGGAAAGGTTTGTTGTGTGGTCGCAGTGGTTATCTGTGGCTTGCATTACGGGCGAACCGATGTAGGCGAAAAAGACTAGATCAGTTGTGGTTCTTTATTCTGTGTATTTTGTTTTTCATTACCAAACCTTTCGATTTAGGTTCGACATGATTTCGTTTGTATTTGTCACTGGTGGCCAAGGTTTTGTGGGTAAGGCTGTGTCAGCGCGCGCATTGGCAGATGGTCTAAAAGTGCGTGTCAGCACACGCCAAGTTGCCACCAATACAGACCATCGGTTCGAGCATGTTTTGACGGCCGATTTGTCTTCTTCGACGAACTGGTTGCCGGCGTTGCAAGATTGTGACGCGGTGGTCCATTGCGCCGCCCGCGTTCATGTCATGAAAGACACCTCAGCAGACCCTTTATCCGCGTTTCGAGCAGTCAATGTCTATGGCACCTTGAACCTGGCCCGTCAGGCAGCTGCTGCATGCGTAAAACGGTTTGTATTTATCAGTTCGGTCAAGGTCAACGGTGAGTCAACGCAGAGTGGGCAGGCGTTCGTTGAAGCCATCGTGGCTTCCCCGCAGGACGCTTATGGCAAGAGCAAACATGAAGCCGAGGAGGGATTGCGAAAAATTTCTGCCGAGACCGGCATGGAGGTGGTTATCATCCGCCCGCCGCTGGTGTATGGTCCCGGTGTCAAGGCCAACTTTGCATCGCTCATGCGCGCGGTGAAGCGTGGCTTACCTTTACCGCTTGGTGCGGTGCACAACAAGCGCAGTCTGGTGGCCTTGGACAATTTGGTTGATTTTATCATTACCTGCATCACCCACCCGCAGGCGGCTAATCAGACCTTTTTGGTAAGTGACGGGCAAGACATGTCTACCACCGAACTTGTGCGGGGCATAGCGCTAGCTGCTGGGGTTCAATCGTGTCTGTTGCCCGTACCTGTTTGGGCCTTGCAAGCAGCGGCGTCCTCGCTCGGTAAAGGCGATGCCGTCCAGCGCCTCTGCGGTAATTTGCAGGTGGATATTACAAAAGCCCGTACCCTGCTAAACTGGGTGCCGCCAGTATCTATACAGGAAGGTCTACGGCGAGCTATGGCGCCCTTGGATAAATCATGAAAAGAATCTTTGACCTCTTACTCGCTTTGTGTGCCGGCTTGATATTGCTCCTGCCTGTTCTACTGGTTGCACTTGCAGTGAGCATCACTTCTACCGGCCCCATCTTGTATTGGTCCGATCGGGTAGGGCGAAATAACGCTATCTTTAAAATGCCAAAGTTTCGCAGCATGCGGGTGGGTACGCCTGCGGTGGCTACCCATTTGTTGAGCAACCCAGGCGCGTATCTCACACCCGTAGGTTCTTTTTTACGCAAGAGCAGTATGGACGAACTGCCGCAGTTATGGAGCATTCTCAAAGGAGATATGAGTTTTGTGGGGCCTCGGCCCGCGTTGTTTAACCAACAGGATTTGATCAAGCTGCGTACAGAGAGCGGTGTGCATCTCTTGGTACCTGGTCTTACCGGCTGGGCGCAGGTGAATGGTCGGGATGAGTTGCCCATTCCACAAAAGGTGGCGCTGGATGCAGAATACTTTGTGCGTTATGGATTTTGGTTTGATATCAAAATCTTGTGGTTGACCTTTGTGAAAGTGTTGCGTCGTGACGGCGTGACCCATTGATTGTTGAAACACCATGATTAAGTCCCTCGCTCGACTCGCTCAGCCAGTCTTGGCGTTGCCGCGTGTGGTCAAACGCTTGATTGCTCTGGCAGTTGATGCGGTCCTTGCGGCCTTGGCTGTGTGGTTGGCGTTTTATCTGCGTCTGGGCGTTTTCCTTGGTGCGTGGGATGTGCTGAATGTACCTGTGTTGGTGTCGCTGGGCCTTGCGATTCCGATCTTTATTAAGGCCGGCTTTTATCGCGCCATCTTTCGTTACAGCGGCTTTCCGGCCATGGTGTCGGTGGCCCGGGCCATGGCGCTCTATGGGCTGCTGTATGCGGCGGTGTTTACGTTCATGGGTGTGCCAGGCGTGCCTCGCACGGTCGGGCTGATTCAGCCGCTGTTGATGTTAGTGTTTGTCGGTGCTGCCAGGGCGATTGCCCGCATCTGGCTGGGTGGAATCTACCTGAACCAGCTAAAGCGTACGGGTCTGCCCCAGGTACTTATTTATGGTGCCGGCGACGCCGGGCGTCAATTGGCTGGGGGCATGGCCCATAGCAATGAAATGCGCATGGTCGGTTATCTGGATGACGACGAGCGGCTGCACGGCCATGTGCTCAACGGATTGCCGATTCATGACCCGGCCAGTCTGCCCGAGCTATTGAGCGAGTTCCCCATTACCGATGTGTTGCTTGCCCTGCCTTCGGTGTCTCGTCAAAGGCGCAATGCCATCTTGGCCTCGCTGGCACCGCTGCGTGTAGCAGTGCGTACCCTGCCGGGTATGACAGACCTTGCCATCGGGCGGGTGAGCCTGAGCGATGTGCGCGACCTGGATATTGATGACCTCTTGGGCCGTGAGCCGGTCAAACCCAATGGGCTCCTGCTCAACCGCAACATCCATGGCAAGACGGTGCTGGTCACCGGGGCCGGTGGCAGCATTGGCAGCGAGCTGTGCCGCCAGATTGTGAAATGCCAGCCCAAACTGCTGCTGCTGGTGGAGATGAGCGAGTTTGCTTTGTACCAGATTCACCAGGAGCTGGAGGCCGCCTTGCGGGGCGAGCGCGAAGAGTCTGAAGACGACGTGGGGCAGATCACCTTGGAGATCGTTCCGCTGCTGGCGTCCGTGTGCGACGAGTCACGCATGCAGGAGATCATGTCCACTTGGAGGCCGAATACCGTTTACCACGCAGCCGCCTATAAGCATGTGCCTTTGGTAGAGCACAACCCGGCCGAGGGCGTGCGCAACAATGTCTGGGGCACCATGGTGTGCGCTCAGTCTGCCGCCCACAATAACGTGCAGAACTTTGTGTTGATCAGCACCGACAAGGCGGTGCGGCCCACCAACATCATGGGGACCACCAAGCGCCTGGCCGAAATGGTGCTGCAGGCCATGGCCGCCTTGCAAGCGAGTGGTCGCACCTCTTTTTCGATGGTGCGCTTTGGCAATGTGCTGGGCTCCAGCGGCTCGGTAGTGCCGCTGTTTCGCGAGCAGATTAAAAATGGCGGTCCCATCACGCTGACGCATGCCGACATCACCCGTTATTTCATGACCATTCCGGAGGCCGCTCAACTCGTGATTCAGGCGGGCGCCATGGGTACCGGCGGCGATGTGTTCGTGCTGGACATGGGCCAGCCGGTGCGTATTTACGACCTGGCTTGCCGCATGGTGGAGCTGTCTGGTATGTCGCTGCGCACCGAGGCCAACCCCGAAGGTGACATTGCAATTGCAGTCACTGGTCTGCGCCCTGGCGAGAAGCTGTACGAGGAGCTGTTGATAGGCGACAACCCCAAGCCTACCCAGCACGCCCGCATCATGAAGGCCCATGAGGACTTTATTGTCTGGGATGAGCTGCAGAATAAGCTGGCCGCGCTGCAGTCTGCTATGAAAGTGAATGATGTGCCCGTGATCCGTCACCTGCTGCAAGATCTGGTGCCTGGGTATCAACCCACCGGCGCTGTGGTGGACTGGGTGCATTTGGCGGTGGGGCGGGGGGCTTAACTGCTGCAGTCGCACAAATTCAAGTCCGGCGCTCAGTGAGGCGTCATTTGTCTGGTATCCTATACAAGTATTTTTTAACAACCGGGAGTTTTCATGTCTTTCAAATCTGTCTCTTTTTTCCTCGTCGCTGCCGCTGCCTTGTTGGCTCAGCCTTCGTTCGCTGCTGTTGAAGCTGCTGCTGGCGGCACCGCTGCTGGCGGCACCGCTGCTGCTGGCCTGGCCATTGGTGGCGTGACCCTGCCCGCCGTGGTGATGGCAGTTGCCGTGGTCGGCTCCGTGGCTCAATCCAGCAAGAGCGTTTCAGCCTCTGCTACCGCTACAGCTACAGCATCGGGCCAGTAATTCTAAATCGCCTGAAACGGCGCCTCAGGGCGCCGTTTTTTTTGGCGTTTGTTTTTTGAATCGGGTTCACTTTGCGCCTCTTTGCTCTTTTTGCCGGCCTGTTGTTCACCTTGTTGCTGGGCGGCTGCGCAAGCGTTCGCTCCCCTTGGGCGGACTCGATGGTGTCCCTGGTCTCCACGGGTGGCACGGGTGTTTCCAAGGATGCAATTTCCTTGATGCCAGACCTGAGGTACCGCTACATGCGTCTGGAGGTGCAGGGTCATCCGCCTGCCTTGCTGGTGCTGGGCTATCTGGAGCCTGGCCCGCAGGGCGAGGTCTCCGTTTGGTACACAGGTAATCAGGAGCTGTTGCGGATTCAGAATGGGCGTGTGGTCGGCGTGACCGGTACCGCACAAGACTGGCAGCGTACCCGTTTCAAACCGGTTCCACCGGACTGGACTAATGTGACTGAGCAGGGTGTGGACTATGTCCGCGAACGAGATGAGCTGCAGGGCTACCGATTTGGTCATACAGAGCAGGTGCATCTGGTTCAATGGCAGGGCTTGCCACCGATTGATTTGCCTTCTACCTTGCCTTTACCTAAGGCTGCGGAATACCGCTGGTTCCGTGAAAGCGTCATTTCCGCTTCCGGAGCAGGTGGTCCAACGATGCCGGATGCCTGGTTCGCTTGGGGACGTCACCGCGGTGTCGAGACCATTGTGTATTCCGAGCAGTGCATAGCCCCCGATTTTTGTTTGAAGCTGCAGCCTTGGCCGCTGCTGGAAGAGGCCAAGTGAAGTTGCAAACCTTGTCATGGCGGGTTTCCGTCTGTTTTCTTGCGGTGTCGG
>Ga0316220_1003938_pt1 | contig 11852 bp, 1 predicted proteins | sample TBH18005metaG_FD_203632 | JGI IMG/M metagenome (GOLD analysis project Ga0316220, IMG submission 203632) | Freshwater microbial communities from Trout Bog Lake, Wisconsin, USA - TBH18005 | ecosystem: Environmental > Aquatic > Freshwater > Lake > Hypolimnion/Profundal zone | place: USA: Wisconsin...
ACACCCACGGCAACAACTTCTGGGGCAGTATAGACGAAGTCGCGGTGTTCAACACGGTGTTGAGTCCGGCCGACGTGGCCAATATGTATGCCGCCCAGAACGACGGGATGTGCAAGTCCTCGCCGTTACTCGTCGGCCCGCTGGCGAACCGAACCGGCTATGCCGGGCAGAACGTCACCTTTGGGGTCGCGGCGTACTCGACGGCGGGGCCGCTGGCCTACCAATGGCAATTTGAAGGCACCTCGATCCCCAACGCCACGAATGCCACTCTCCTCGTCGAGGGGGTGCAACCCGGCAACGCGGGCCATTACTCGGTGGCCGTCAGCGATGGCGTGACCACCACGAGCCGGACGGCGCTCCTCGCGTGGTCGCCCTTTGGCGCCGTGCCCTCGGGCCTGGTGGGCTGGTGGACGGGCGACGGCCATGCCTTTGACCTTACCGGCAATCACAACGGGACACCGCAAAACGGCGCCGGCTACGCCCCCGGTCTCGTCGGCCAGGCCTTCCGCATGGATGGGGGCAGCCAGTACGTGGACCTGGGCGGCTGGACCACCGGCCCGACCTGGACCTGGGCGACGTGGGTAAACCCCTCCTCCACTCCCTCGGGCCGACGCACGATCGCGGGCGGCGCCAATTCATGCGCCGACTGGGGCATTACCATGCAGGACGGCTATTTTGGCGTCCTGCTGCGCCCACCCGGCGGCTGCACCCAGACGATCTCCTCCGGCGTCGCCGCCGTCCCGGGAACCTGGTACCAGGTGGTGGGCACCTGTGACGGCGCGGCCGCGCGCATTTACGTCGATGGCCACCTCCTGGGCGTCGGACCGGTCGACCCCAACTACACCGGCAACGCGGCGGGCACCCGCATTGGCGGCGAATCCTGCTGCGGCGGCGATAGTTTTCCCGGCCTCATCGACGAAGTGCTGTGTTTCAACCGCGCGCTTGACCCGATCGAGGTCACCGACCTTTACACCACCGCCGGCGCGGGCCTCCTCAAGCCAGTGGCGATTCTCGTCCAGCCGCAAAACCTGGTCACCAATCTCACCCAGACCGCGGTGTTTAACGTGCTCGCCGACGGCACCGGCAACCTAAGTTACCAATGGTACCGGAGCGACACCGGGATCATCGCCGGCGCCACGAACAGCACGCTCCTCGTCCCCAACGTCCAACTCACGGACGCCGCGAGCTACTCGGTGGTCGTTTCCGATGCCACCGGCGCTTCCCAGAGCAGCCATCCGGCCACGCTCACGGTCATTCCGCAGCCGGTGATTACCACGATTACGCCCGGCACCGCCAGTCGTGGCAGCCTGCTGCTGGTTTCCGGTCTGTACCTGGGCAGCACGCTCCAGGCCGTGGTGGACGGCCTCCCGGCTACCTTCTCCGTGGCTTCCGACAACGCCGTTTGGGTCTATGTGCCGGCCGGCGCCACCACCGGAGTGCTGAACCTGAAGACCCTCAGCGGATGGGCCCAGCTTCCCGGCAACTTCGTTCTCAGCCCCGCGCCGGTCTGCGTCCCCCCGTCCACCAACCTCATGGCCTGGTGGCGCGGCGAGGGTTCCGGCGACGACGCCTTCGACCTGAGCCAGGGCAATCTCATGGGCAATGTCTCGTTCGCTGCCGGCATGAGCGGCCAGGCGTTCAGCCTGGACGGCGCCAGTGGAGTAACGATTCCAAGCAGTTCCCGGTTCACCCTGTCGGCCAGCGGTTTCACCGCCGAGTGTTGGGTCAAGGCCGAGCCGAGCCAACCCGGGTCCGACGGGTATTTCGACATCCTCGACAAATCCCACGGCTGGGTTGATTACACGGGCTGGTCTTTCGAGGGCTCAGTCAACTCGGGCACGGCCGGTTTTGGCATTGGCACCGGCAGCGGTTGGGCGGGCGTCGGTTCCTCGGGCAGCATCCTGGACGGTCAGTGGCACCACCTCGCGGGCACGTGGGACGGGACCAATGTCCGTTTCTACGTGGACGCCCTGTTGCAAGGCACCACCCCGTCGGCTTCGGCCGTCGATAATAACCGTCCGTTCATGATCGGCTACTCCTGGGGCGCCGGCAACCCCAGGCGGTTCTTCCGCGGCGAGGTGGACGAGGTCTCGCTTTACAACCGAGCGCTGGCCACCACCGAGATCCAGGCCATTTTCAACGCCGGCAGCGCCGGCAAGTGCGCCGCCCCCGATACCTCCGCGCCTTACGTGGTGGCCACGGCTCCCGACTACGGCCCGGTAGGGCTGCCCGTCTCCACGTCGGTCTTAACGGTCACCTTCAACGAGACGATGAACGCCACCAACCTGACGCCAGCCAACTTTTACGTGACCGACCCCGCCAGCAACCCGGTGCCGGGCACCGTCGCCTACAACCTGGCCAACCGCACCGCAACGTTCACCCCAGCCGGCCCGTTCACTGGCGGGAACAACACGCTGACGATTACCACGAAAGCCCTGGACCTGGACGGGAACGGCCTGGCCACGAACTTTACCTGGACCTTCACGGTCAATCCTGCCGCGGTTTTATTGACCACCAATCTCACGCTCCACGAGGGCGACACCACCTACGACGGCCTCGACCTCATCGTGAGCAACAGCATCGTTTCGCTCGCGGGCAGCCATTCCTTTGGCACCGTGCTGGTCATCGCCCAAGGCGAACTGGACGTTGCGGGCGGCACCACGCTCGCGCTGACCCGGGACCTGCTGGTGCGCGGAAACTCGACCGTGTTTTGCCAAAGCACGAACAACGGAAGCCAGGTCGGCGGTCAATGGGCGGGAGCGGGCGCGACGATTGCGGCCGCCAATGTGGCCGTCGAGGCCGGCTCGCAGATTAACGCGGATCTTCAGGGGTATGGCCCCGGCGACGGTCCCGGCGCGGGGTCGTACTCGTATTGGGCGAGCGGCGCAGGTTACGGGGGTGCGGGGGGCGCTTCCGACAACGGCACGCCAGGCGGCGTGGCCTACGGCTCGCTGCTGGCACCGGTGGACCTGGGCAGCGGCGGCGCCTGGGGAGACAGCGGATCGGCACGGAACCCCGGTGGCGGTGCCATCGGGCTGATCGTCAGCGGCACGTTGACCGTCAACGGCGCCCTGACGGCCAATGGCGCCAGCAGCCCCACCTGGAACTGCTCCGGCGGTTCGGGCGGGAGCCTCTACGCGCAAGTGGGATTGTTCGCCGGCTCAGGAACTTTGTCGGCGAACGGCGGGAATGGGGCCGGTGCGGCCGGCGGCGCCGGCGGCGGGCGCATCGCGGTAGTGTATTCCGTCGGCAACGCGTTTGCCGGCACCGCCTCGGCGACGGGAGGAGCTTATGGCGGCTGGAGTGGGAACTCGGTCCCCGCGGGGTCGCCGGGCTCGGTCGTTTTCGTGGACACCAGCTTCCCCGGAAGCCATCTTTACTTCCTCGGGGGAAATACCTCTTTTGCCAACTCGAACCTCATGCACTTCGGAGCCGTGACTCTGACGGACCAGGCGACGGCCACGCTGGGCGCTTTTTCCACCTTCCTGGTGGATGGATCGGTCGAGGTCCAGGGCGGATCCACGTTGGCGATAGGGGGCGGCGCGGTGTTGACGCTTAATGGCCCGTTGCATGTGACGGGCAATTCCACAGTGCTTTTCCAGGGGGCGAACACCACCGCCCTGGTCAACGGGCAGTGGGCCGGCGTTGGCGGCACGATCAACGCGCCGTCCGTTTGGGTGCAGGCCGGCTCGCAGCTCAGCGCTGACGGGCAGGGCTATGGAACGAGCGCCGGCCCCGGCGCCGGAACGGCCTCGGGTTGGGCCAGCGGCGGTGGGTACGGCGGGGTAGGCGGCATGGCGGCCGACGGCCTGCCCGGCGGGCCGACGTATGGCTCAATGCTCGCGCCGCTGGACCTGGGCAGCGGCGGAGCGCCAGGCAACAACGGGTGGGGTTACTGTCCCGGTGGCGGGGCGATCCTGCTGAACGTCGGCGGGACTCTGACGATCGATGGCGCGGTGACGGCCAATGGCTCCGCCAGCCCCCGATGGAACTGCAGCGGCGGTTCGGGCGGCAGCGTGCTCCTGCGGGCGGAAACCCTGGCGGGTTCCGGCAGCCTCACGGCCAACGGAGGAGCGGGCAATAGCGCGGCGGGCGGCGGCGGCGGCGGGCGCATCGCGCTCTACTTTAACGCCAATAGCTTTACCGGGACCTTCAGCGAAGGCCCCGGTGCCGGCGGCGGATACGGCAGCGCGGGCGCAGGCGCACCGGGCACCTTCGAGTCGGCAACCGGACCATCGATCCTGCACCAACCGCAAGCGAGCACGGTGTATGTCGGGGTGAGCAGCACGCCCCTCAGCGTGGTCGCCAGCGGGAGCGGAACGCTGACCTACCAGTGGCAGCACCAGGGCACGAACGCTCCCGGCCAGACCGGCGCCAGCCTGGTTCTCGCCAACCCGCAGCCGAGCGACGCGGGCAGCTACAGCGTCGTGGTCAGTGATGCCAGCGGACTGTCGGTCACCAGCCTGGCGGTGACGTTGACCGTGCTCTCGTGCGCGGCGCCGCCAGACGGTTTGGCCGGTTTTTGGCCGGGGGAAGGCAGCGCACTGGATCTGCTGGGACAAAACAATGGGGCGCTCGCAGGCAACGTTACTTTCGCTCCGGGACTCACGGGCCAGGCGTTCCAGTTTGACGGGTCGGGCGCGGTGGTTTCAATTCCCAACGGGCCGGGCGTCGACTATAGCGGGACCACCGCGATGTCGGTCTCTCTTTGGCTGAACGGGCCCGGCAGCGGCGGAGGCGTGGTCCATCTCCTGGGGATGCGCAATGGGTGCGCCGGCGCGGCGATCCAGTACCAGTTGTTCGCGGATGGCGCCAGCGTCAGCTTCGGCGGGTTGCCGGGCACGGGCGCCAGCGCCGCCTGGGCGTTCCCCACCAACACCTGGATGCACCTGGCGGCCACCTTCGACGGCGCCACGTTCAGCCTCTATACGAACGGCGTTCTGGCAGCAACCGGCAGCGGCACACTCGGACCGGCGGTCGGCGCGCCGCTCGAGATCGGCGGCTCGGGTGGTTGTGCCTCGTTCACGGGTATGATCGACGAGGTCATGCTCTACCACCGCGCGCTCGGTGCGGCGGAAGTGGCGGGCCTGTACGCGGCCGGCGGCGCGGGTCTCTGCAAGGGGCTGCAGATCCTGACACAACCGCAGGACCAGGTGGTGACCGCCGGTGGATCAGCAACCTGGACGGTAACAGCCTTGGGAGTCGGCCCCCTCGATTACGCCTGGTACCGGGGCACCAACCTGGTTCAAGACGGGCCGGCCTGGACGCTGACCCGGACGAACCTGCACGTGGCGGATTCAGACGTTTACAAAGTCGTGGTGAGCAATCCCGGCGGCGAGATCCTCACCAGCCGGGTGGCCACACTGACGGTGCAACCCGCCACGCCGATCCTCACCTGGACCACGCCGGCTGGGATCACCTACGGCACGGCTATCGGGGGACTGCAGTTGAACGCCCTGGCCAATCTGCCCGGCAACTTGGTTTACAGTCCGCCGGCGGGGGCGGTCCTCAACGCGGGCGCCAACCGGCTCAGCGTCCTGTTCACCCCCAGCAACGCCGTCGATTACACCAGCGCTACCGGCTGGGTCAGCCTCGGCGTCGCTACCGCGCCCTTGGTGGTGACCGCCGACAGCGCGAGCCGGCCCTTCGGCCAAACCAACCCGGTCTTGAGCGGGACGTTGACCGGCGTGCTCAACGGCGATGGCCTCACCGCCGTCTACAACTGTCCGGCGGTGCCCGCCAGCCCGCCCGGAGCCTATCCCATCGTGCCAAGCCTGCTGGACCCGCACAACCGACTGGCCAATTATTCAGTCGCCAGCACCAACGGCCAACTCACGGTGGGGACGGCTCCGCCACCGGCTATTACCGGCATTACCCCCACGCTAGGCCCACCGGCCGGCGGCACAACAGTCACCCTGACGGGATCCGGTTTTGAGCTGGGTGCGGCGGTCTTGTTCGGAGCGGCCGCGTCCCCGTCGGTAACGGTGAACGGGACCACGAGTCTGACGGCGGTAACCCCGCGGGGGACGAATGGGGCGGTCGCGGTCCGGTTGATCAACCCGGATGGCGGCGCCGTCACCATCGCCGGGGCCTTCACGTACGGGGCAGCGCCGGTAATCCAGTCGCAGCCCGTCAGCCAAACGATGCCGGTGGGAGGCAGCCTCACCTTTACTGCCAGCGCGGCCGGCAGTCCGCCGCTGACCTACCACTGGCAGCTTGCCGGGGCGAACCTGGGCGACGGCGGCAACGTGTGGGGGAGCGCCACCCCGGCGCTGACCATCACGAACCTGCTGCCGGCCAACGCGGGTGATTATCGCCTGGTGGTGAGCAACCTCTACGGCTGGGCCGCCAGCGCCGTAGCGCAGCTTGCCGTCGTGAAAGCGACTCCGTCGGTGACGTGGCCGACCCCCGCGGCCATCACCTATGGCACGGCGTTGAGCGCCACCCAGTTGAACGCCAGTTCAACGGCTCTGGGGACTTTCGCCTATGCGCCCCTGGCCGGCACGGTGCCCAACGCAGGCAACCTCACGCTGCGATCGGTGTTCACCCCCACCGACGCGGCTCACTACGCGAGCGTGACGACCGCGGTAACGCTGGCGGTGGCCCCCGCGCCGCTGTCGGTCACCGCAAGTAACGCCGCGCGCGCATTTGGCCAGGGTAACCCGACCTTCAAAGGCAGCGTGGTCGGCGCGGTCAACAGCGATCTCCTGGGCGCCACTTACGCCTGCGCCGCCGTGCCCGCCAGCCCACCGGGCGGTTACGCCATCGTGCCGAGCCTGCTGGATCCCAACAACCGTGCCGGCAACTACCGCGTGGCGTATCACAACGGCACGCTCACCGTCGGCGCGGGAACCGGACCTGCCATAACCCTGATCAACCCCACGGCTGGCCCCACCAATGGCGGCACGCCGGTAGTGCTCTTCGGATCCGGGTTCGAGGTGGGTTCGACTGTGGACTTTGGCACGAACCCGGCCACCTCCGTGGTCGTGAGCGGGCCCAACAGCCTGACCGCAACCACCCCGGCGTCTGCCGCCGGGCCGGTGACGGTGACGGTGTTCAATCCGGACGGGACGAGTGTAGCCCGGCCGGCCGGTTTCACGTTCGGGGTTGCGCCCACTATCCAGGGCCAGTCGACCAACCAGTCGGTGGTGTTGGGCGGTACCGTTCAGTTCCAGGTCCAGGCCACCGGCGACGCGCCGCTGTCCTACCAATGGCAAGTCAACGGTGTCAACCTGGCGGAGGGAGTCCGCATCAGCGGCACACAGACCAATGTGCTGACCATCCAGAACCTGGCCGCGACCGACGCCGGCGCTTACCGGGTATTCGTGCAAAACGCCTTCGGCCGAGCGCAGAGCCAGGACGCGGTGTTGAGCGTGATCCTGCCGCCGACCATCACGTCCCAGCCGCAGAACCAGGCCAGCGGGGCGGGCGGGAGCGCGGCCTTTACCGTGACCGCCTCCGGCACGACGCCCTTCACCTACCGGTGGTATCAAAATGGATCGCTCCTGAACATTCCGGGCGGCCCGACCCTCACGATGACCGGCATCCAGGCCAGCAACCAGGGTGCCTACACCGTGGTGGTTTCCAACCCCGCTGGAGCGGCGACGAGCGCCCCGGCACGACTTTCCTTCCTGACCTATTGCGCTGGAGTGACCGTGTCGCACCCGGCCTACCCCATGGGCGCCGCGATTCCTTTGAACGTCCGCACGGTCGACTGCGCCTCCAGCGCGCCGGTTCCCAATGCCGGCGCTGTGGTTTGGGTCTATCGTTCCGGCGCCGCCCGGCAGGTTGCGGTAACCACGGATGCCACCGGCCAGGGCGTGGCGCAGTTCACGCCGCTCGCCGGCGAGGCCGGGACGTTCCAGTTCGGCGTGGCCCTGCCCGGTCAGGGCGCCCCCTCCCCGACCGGTTCCTTTACCGTCATGGGGATGGGCGTCAGCCCGGCCAGCCTCACCAGCCGGCTGGTGGTTGGTTTCCCTCAGACCTACAGCGTCACGCTGACCAACTTGTCGCTGGCCGGCCTGTCGGGCATCACGGTAAGCACGCTGGGGCTGCCACCCAACGTGCGAGTGCATACCGTGTCCGTGCCGGCGGTCCTCTCCGGCGGCAACACCGGGACCGCTACGTTCCAGGTCTCAGCACTGGACACCTCCTTCACCCAGGGACAATTCACCGTCCAGTTCACCTCTGCCGAAGGCGTCAGTGCGCTGGTGACGGTCAACGCCACGATTACGCAGTTGATGCCGCAGTTGGTGGCCACTCCGGGATCGCTGGTGGGCTCGATGATCGGCGGCGGACAGACGCTGGTCTCCTTCGAGGTGGCCAACCAAGGCGCGACGGACAGCGGCAATCTGCAAATCCTGGTGCCCTCGGTGCCGTGGCTCTCGTTGGTAACGACGCAAGTCGTTGCCTCGCTGGCGCCCGGACAAAGCAACCTGGTGACGCTGGCGTTAACGCCGGATCTGACGGTGCCGCTGGGCGCTTATCCCGGCCAGGTTACGATCGCCGGAACCAATTCCCAGGTGGTGGTGCCGTTTACGTTTGACTGCGTGTCCTCCTGGCGCGGGGTCCTCCAGGTCACGGTCCAGGACCAGTTGAGCCTGCTGGCGGCCGGCTCCCCCAATGTCTCCAATGCGACGGTGACGGTGACGGACTTTCTGACCGGAACCCAGGTCGCCGCGGCGGTGACCGACGATTCCGGCATCGTGACGTTCACCAACCTGGTCTCGGCCTACTACACGGTCCAGGTGGCTGCGCCGCAACACGGATCCTTCCAGACGACGCTGCTGGTAGCGGCCAACCAGGTCACCCCGCTGACTGCGTTCCTGGCGCTCCAGTTGGTCAGCTACACCTGGACGGTCGTGCCCACGCAAATCCCGGACAGCTATGACTTCACGCTCACCACGACCTTCCAGACGCAGGTGCCGTGGCCAGTCGTCACCGTGAGCCCGGGGGCGATCGACCTTTGCAGTTTCACGGGTGATACCAACCAGATCCTGTTGACCATTACGAACAGTGGGCTGATTGCCGCGCAGAACGCCCAGCTCGTCTTTGGGTCCAACGCCGATTGGTCGCTGGTGCCGCTGGTGTCGAACCTGGGCGACCTGGCGGCGGAGTCCGCCATCGTCGTGCCGGTCACCATCACGCGCCTGGGTTCCGGCACCGACGGCGTCCCGTCCAACCTCGGTGCGCAGGTGAATTGGTCGGTGGTCACACCCAGCCAAGCCTACTACAACACTACGCCGATCTTCGTCTACAACGCCAACCCGAACGACTGCGTGGTTCACAGCACGCCCGTGGTGACGCTGACTGGCGGCGGCGGGGGGGGCGGGGGCGGTGGGGGGGGCGATGGCGGCGGTTGGACCGGTGGCTCGGGCTTCTCGCCCACACAGCCCATCGTCAACCCGCCCAGCTATAACTTCCCGCCGCCGGTCCAAGGCGCGATCGTGCAGGTAAAGCTGCAAATCGACCAGACCGCGGTCATCACCCGGAACGCCTTCAAGGCCACGCTCGAGATGAACAACGGCGCCAGCTCGGGCGTTTCCAACCTGATGGTGACCCTCAACCCGGTCAACGCCCAAGGCCAGCCGGCGACGAACGCCTTCTTCATCCAAACGCCGACCCTCAACGGCCTCAACGCGGTCGACGGCACCGGCACCATGGATCCGGGCGCTTCCGGCACGGCGACCTGGACGCTGATTCCCACCCGCTCAGCCGCTCCCACTGGCAGCACCAGTTACGCGATCGGCGGGACGCTGACCTACACCCTCAACGGCGACCAGGTGACCATTCCGCTCTTTGCCGTGCCGATCACGGTCCTGCCGGACCCGCGGCTCGAGGTGGACTATTTCCTCGAGCATGACGTTTATAGCGATGACCCGTTCACGCCGGCCGTGGAGCCGTCGATCCCCTTCTATCTCGGGGTGATGATGCGCAACGCCGGCCTGGGGACCGCGCGCAACGTCACCATCACCTCGGCCCAACCGACCATTGTCGACAACCGGAACGGGCTGCTCGTCGCCTTCCAGATCGTCGGGTCCGAGGCCGGCACCAACCAATCCGTCGCTCCCACGCTTACGCTGGGCCTGGGAGATATCGCTCCCGGCACCAACGCCCTGGGACTGTGGGCGATGACTTGTTCCCTCGAAGGGTCCTTCATCGACTTCGGTGCAACCTACCGACACACCGATGCGCTGGGCGGCACCAACACGTCGCTCATCGACACGGTCACGACCCACCTGTTGACCCACGTGGTGCGCTCCACCTGGCCATGGGATGACGGTATCCCGGACTTCCTGGTGAATGATTCGACCAACGTGGACGCGCTCCCCAACTACCTGTATTCCAGCGACGGCTCGGTCTCCAATGTGACCGCCTTGACCGATGCCGACCCGGGCGTGGTGGTCAGCGGCGTGCCGTCCAGCAGCAACCCCACCGCCACCGTCACCGTCAGCAGCGCCACTCCGGGCTATGTTTACCTCGAAGTGGCCGACCCTTCGGACGGCACCCTGGTCATCGCCAGCGTGCAGCGGGCCGACGGCTCGACCTTGCTGATGGGGCCGAACGTGTGGCAGACGCCGCGCCGCATCCACATGGTGCCACCGCAGATGCGCAACCTGTTGCACCTCTTCGACTACTCCCCCGCCGGCACCAACACCTACACGATTGTTTACGGCCTGCCGCCCGCAGCGCCGCAGGATACCACCCTCCTAGGCGTGCTCAACACCGCCTCGAGCGCGATGCTCAACGCGCAGGTCAATCCCGGCGGCGCGGTAACGACCGTGTTCTTCCAGTGGGGCCCGACGCCGGCACTCGGCAACCAGACGGTCACCACCACGCTCAACCAGGCGCTGAACTCGAACCAAAACGTGGCCTTGCCGATCACCGGCCTGCTCCCGGGCCAGACCATCTATTTCCTGGCGATTGCGGCCAATTCCCAGGGCAGCGTCACCGGCAGCGTCCAAACGCTCTCCATTTCCGCCCAACCGCCCGCGGTGACGACGGCACCGGCCTCGAGCCTGACAACCACCAACGCCACCCTGAACGCGGTGGTGAACGCCGAGGGCGCAGCGACCCAGGTTTACTTCCAATGGGGCAGCACGCCGGCCTACGGTAATTTCTCCGCCACCAACCTCGTCGCCACCAACCTCAATGCCGATCTGCCGGTGGCAATCCCCGCCGGCCCGATGACGCTCGGTGAGTCCTACCACTACCGCGCGGTGGGCATCAACGCCTCCGGGGTGATCTGGGGTGCGGACCAGACGCTGGACATGCGGCCATCCGTGAGCATCGTCCAGAATGGGGACGGCACCCTCACGGTCGGTGGCATCGCCATCCTGGATCGGACCCATACCTTGTGGGCAACCACCAACGCGGGGCCGCACACCGCGTGGTGGCCGATCGCCACGAGCATCCTCGGCACGGACGGGACCTGGCAGCTCACCTACACCAACAACCTCCCGTACCCGAAGCTCTACCACCGCGTGTCGACACCGTAGCGACACCGGACGGCTTGCGGCCCGTTTCCGGCCACGCGCCTCAGCGTGGCCGGAAGGCCGTCAGTGAGCACGGGTAAATCGACGAACCGCACGCCCGACGGCAAAATGCCCGGCGAACCCCAATGCCTCTCGGAATTCTGTCCGCTGCCGTCGTACATCTTTGTCCCGCAGGGACATTCGAAAATAGCCCGGCGTTTCAACGCTGGGTTTCGCGTTGAGAAAACCTGCACGCCCTGTAGGGGCTCAGGGGGTGATCCGAATCGAGCGCCGCCCGTCGCGGCGGGTGGCTCAACCTCACGACCGATTACAACGACCGCTCGAACAGGAGGCGCCATGAACACGGAACAGTGTCAG
>Ga0316220_1003965_pt1 | contig 11801 bp, 12 predicted proteins | sample TBH18005metaG_FD_203632 | JGI IMG/M metagenome (GOLD analysis project Ga0316220, IMG submission 203632) | Freshwater microbial communities from Trout Bog Lake, Wisconsin, USA - TBH18005 | ecosystem: Environmental > Aquatic > Freshwater > Lake > Hypolimnion/Profundal zone | place: USA: Wisconsin...
AACCTAACGTCGGCGTAGCTTTCGCCTGCATAAAATTTGATGATGGCAGGGCCCGCTGCTTCAACAATATCCGTAAGCGGAAGCCTGATCGCCTCGAACGCGCGCCGCTGCTCTCCCTCAAATAGTTCTCTCCGATGGTTCAGTGCAGCGATTTCTTGAGACTCTTCGGCTACCATTTCGCCCAGCTTTGCTTTGAAGTCCATTCCGCTCCCCATATTTCATTGAACTTAGAGATGGTATTTACGTCGTTGCACCTTCAGATGCGGAGGTGACTCGGTCAACATATTTGCGGAAGACGCCCTTGGGCCAGCGCAGTGCCGGGGGCGTAAAGCCCTTGAGGCGGGCGGCGATTTCTTCGTCGCTGATTTCGACGTTGAGCTTGCGATTGACGATATCGAAGTGGATGATGTCGCCCTCGCGCACAGCGGCGATGGGTCCGCCGACAAAGGCTTCTGGAGCAACGTGACCGGCGGTGAAGCCGCGGGTTGCGCCTGAGAAGCGCCCGTCCGTCAACAGAGCGACAGTCGGACTGAGTTCCGGGTTGCCGCTGACAGCCGCGGTGACCTGGAGCATTTCTCTCATGCCGGGACCGCCCTTGGGGCCTTCATAGCGGATGACAAGGACATCGTTGGGCTTGATCTTGCCGGTCTGCACGGCGTCAAAGCAATCCTCTTCACAATTGAAGACGCGCGCCGGGCCGCGATGCTCGTAACGATTGGCTGCGGCGATCTTCATGACGCAGCCCTCAGGAGCGAGGTTGCCTTTCAGAATGACCAGTCCGCCGTTGGGCTTGATGGGCTTCTCGAAGGTTCCAATGACGACCTGGCCCGGTGTCTCTTCTGCCAGCTCGGCTTCCTGGGCCAGGGTTTTGCCGCTGATGGTGAGCGTGGAGCCGTCGGCAAAACCGGCATCGATGAGGCGCTTGGCAAGGAGCCGCGAGCCGCCCGCTGCCTGGTAATCCGAAGCGACAAACTTGCCCGCCGGAGTGAGGTCGCAGATGAAAGGGGTGCGCTTGGAGATGACATCGAAGTCGTCTATGGAAAGCGGAATGCCGATTTCGCGCGCGATGGCTATGAGGTGCAGCACGGCGTTGGTGGATCCGCCGCTGGCAGCGACACTGGCAATGGTGTTTTCAATAGACTTGCGGGTGATGATTTGCGAAGGACGGCGATTGGCGCGGACAGCATCCATGAGGATGCGACCGGCTTCGCGCGTGGCGGCGTACTTGTCCTCAGAAGTGGCGGGAACGCCGGAGAGTTGAATCGGGGAGATGCCGAGAATTTCTCCGCTCATGGCCATGGTGTTTGCGGTGAACTGGCCGCCGCATGCGCCCGCGCCCGGACAGGCATTGGCTTCAAGAGCCTCAAGCTGGGTGTCGTCGATCTTTCCCGCGGCATAGGAGCCGATGCCCTCAAAGACATTCTGAATGGTGATGTCAACGCCGTTCAGCTTGCCCGGAGCAATCGAGCCGCCATAAAGCAGCATGCCGGGAATATCCAGGCGGCAGAGAGCCATGATGATGCCGGGCATGTTCTTGTCGCAACCGCCGATGCCGACGAGGCCGTCAAAGAGATTGCCGCGCGCCACGAGTTCAATGGAGTCGGCAATAACTTCGCGCGAAACCAGCGAAGCCTTCATGCCCTGCGTGCCCATGGTGATGCCGTCGGAGATGGTGACGGTGTTGAACTCCATGGGCGTGCCGCCCGCTTCGCGGATGCCTTCTTTCAGAGCTTCGGCAATGTCGCGCAGGTGGACGTTGCAGGTGCCGATCTCGGTCCAGGTGTTGGCGATGCCGATGATCGGTTTGTGCAGATCTTCCTTGCTGAATCCGGAGCCGCGCAGGTAAGAACGCGAGGCGGCCCGGCTGGGGCCCTCTGTCAACGGAATGCTTTGGCGCTTGCCTTCGACTGTCATGTGCTTTTTAAAAACCCTGTGAGCTTCTAGCTCCTGGCTTGTAGCGCCAGATTGTCGATGCTGCGGTTTTCATTGTGCCGGCTGCTATTTCGCTTTCAGCCAGCCAGCTTGGTCGTGCTTTGCTTCAAACGTGTCCAAAGCCGCCGCGTGGCGCAGCGTGAGTCCAATGTCGTCCAGGCCTTCAAGCAAGCAGAACTTTCGGAACGGATCCACTTCAAAGGTCGCGCGGAAGCCGTGGATGTCCGTCACAGTCTGCTCTTCAAGAGAGACGGTCAATTGGTATCCGGGAATGGTCTTGGCGTTGTGCAGCAGTTCGGCCACCTGCTCTTCACTCAGCCTCACCAGTACAATTCCGTTCTTTCCGGCGTTGGAAAAGAAGATGTCGGCAAAGGTGGGCGCAATCACGGCGCGGAATCCGTAGTCCGAGAGCGCCCATGCGGCGTGCTCGCGGCTGGAGCCGCAGGCAAAGTTCTTGCCTGCAATGAGTATTTGAGCGCCAGTGTAGCGCGGGTCGTTTAATTCGAAGGCGGGGTCGGGATCGCCGGAGGGCGTGTTGCGCCAGTCAAAGAAGAGAAAGTCCCCATAGCCGGTGCGCTCAATGCGCTTGAGAAACTGCTTGGGAATGATCTGGTCGGTATCCACGTTGCTCCGGTCAAGCGGAGCGGCCACGGCGGTTAGCGTGCGAAAGGGTTCCATTAGGCCTTTACCTCCTGCGTAGCGGGCTCGTTTACCTTCCAGCCGCGAATGTCAACAAAGTGCCCTGCGATGGCAGCCGCGGCGGCCATCTCTGGCGACACGAGATGGGTGCGTCCACCACGCCCCTGCCTACCTTCAAAGTTGCGATTACTTGTAGAAGCGCAGCGCTCGCCGGGGGAGAGAATATCCGGGTTCATGGCAAGGCACATGGAGCAACCGGGCTCGCGCCAATCAAATCCAGCCTCGCGGAAGACGATGTCAAGCCCCTCGGCCTCGGCCTGGGCCTTGACTGCCTGCGAGCCTGGAACCACCATTGCACCCACCCTGGCTGCAACCTTGTAACCAGCTGCAATGCGGGCGGCGGCGCGCATATCTTCAATGCGGCCGTTGGTGCAGGAGCCAATAAAGACGCGGTCGATCAAGACCTCTTCCATCGGCGTACCCGCCTCAAGCCCCATGTATGCGAGTGCGCTCTCAATGCTCTTGCGCTCCCGCTCGCTGGGCGCGGCCGCCGGATCAGGCACCTTGGCCGTAATGGGCGCGACCATGCCGGGACTGGTTCCCCAACTGACGTAGGGCACCAGCGCGGTGGCATCAATGACGAGTTCACGATCAAACCTTGCGCCGGGGTCAGAGGGCAGCTTGCTCCACTCGGCAACAGCCTTGTCCCAGGCTGCGCCTTGCGGCGAAAAGCGGCGGCCCTTGAGATACGCAAAGGTCTTTTCATCCGGAGCGATCATGCCTGCGCGGGCGCCGGCCTCGATGCTCATGTTGCATACCGTCATGCGGCCTTCAATGGACAGTGCGCGAATCGCCGACCCTGCGTATTCAACCACGCAGCCGGTCGCGCCGTCGGTACCGATTTTGCCGATGATGGCGAGGATTATGTCCTTTGCCGTCACGCCCTGCGGCAGCTCACCCTCGACTGAAATGCGGAAGGTCTGCGGCTTTGACTGCGGCAGCGTTTGCGTAGCCAGCACATGCTCAACTTCGCTGGTGCCGATGCCAAACGCCAGCGCGCCAAATGCGCCATGCGTAGACGTGTGCGAGTCGCCGCACACAATCGTCATGCCGGGCTTGGTGATGCCGAGTTCCGGGCCGATGACGTGCACGATGCCCTGATCCTTTGAGTCCACGTCGTAAAGCTCAATGCCAAACTCCGCGCAGTTCTTGCGCAGCGTGGAAATCTGCTTAGCCGCAATCTGGTCCACAATGTTGAGCCTACCCTCAATCGTGGTGGGTACATTGTGATCCACCGTAGCGATGGAGCGGTCAGGCCGCCGCACCGTGCGCCCTGCGAGGCGCAGTCCCTCAAAAGCCTGTGGCGAGGTCACTTCGTGCAGCAACTGCAGATCGATATAGAGCAGCGTGGGCTCGCCCTTGGGCTCTACCACTACATGCTGATCCCAGACCTTCTCAAATAATGTTTTTGGCTCGGTACTCATTGAACTCCCTGCGTTTGGATGGGGGTGGCGATGTTTCCCATCCTAGCCGCACAAACAAGAACGCGGCGAGGATGGGGCACCCGGTTGGTTTGTTTTGCCTATGCGTTGGCGAGCAATGTTTTCACGGTTTCGCGTACCTTCGCGCCCATATCTTTCGTCGAGAGAACTGGCAAGCCCTGCGGGTTGTCTCGCGCCAGATCCGGCGTGCGGAAGCCCTGCTCCAGCACCTTGCGCACTGCCTTCTCCACAATCGCGGCCTCTGCTTCGAGCCCGGCTGAGTGGCGCAGAATCAAGGCCGCGGTGAGAATTGCGCCGAGCGGATTAGCGAGCCCCTTGCCAGCGATGTCTGGAGCTGAACCGTGGACGGGCTCAAAGAGGTTTACCTTGCCGCCGATGGTGGCCGAGGGCAGCATGCCCAGCGAGCCGGTAATCACGCCCGCCTCGTCGCTCAAAATATCGCCGAAGAGATTTTCCGTCACCACCACATCAAAGCTGCGCGGGCGGTTCATCAGGTGCATCGCCATCGCGTCCACATACTGGTGTTCCAGTTCCACATCCGGGAAATCCGCCGCTACCTCAATCACCGTGGCGCGCCAAAGCTGCGAAACCTCAAGCACGTTGGCCTTGTCCACACTGGTGACCTTCTTGCCGCGCTTTCGCGCCAGCTCAAAGGCCACGCGGGCCACGCGAACCACTTCGCCCCTGGTGTAGCGCATGGTGTTCCATGCTTCGCCGGCTTCGCGATTCCACTCGCGCGGCTGGCCAAAATAAAGGCCGCCCAGCAGTTCGCGCACAAACAGAATGTCCGCGCCGTCAATCACCTCAGGCCGTAGCGGGCTGTTCACCGCAAGCTCCTTGAAGGCGAAGGCGGGACGCAGATTGGCGAAGCCACCCAGCGCTGAACGAATTTGCAGCAGGCCAGCTTCGGGGCGCTTGTCAGGGGACATGGAGTTGAACTCGTTGCCGCCGACCGCGCCGAGCAAAACAGCATCGGAGTCTAGGGCCGCGGCCAGGGTGTCGGCAGGGAGCGGAGTACCATCCGCAACGATCGCCACGCCGCCAATGCGCTTGGCATCGAACTCGAATGTGTGGCCGCCGTGAGCCGCAACCTGCTGCAATACCGCAACTGCTTCATTGGTAACTTCGGGGCCGATGCCGTCGCCGGCCGTAACTAGAATCTTGAGCTTCATGCCTGTTCTTTCTGCAGATAAGGGTCAGGGATCGGATATCCGATTCAGGATATCAGCGGATCACTGCCAGTCTTTATTGTGGCACCCGTCGCACGCGCATGCCTGTGATGTTTCGCCGCTGCGCCGATCAATCCAGCTCAGAGACCGCTTCGTGACGTCGTTCACGAATCTGGTCAGGCAGCAAACCTACCAGATCCTGGTCGTAGATATTCTTCTTCCGGTCAGCAAGGGCTACAAAGCGATAGTAGGTGTGCTGCAGTTCGTCGCGGGTAAGCGTAAAGCCCATCTGCTCAAGCCTGTGCCGCAGGGCCGCGCGGCCCGAGTGCTTGCCGAGGACCAGATGCGTTTTAGCCACGCCCACCAGCACCGGGGTCATAATCTCGTAGCAAAGCGGATTGGCCAGCATCCCATGCTGGTGAATACCAGACTCGTGCGCAAAGGCGTTGTCACCCACCACAGCCTTGTTGGGCGAGGGCTTGAAGGTGATGATCTGGCCCAGGACCTGGCTGGTGGGATAAAGCTGATCCAGCTTGATGGAGGTGGTCATGCCAAAGTGGTCGCCACGCACATAGAGCGCCGCGGCAATCTCTTCCAACGCTGCGTTGCCGGCCCGTTCGCCGATGCCGTTGATGGTGCACTCCACCTGGCGCGCGCCGTTCTGGATGGCGGCCAGCGAGTTGGCGACTGCCAGGCCCAAGTCGTCGTGGCAATGCGAAGAGAGAATGATCCCCTGCGCATCAATGGCGGGAATGCGCTCGCGCACCTCGCGGAACATCTGACCGTACTCTTCCGGCGTCGAGTAGCCTACCGTGTCTGGCATATTAATGGTGGTGGCGCCTGCTTCGACGGCAATGCGCACCATCTCGATCATGAAGTCGCGGTCCGAGCGGGTTGCGTCCTCGGGCGAGAACTCGACATCGTCGGCCAGCGAGCGCGCCAGCCGCACAGATTCGCCGCAAAGTTCCAGGGCCTGCGCACGGTTGATCTTGAGCTTGTACTCCATATGCAGGTCACTGGAAGCAAGGAATACATGGATGCGGGCGCGGTCAGCAAACTGGAGCGCGCGGGCGGCCATCTCAATATCTTCAGTGCGGGCACGGGCCAGGGAGCAGATGCGCGGCTTGCGCACGGCCTGCGTAATGGTGGCGATGGCCGCGAAGTCACCCTCGGAAGCCATGGCAAAACCGGCCTCGATGATGTCCACGCCCAAATCCTCAAGGGCGTGCGCCATGGTCAGCTTTTCCTGCGTGGTCATGCTGCAACCAGGCGACTGCTCGCCGTCGCGCAAGGTGGTATCGAAGAAGACAACGTGATTTGAATGCTCTGAGCTCATGCAACCGCCTGCCGATATATGCCTTTTGCTAACGCTTAAAGTGTGCCTTATCGGGGCCATATAAGGCAAAGTTATTATTTTTGTAGAAGCGATTAGAATTGCTTATGATGAAACAAGGGGCAGGGATCCGTCTCTCTCAAGCAGCCTGCATATCGCTCATTTGACCTCTTCCCACTGTTGCCCGGAGCGCCCATGGAACTGAATCAACTTGAATCCTTCCTCGCCGTCGCCGAGGAGCGCAGCTTCTCCCGCGCGGCGGTGCGCCTGCATCGGACGCAGCCTGCGGTGAGCCAGGTAATCCGCAAGCTTGAAGAGTCTGTGGGTGAGACCCTGTTTGACCGCGCGGCCCGCGACGGCTCCCTGACCGCCGCCGGGGTGCTTTTGCGCGATTACGCACAGCGGCTTTTGGCCCTGCGCCGCGAGGCCTCCAGCGCCCTGGTGGAACTGAAGAGCCTCGAGCGCGGCCACCTGCAACTGGCCGCCAACGAGTACACCTGCATGTATCTGCTGCCCGCCATTGACGCCTTCCGGCGTGATTTTCCCCAGGTGAGCGTGACGGTCAACCGGATGCTGGCCTCACGGATTCCCGAGGAACTGAGCCTGCGCACGTTCGAATTGGGGGTCGTCTCTTACCGGCCAGACCCAGCGCAGTTCCGCTCCGTGGCCGTCTACGCAGACAGTCTGGCCTTTATCGTCGGCCCCAACCACCCTTTGGCCAGAGCCCCGCGGGTATCAATCAACGACCTTGGCAAGGAGATGTTTATCGCTCATAACGTAACCTCGCCCCTGCGCCGCAAGGTGATTGAGGCCTTCCAGCGCTACCGCACCCCCCTGAATATGGGCATTGAGCTGCCCACAATCGAGGCCATCAAGCGCTTTGTGGCGATGGGCAACGGGGTCGCACTGGTACCCAATCTGTCCGTCGCCCGCGAACTGGAAACTGGCGACCTGGTCCGGGTTCCGGTGGACGAACTGGAGATGCGCCGGGTTCTGCGCCTGGTTCACCGGCGCCAAACCTCCCTTTCTTACGCCGCCCAGGCCTTTCTCCAGACCTTAAGGGCTCTGGCCAAGCAGCAAGGGCCGCCCTTTTATTTCCAGGTGGAGCGGGCAGGTTAGCCCGTGTTTTTAGCCTTTTTTGCACATCCTGACGCCCCTTTGGCCCCGCTTGCGTCTAAAGGCCAGGTATATCCCTGCGCACCGCTTGCCGCCATGAACCGCCCCGGCCATTTACAATGCTGAGAGCGGGGCCCGGCTCAATCCGGCGCGCCGGATTCGACAAGCTCGTTGCCAGCCGGACGGTTGTGCAGTCGTGAGGTTCAGGACCGAATGAAGAAGATCGCCTTAATAGCATTCCTGCTGGTTTCATTTGTAGCCGCAGGCCGCGCTCAAGAGAGCCGTCAGGACATCAGCATCAGCGGAACAGGGCTAATTGAGCCGTTCATCGCCTCGTCCACCGATGTTCAGGTGAGCGCGAACCGCGCCTTTGGCGCTTTGGCCAGCTACCGATTCATGCTTACGCCATCGAGCGCAGTTGAAGCCAACTACTCGATTACGTACGCGAACTCGCTCCACTATGTGATCAGCAATACCAACCACTACGACATCAACACGCGTACCCAGGAAATTTCAGCGGCTTACGTGCGTTCGTTTGTCTTCAAGAACTTCAATCCATTTGTCGAAGCGGGTCCGGGCGCGTTTATTTTCCTGCCCATCCGCAACTCTGGCACGACTTCGCTGGACGTGAAGCAGCAGACCGAGGTTGGCGGCATCTACGGCGCTGGCATCGCCTACGAAATCACTCCGAGCTTCGATATTCGCGTGGAATACCGTGGCTGGGTGACCAAGGTCCCCACATTTGGTGACGCCCAGTTGAGCACCAACAAGTGGTACAACATCTACAATCCCGTTATCGGCGCGGCTTATCACTTCTAAAGCAACGCATGCACCATTACAAAAGGGGACGGGCTGACGCCTGTCCCCTTTTGCTTGTCCTACGGGTTTAACCAGCCCAACTTTATACCTTGCCGGGCTGTCTACTTAGAGTGTCGCTTCCTTATACCGGCCCAGTTCCTTGACCATTGCGCAATGCTTGCTTAGCGCCTTGAGCGCCTGCGTGCCTTCTTCGTTTGATTGAATCTGGCAATCCACGTAGAAGATGTACTCCCACGGCTTGCCATGCACGGGCCTCGACTCGATTTTGGTCAGGTTGGTGCCCAGCGCCCAGAGGCCGTTCAGAGCCGCCACCAGGGACCCCGGGCGGTTCTCAACCGAGAATGCCAGGCTCATCTTGTTCGATTCCGGATCAAGGGTGGCATCAGCCGTACGACGCACCAGGAAGAATCGGGTAAAGTTCTCTGGATTGTCCTCAATGTCCGCCGCCAAAATCACAGCGCCGTAGTACGCTGCCGCCGCCTTGCTGGCAATCGCCGCCGCGTGCCGGTCACGCAGTTCCACCAGTTGCTTCACGCTGCCCGCCGTGTCGTAGAAGGCAAAAGCGTCCATGTTCTGGTGCGCGGCCAGAAATCGCCTGCACTGAGCCAGCGCAACCGGATGGGAAAAGACCCGGTCGATATGGTCCATGGTCGCCCCTGAAAGCGCAATCAGGTTGTGGCGGATGCGGAGCAGCGTCTCCCGCTCCACCTTTACGTCGTTGTCGAGCAGGAGGTCAAAATGCTCTGAGACTGAGCCAGCCAAGCTATTCTCAATTGGAATCACAGCACAGTCAACCTTGCCGCTGGTAAGGGCGGCAAAGACCTCTGCCGAGAGGGAACATGGCACGATTGTGCCGCCGGGGACCAACTTGAACGCTGCCTCGTGGCTAAATGAGCCGGGCTCTCCTTGAATCGCAATCTTCATGCGGAAGCAGAATACTCCTCTTCAGATAATTTATATCGGGGACAGCGGAATGACTCTATCTCGCACCATACCACAGGCTCGGCTAAAACCCACGGCCCATTGCCCAGCGAAGCCCAGCACGAGGGCCGGATTTACCGCCACAGCCACAAATCAGCCGCTACAAAGGCCAGAAACACCATCGCGATGACGCCGTTCATGGTGAAAAACGCCGCATTCAGGCGACGAAGATCGCGGGGCGAAACAATTGAGTGCTCATAGCCCAGCAGGAGCGCCACCGCGCCAATGCCGAGCCAGCCGGCTGCGTGGAACTGAAACAGCACGCCCAGCCACGCCAGCAGCCCCAGCATTGCCAGATGCATGACGCGCGCGGCGAGAAAGGCGCGGGGGATGCCTACTGCGCCTGGAAGGCTGTGCAGTCCCACGGCGCGGTCATGCTCATAGTCCTGACAGGCATACAGCACGTCAAAGCCTCCGGCCCATAAGGTGACGGCGGCCGTGAGCACCAGGATGCGCGCGTCAAGGCTGCCCCGCACAGCAATCCATGCGGCAGAGGGCGCCAGTCCGAGCGCCAGGCCCAACACGAGGTGGGACCACCGCGTCAGCCGTTTCATATAGCTATAGCCCAACAGAACGACCAGCACTACTGGCGAAAGAGCCAACGTGAGCGAATTGAGCCGTGCCGCCGCGAGCACAAACACCAGCGCCATCGCAACGGTAAAGCCCAGCACAAACCCCCGCGACAACAGGCCGGCGGGAATGGCCCTACTGCTCGTACGCGGATTGGCCGCGTCCAGTTCGGCATCGGCCCAGCGGTTAAAGGCCATTGCGCAGGAGCGCGCAGCCACCATCGCGACCAGTATCCAGCCTACGGTCTGCCAGCCGGGCAATCCGTGGGCCGCCAGCAGAACCGCCGTCAGGGCAAAGGGTAAGGCGAAAATCGAGTGTTCCCACTTGATCATCTCCAGCGTAGTGCGGGTTTTCGACAGGATTCCGGGCATATTTGGCTCTATCTGCAAGTTTACTTGACCGGCCACCGCAGAAAAACCCGCATGGCGTACTTCGTCTGCGCTATATTGTCTCGTGGCCGGGAAGGCTTCACAGACTCTCCGGTCCGAAAGAGAGGGGAAGTGAAAATCAGCAGGATTGCAAGCTTGACCGGGATTCTCTTCTGCCTGGGCGCAGTCAGCTTAAGCGCCCAAAACGCCAGCATCCGCATCGGAGGAAGCTCCCTGCGGGCCAATGGACAGGTTGCTCAGGGCTTTCAGTACACGGGCTATTGCCCCGTTAACCTGAAATTTGGCTGGGGCCTGATCGCAAACGCGCCTACCACGGCAAACTTCCATTTTGTTCGCAGCGATGGCGGCCATTCCAACAGCTCCCAGAGCGTCAATATGCCCATGGCAGGCCACTCGGTGCCGGTGTATGAGGACTGGCAACTGGGCGCCATTTCTCCAAAATTCGCCAATTTCTCTGGCTGGGTGCAAATCATCATTGACTCTCCCAGCCCCGTACAAGGCAAGATACCCTTCACACTTCACTGCCGCGGAATTCAATAGAACTTCCCTGGCTGCCAAATCGCTGCCGGCACAGTCGGGCGTGAAACGGAGATAAGCACACCTCGTCCCAGGGCGGATTTATTCGCACGGGACGAGGGTGCTTGTTAGCGGGGGATGCACATTGTGAAAGTCAGCTTGGAGGGGGGTAGAAGGCTGCCGTGGGGAACAGCAGAAGATTGCTTTCCATCCTCCAGGTCACAGATTGCGCCACTGCAAAAGGGCGAACAACCCACCAAGGACGAAGATCACTCCAAAGATCACCTTGTTCCATCGCGCCAGCCAAACCGGCAAATAGATATCGAAGTTGTCTACCCGGTTTCCCGTGTAGCGGCCTGCCCAATCAGTGAGTGGACATCTGCAGCGGTTCAGCCCCAGCACCAGACACTCCAGCAGAACCACCCCGGCAAGCACAGCGGCAAGTTGGAACCGGTGCAGACCGGCGGCAACAGGAATCGCCACAATGCATGCAACGAAGAAAAACCACACTAGCGTGTGAAGAAGCTTGATGCCCACCAACATGAAATTCGGCTCAGATTCAGAATTCATAGGAAAGCCCATTCTATAGCGGCTAGCCCGTTGCCATGCGATGAGCGTCGGCGATGGTATATTGGCTCGCAGCCGGGAGAGCAAGCTTAGACCACAAGGAGACCCTCATGAAGCGATCCGAAATCAACCGCTGCATCACTGAGGCCGCTGCATTCTTCGCGGAGAATCACTTTATGCTACCGCCCTATGCCCAGTGGACTCCGGCAGACTGGCAGCACAGCGGCAGCGAGGCCGAGGAACTGCGCGCTCTCAAGCTGGGGTGGGA
>Ga0316220_1003969_pt1 | contig 11784 bp, 15 predicted proteins | sample TBH18005metaG_FD_203632 | JGI IMG/M metagenome (GOLD analysis project Ga0316220, IMG submission 203632) | Freshwater microbial communities from Trout Bog Lake, Wisconsin, USA - TBH18005 | ecosystem: Environmental > Aquatic > Freshwater > Lake > Hypolimnion/Profundal zone | place: USA: Wisconsin...
CTACGACGGAAGCGGGAACCTTGCCAAGGGGCGGTCAAACGCAACGGAAGGCATCCAGCACGCCATCATCCCGCTGGTGGAGGCCACAGAGGCGCTCGCCCTCCGCGAAGCGCACGAAATAGACGCTGAAAAAGTCGGGCCGGTTGGGGATGTTCATGATGTCCTGTTCGACGCCCGGCGGCGGCGGCCAGTCCCATTTCGTTTCTTGCCCCAGATAGGAAAGGCTTTGCACGGCGCCGAGCTTGGGCAGGATGAGAACGGAATCATTCTTCTTCATGGCGTCGGCGTCGTGCGGCGCAGCGTTCAGACCCTGTTCTAGAATCCGGCGCAGCAGCGCCGCCTTACCGGCCTTGTCCGGCGTATCTGCCTGCGGGACGACGCGAATTGCTTCGGCGACAGTCGGATTTTCGCGGGCAATGCCAAGCCAGGACCGGCTTCGGAAGTGGCCGCGCAACCGGTTGATATCGGGTTGATCGCCTTCAAAGGTCATCCGGCTGCCGCCGATGCGGACGATGTTGTCTTCGATCGTGGCGCGCCCCATTTCGTCGCCAAACTGCATGCAGGACATTTCCAGATCATTCTTCAGCGGCGCGATGCGGCAGAAGGCGGGCACCATCTGGCCGAATGTCAGGGGGCTGACGCCCGCCAGGTTACTGAGAAGGCTGCGAAAGCCGGACTGCACCAGCGTGCCGTGCCACACGCCCGCCAGCGAACGGCCATTGACGGTGACGGATTCGATTTGGGTATCCTCAGCCGCAGCGGGTGTGGCGAACAGCAACGCGAGCAGGGCGAGCCGCTTCATGCCGCGCTCTTCGTCTTCCGGTCGCGGCGGATGAGCCAGACCAGTGGCAGGCAAAGCAGGGCCGCCTGCGCCACGAAGGTCGGCCAATGGGCATGATATGCTGGCGCTGTTGGTCCGCGATAGGTCAGCAGAAGTCCGTCGATGTAGAAGGAAATGCCGCCGCTGCTGGCATGGAAGCTGCCATGCATGCCCAGGATCAGGATCAGCACCATGCCCAGGAGCGGCCAGACCAGCTTCATCCGCTGGCGTGCCGCTATACGGGCCAACAGGAAGGCCAGCGCCGTGCCGAGCAGCAAATTGGCGAGGAAGACGATGGCGGTCATCGTTCCGTCGAACCATGCCGGCACAGGAAGGATGAGTTTGTTGTCGTGACCAATGGCGCCGCCCAGACGGCCCAGGATGATCATCACCGGCAGCAGCAGGAAAAATGCGACGATCACCGTCAGCGGTGGCATCACGCCGAACACCAGCCAGGGAAAGCGGGCGCTGAGGGAGCGGAAGTCGCGCTGTTTCAGCATGGCGTCGGCCAGTTCCGCGTCCGGCCCCAGGGCGGCGCGGGCGCGGGCGGCGGCGTCTTCGGCATCGAAGCCGGCCGCGGCTTGCGCTTCGGTCAGGTCGGCCAGGTGTTCGGACAATTCGCGCAGATAGCGCTTCACATGCCGGGGCGCGATGCCGCCGCGCAGAAGCTGCTCCCGCAATTGCGCGAAGTTGTCCATCAGGTGATCACCGGGCGGCGGCGATGCATCAGCCAGCCCAGCGGCAGCAGCGCCAGGATGTAATGCGTCGCCATGAACAGCAGGCTGGTGTTCGGTTGCGCAAGGATGCCTTTGGTGCTGGCGCCTGCGCCCAGTGACAGCGATGCGCCCTGCTTGCGGGCGATTTCGGCGGTGGCAGGGAACTCGATGCTGGCGCAGAATATCAGCGGCCATAGCACCAGCAGCGACAGCAGCAGCCAGGCCGGTGACAGCCTTTGCCGCCAGACGATCACGGTCATCGCCAGCATTGCCAGCGGCAGGGCCAGCAGGTTGCCGGTTTCCAGCAGCAGGCGGATGGTGACCTGAAGCCAGGCGGGCTCGACGGTGCCGTGCTGGATCAGGGCGAGCAGTTGCGCCAGCTTGGCGAAGACGCCGACCAGCAGGACCGGGAAGGCCGTGCCGATAAACATCACCAGGGGGGGTGCGACGCTGAACACGGCCCAGGGAAAGCGGGCGCTGAGCGAGCGGAAGTCGCGCTGTTTCAGCATGGCGTCGGCCAGTTCGGTATCCGGCCCCAGGGCGGCGCGGGCGCGGGCGGCGGCATCGTCGGCGTCGAAGCCGGCCGCGGCTTGCGCTTCGGTCAGGTCGGCCAGGTGTTCGGTGAGTTCGCGCAGATAGCGCTTCACATGCCGGGGCGCGATGCCGCCGCGCAGCAACTGGTCTTCAAGCCCGTCAAACGGTGCTGGCACGTGGGCCTCCCTTCAGCATCGCCTGGATGGCGGCGGCGGTGGCGGTCCAGCGGTCGGTCAGGTCGAACAACCGCCGCACCCCCCGGGAGGTCAGGCTGTAATAGACCCGGCTGCGGCCCGATGCGTCGCGGCGCTGGGACTTGAGGGCGCCGTCCTTCTCCAGCGCGTGCAGCACCGGATAGACCACGCCTTCGCCGAAGCTGAGGGTGCCGCGCGATTGGGCCTGGATCGCCTGGACGATCTCATAGCCATACATCTCCCGGTCCTGCAGCAGCCGCAGGATCATCAGTTCCGGTACCCCGGCCATGAAATTGCTATTTCCGCCAGCCATTTACAAACATACCTTGGACTACAAGGTATAATTACCTTGTAGTCCAAGGTATGTAAAGGGGCGTGGCAGCTTCAGGCCGTGGCGGGGTGGTAGCGCTTCACCGCCAGCCAGCCCGCCGCCAGGAAACCCAGCAGCACCGCGCCCTGGACCGCGCCGAACACCGGGCCGCCGGGGGCGGGGGCATCGGGCATCAGGGCGGCCAGCGCCGGCACTTTGGTGAAAAGTTGGGTCACCAGGACAAAGACATTGAGATAGAGGCCGGTGATCGCCGTCACCACATAGGTGGCGCGCCAGCGCCCGGTCATGTGCCTGCCATAGAAGGCATAGAGCGACACCCCCAGGGCGACAAAGGCGATCACCGCCGTGACCTGGGCGGGCGAGGGCGGCGGCAGGGCAGGGACGATGGCCAGGCCGGTGGCGCTGGTCAGGAAGGTGAAAGCCAGGAACACCTGGTTGGAATGGGCGGGCAGGCGGCCCATCAGCAGCGACCACAGCACATAAAGGCCGGCGGCGATGGCGATCAGGGTGATGGCGACGTGGCTCAGCACAAGCGGGTCGGTGCTCAATTCCGTCATGGGGGTCTCCGTTGCGAATGGCGTGGGAAAAATCGACACGGAAATGACCCTCAGCTTGCGCCCGGCTTTTCGGGGCGGCAAGGCGGCGGGGCTTGAAAGCCTGTGGGGGAGGGGGGTATCTGACGGCCCCGGCCCGAAGCCGGGACAACGGGTAAAGACCCCCAAAGGGAAGACAATGGCCGGCCATAGTCAGTTCAAGAACATCATGTTCCGCAAGGGCAAGCAGGACAAGGAGCGTTCCAAGCTCTTCGCCAAGCTGTCCCGCGAAATCACCGTGGCGGCCAAGTCGGGCTTGCCCGACCCGGCCCACAATCCGCGCCTGCGCACCGCCATCATCGCGGCCAAGCAGGAATCCATGCCCAAGGACAATATCCAGCGCGCCATCGCCAAGGCGACCGGCGGCGATGCCGAGAATTACGACGAGATCCGCTATGAAGGCCGCGGCCCCGGCGGCACCGCCATCATCGTCCAGGCCCTGACCGACAACCGCAACCGCACCAGCGCCGATGTCCGCGCCGCCTTCAGCAAGTATGGCGGGGCGATGGCCGAGAACGGCTCGGTCAGCTTCATGTTCGACCATGTCGGCGTCATCGCCTATCCGCCGCAGAAGGGCGGCGAGGACGCGATGCTGGAAGTGGCGCTGGACGCCGGCGCCGACGAATGCGTCACCACCGGCGAAGGCCACGAATTCCTCTGCAGCATCGAGAATTTCGCCACCGTCCGCGATGCGCTGGAAGCCAAGCTGGGCGCGCCATCCTCCGCCGCCATCACCTGGCGTCCCAAGACCAGCGTCGAAGTGCCCGATGATGCCGGCGAAGCCCTGATCAAGCTGATCGAGGTGCTGGACGACCATGACGATGTCCAGAACGTCTATGGCAATTACGAACTCAGCGACGCGTTGATGGCGAAGCTGGGCGCCTAACCCCCCCGCAGCGTCCCGCCCGGCTGCGCCAGCGCCTTGGCCCGGCCCGGCGCGATGGTGAGGGTGGTGCTGGAGAGGTTGCCGCCGCCGATCACCAGCCGCGAATCTTCGGGAATGCGAATGTCCTCGCGGATTGCCAGCTTCAGGTCCACGGCATAGCGCTTGCGGTCCTGCACCAGCTCCATCGCCGTGACCGAGCCGACCTTAACGCCTGCGATCTTCACATCGGCACCGGGCTTGACGCCATCGGCGGACCGCATGTGCGCCGACAATTCATAACTCTTCAGGCTGCCGGTGCCGGTCTGCCACAGGGTGAAGGTGAGGAAGCCCGCCGCCAGCAGGATGACGACGGCGCTGAGCAGTGTTTCGAAAATACCGATGTTTTTCATGGCCGCGACCCTATCGCGTCGCGCGCCTGAGTGAAATCCCCGTATAGTCGCGGCCATGGAAACTGTTTCGCCCCTGATTGCCGTCGTCACCGCCGGCCTGGGCTTGGCTTTTGTCTTCGGGACCGCCGCCAACCGGCTGAAGCTGCCGCCGCTGGTGGGCTACCTGCTCGCGGGCGTGGTGGTGGGACCGTTCACGCCGGGTTTCAACATCGACCAGCATCTGATCCTGCAGCTGGCCGATATCGGCGTGGTGCTGCTGATGTTCGGCGTGGGCCTGCATTTCAGCCCCCGCGACCTGCTGGCGGTGAAGCATATCGCGGTGCCGGGGGCGGTGATCCAGATGGCGCTGGTCGCCGTGCTGGGCACCGGCGCCAGCGTCCTGCTGGGCTGGCCCGCGCGCGAAGGCATGGTCTTCGGCCTTTGCCTCTCCGTCGCCTCGACCGTGGTGGTGATCCGGGCGCTGCAGGACCGCCGCCTGATGGAAAGCGAACGCGGCCGCGCCGCCATGGGCTGGCTGGTGGTGCAGGATTTGCTCACCGTGCTGGTGCTGGTGGTGCTGCCGCCGCTGGCCGGGGTGTTGAAGGGCGGCGCCATCGATGGCGGCGCGCTGGCGTCCTCGCTGGCCTTCACTTTCGGCAAGCTGGCGCTGTTCGGGGCGCTGGTCTTTGTGGTGGGGGCCAAGCTGATCCCCATGATGCTGCATTACATCGCCCATACCGGCAGCCGCGAGCTGTTCCGTCTGGCGGTGCTGTCGGTGGCACTGGGCGTGGCTTTTGTGGCCGCGGCCCTGTTCGGCGTCTCCATCGCGCTGGGCGCCTTCTTTGCCGGCATGATCCTGTCGGGCTCGCCCTTGTCGCAGCGCGCGGCGGAAGAATCGCTGCCGCTGCGCGACGCCTTCGCCGTGCTGTTCTTCGTCTCCGTCGGCATGTTGTTCGATCCCCGCGTCGTGCTGCGCGCGCCGCTGGGACTGGCGCTGGCGGTGGGAATCGTGGCGGCGGGCGGAATGATCGCCTATCTGTTGCTGCGGTGGCGGGGCGTTGGCGCGGCGGGAGCAGCCACCATCGCCGTCAGTCTGGCGCAGATCGGCGAATTCTCCTTCATCCTGGCCGATCTGGGCATCCATCTGGGTGTGCTGCGCCCCGAAGCGCGCGACCTGGTGCTGGGCACCTCGATCCTTTCCATCCTGGTCAACCCGCTGCTGTTCGCCCTTGTCGGACGGCGCGAGGCGGCGGCCCCCGCCAAGGCCCCCGACCGGCCACGCCCCGCGCCGGAACTGACCGCGCTGACCGGCCATGCCGTGCTGGTGGGTTATGGCCGGGTCGGCAAGCTGATCGCCGATGGCATCAAGGCGCTGCCACTGCTGGTGATCGAGGAAAGCCAGGTCGGCACGCCGGGCATCGAGCATATCCGCGGCAACGCAGCGAAGGACGAAGTGCTGGCGGCGGCGAACCTCGCCAACGCCAAGCTGCTCTTCGTCGCCATCCCCGAAGCGTTCGAGGCGGGCCAGATCGTGCAGCAGGCGCGGGCGGCCAATCCGGGCTTGCCGATCATCGCCCGGGCCCATTTCGACGCCGAGGTCGAACATCTGAAAAAGATGGGCGCCACCCAGGTGGTGATGGGCGAGCGCGAGATCGCAACCGCCATGCTTTCTTTGGCGATGCTGGATTTCGCCCGCCCTGCCGCCGGATAACATTGGTTCCGGATAGCATTGGTAAAGTGCCGAACAGAAAGGGTACAAAGCCCTTATGCGCGAGGCGATTCGCATCCTGGGTTTGGACCCCGGCCTTTCGGCCATGGGCTGGGGGGTGATCGCGGTGTCGGGCTCGCGGCTGGCGCATGTCGCGCACGGGGTCATCAATACCAAGCCGGCGCTGGGGCTGGGTCTGCGGCTGATGGAATTGCACCGGGTGCTGGGTGTGGTGATCGCCGAACATGGCCCCACCGCCATTGCCGTCGAGCAGGCTTTTGTCGCCAAGGATCCCTCCGCTGCCCTGAAGATCGGCCATGCCCGCGCCGTGGCGCTGCTGGCCGCGGCGCAGGCGGGGCTGGAGATCGCCGAATACGCCCCCAACCAGATCAAGAAATGCGTCGTCGGCGCCGGGCACGCGGGCAAGGAACAGGTGCAGTTCATGGTCAAGCGCCTGCTGCCGGCCTGCGGCGTGACGCAGGCAGACGCCGCCGATGCCCTGGCCGCGGCGATTGCCCATGCGCATCTGTCGACTACCCGCGCCCGCATAGTGGTGGCGGCGTCATGATCGGCAAGCTGACGGGGATCGTGGATTCGCTGACCGAGGATGGCGTCATCCTGGATGTGAACGGCGTCGGCTATCTGGTGCAGTGTCCGTCTTCGACGCTTTCCCGTCTGACTGTCGGCGCGCCTGCCAGCCTGATGATCGAGATGAAAGTGTCGGAAGACGCTATCCGGCTTTACGGCTTCGCCAGCGCCGAGGAACGCGAATGGTTCCGTCTGCTGCAGACGGTGCAGAGCGTCGGCGCCAAGGTGGCGCTGGCGATCCTGTCCACGCTGTCGCCGCGCGATCTCCAAAGAGCATTGGCGCTGGGCGACAAGGCGATGATCGGCCGCGCCCCCGGCGTGGGACCGAAACTGGCGCTGCGTCTCACCACCGAACTGAAGGACAAGGCCCCGGCCATGATGTTGCGGGGCGAAGGCGGCGAGGCTGGGCCGGTGCACGCCGCCGTGCCGCGCGGGCCGGAAGCCGATGCGGTGGCGGCGCTGGTCAAGCTGGGCTATTCCGAAAGTACCGCCGCCACGGCGGTGGCGCGGGCAGCGAACGACCTTGGTGACGCCGAGGCCGGTGCGTTGATCCGTGACGCGCTGCGGAACATGGGCAAGTGAGGAGCGGCCCAACGGGTGAGCAGGTCCAGTGGACCTGCGAAAGCGAAGAACGCCGCGAGCCTGGGCGAGCGGCAGCAGAAGAGAGTATATGAGCAAGCCGGACAAACTCACCACCCCCGAGCGCACCGAAGACGACACGCTGGAAGCCTCTCTGCGCCCCAAGACCCTGGCCGATTTCACCGGCCAGCGGGGGCTGTGCGAAAATCTTTCCATCTTCATCCAGGCCGCCCGGGCGCGGGGCGAGGCGCTGGACCATGTGCTGTTCTCCGGCCCGCCGGGCCTGGGAAAAACCACCCTGGCGCAGATCGTGGCCCGCGAACTGGGCGTCAATTTCCGCTCCACCAGCGGCCCGGTACTGGCCAAGGCGGGCGACCTCGCCGCCATCCTCACCAACCTGGAACCGCGCGATGTTCTGTTCATCGACGAGATTCACCGCCTCAGTCCGGCGGTGGAGGAAATTCTCTATCCGGCGATGGAGGATTTCGAACTCGACCTGGTGATCGGCGAGGGGCCGTCGGCGCGCTCGGTGAAAATCCAGCTTGCGCCCTTCACGCTGGTCGGCGCCACCACCCGCTCCGGGCTGGTGACGCAGCCGCTGCGCGATCGTTTCGGCATTCCTCTGCGGCTGGATTTCTACAAGCCGGAAGAACTTGTCCTGATTGTCTCGCGCGGGGCGCGGGTGCTGGGCTTCGACCTCACCGAAGACGGCGCGCGCGAAATCGCGGGACGGGCACGGGGCACGCCGCGCATCGCCGGGCGCCTGCTCCGGCGGGTGCGCGACTTCGCGGCCCATGCGAAAAAGCAGACCGTCGATGCCGCCACCGCCGATGCCGCCCTGACCCGGCTGGATGTCGATCATCGCGGCCTGGACGCCTTCGACCGCCGTTATCTGGCGCTGATCGCCGAGCAGTTTTCCGGCGGCCCGGTGGGGATCGAGACCATCTGCGCGGCGCTGGGCGAATCGCGCGACGCCATCGAGGACATCGTCGAGCCCTACCTGATGCAGCAAGGCTTTGTGCAGCGCACGCCGCGCGGCCGGGTACTGGCTTCGGCGGCCTATGGCCATCTGGGGCTCAAGCCGCCGGCCATACCGGCCCAGACCGGGCTTTTCTCGGACGAAGACGAATGAGCCCGAAAGCCCCCACTTCAAAGGGATTGGGCCGTTTCGAGGGCAAGACCCACATCCTGCCGCTCAGCGTCTATTACGAGGACACCGACCTGTCGGGCTTCGTCTATCACGCCAATTACCTGCGCTTCATGGAGCGGGGCCGCACCGAATGCCTGCGCCTGGCCGGGGCCATGTTGGCGGCGCTGGAGGCGCCCGAACCCACTGCCTGGGCGATTCGCGCCGCCGATGTGCAATTCCACCGTCCCGCCCGGCTGGACGATGTGGTCGAGGTGCATACGCAATTGCTGGCGATCTCGGGCGCGCGCATGACAGTGGCGCAACAAATCCTGCGGGACGGACTTCTTCTGGTTGAAGGGCGGATCGAAGCCTGCATCATCACGTTAACGGGCAAGCCGCGCCGCGTGCCCGACTCCGTGCGGACCCTGTTAACGCCTTTGCTTTACGAGCCCCCCACTTCCATTGGATAAGCCCTGACGCCTATTGTCCAATTTCGGCCAATATTCCCCGGCCCCTTGCCGCATAAGCGGCGCATTCACGCGTGAAGGTCCGCTTTATGATGTCCCGCATTAAGTTGTCTCATTGGGCTGCCGCCTGTTTCGCTCTTTTCTTCGCGCTGGCGGTGCCCGCGCTTGCCCAGCAGGCCCCGCCCGAAGCCGCCCCCACCGGGGCGCCGGCCCAGACCGAGATCCTGGCGCCACCGCCGGGCGTTGCCGACGCCAGCAGCGACGTCGCCGGCCACATCCCGATTGCCGACATGTTCTTGCGCGCCGACATCGTCGTGCAGGCGGTCCTGCTCATCCTAGTGCTGGCCTCGCTGTGGAGCTGGACCATCATCTTCAACAAGGCCATGTCGCTGTCGGGCCTCAAGCGCAAGGCGAAGAAATTCGAGAAGGTGTTCTGGTCCGGCCAGTCGCTGGACGAGCTCTACCAGCAGTTCGGTGCCAACAACGACCATCCCATGACGGCCATGTTCATCGCCGCCTTGCGCGAATGGCGCCGCGCCTTTGAAGGCGGCATCCCCCGCGACGCCCAGCTGGCGGGCGTGCGGGAGCGCATCGACAAGGCGATGAACGTCACCATTCTGCGCGAGACCGATGCGCTGGAAAAAGGCCTGGGCTGGCTGGCCACCATCGGTGCGGTCTCGACCTTCATCGGCCTGTTCGGCACGGTCTGGGGCATCATGAACAGCTTCTCCGCCATCGCCGCCCGGCACGACACCACCCTGGCGGTGGTCGCGCCCGGCATCGCCGAGGCCCTGTTCGCCACCGCCGCCGGCCTCTTCGCCGCCATTCCCGCCGTCATCTTCTACAACCGCTTCGTCAACGAGATCGGCCGCTACACCAATTCGCTGGACGCCTTCGCCGACGAATTCTCCGCCATCCTCTCGCGCCAGCTTGACGAGAAGTCGCGCTGATGGCCGGTGGGGCGCAATCCATGGGCCGGCGGGGCCGCGGCCGGGGCCGCCGCAGCGCCATGTCCGAAATCAACGTCACGCCCTTCGTGGACGTGATGCTGGTGCTGCTGATCGTCTTCATGGTGACGGCGCCGCTGCTCACGGTCGGCGTCCCGGTGGATTTGCCCAAGACCAGGGCGCCGGCGCTGGGGCAGGACAAGGAGCCGCTCAGCATCACCATCGCCAAGGATGGCAGCATCTTTCTGCAGAAGCTGAAGGTGCCCGAGGACGAACTGGTCCCCAAGCTCACCGCCATCTCCCACAATGGCTATGACCAGCGCATCTTCGTGCGCGGCGACAAGACTGTGGACTATGGCAAGGTCATGACCGTGATGGGCATGCTCTCTGCCGCTGGATTCACCCATATCGGGCTCGTTACCGATGCCGTCCGCCCCAGCCCAGACGATCAGAAGCGCTAGGCCGCGCACGCGGCCCCGGGCGACCACGGCGCGCCAGCCCATCCTGGGGCTGCCCGCGTCGCTGCTGCTGCACGCACTGGCGGTCGCCGCGGTCGCCTTCGTCTTCAACAGCGGTTTCACCCCGCCGCAGGAAACCCATGCCGTGCCGGTGGAGCTGGTGACGCTGGCGAAGGAAACCAATGTCGCCGCCGCCGCGCCGCCCCCGCCGCCGCAGGATGAGCCCGTCAAGCCCGACCTGTCGCCGATGGCGCCGCCGCCCGTTCCCCAGATTCAGGCCGAGCCCGCGCCCGATGTGAAGCCGCCGACAATCGAGATCGAGAAAGACAAGCCCAAGCCGCCCGACACCCGCCAGGACATTTCCAGCCTGCTGGACCAGCTCACCAAGCCGGAAAAACCGGCGAAGAACGCCCGGGTGGCGACCCAGAGCGCCGGGCTTGCCAACCGCATGAGCAGCACGCTGGCCGACCTTTTCCTCAGCCAGATCCGCAATTGCTGGAGCCCCATCGCCGGTGCGCCCCATCCCGCCGACCAGATCGTGCGCTTCGACCTCAGGCTCAACCGCAACGGCACCATCGCCAGCATCGAGACCCTGACGGTATCGTCGAACCCCTACACCGCCGCGGCGGTGGCGGCGGCGACACGGGCGATCTATCAGTGCCAGCCCTATCACCTGCCGCCGGAAAGCTATGACCAGTGGCAGGAAATCAACCCCCTGCGTTTCGACCCGCGCCAGATGGTGCAACAATAGGGCGGCGCCGCACGTTGACGCCGGAATGGATTCAGAATGCGTTTGGAGACGAGAATGAAAAAACTGCTCCTGGCTCTTAATATGTTGGTGGGCCTGTTCGCCATCCTCGCTCCGTTGGCGGCCACGCCCGCCGCCGCGGCCCTTGCCGTGGATGTCACCCAGGGCAATCCCCAGCCCTTGCCCATCGCCATTCCCGATTTCATCCCGGCGGGCAATGACGGCGGCAACGCCGCCCGCATCGCCGAAGTGGTCCGGGCCGACCTGGAGCGCTCGGGCCTGTTCCGTCCGCTCGATCCCAAGTCGTTCGTCGACAAGATCACCAACATCAATGTCGCGCCCAACTTCGCCAACTGGCGGGTGATCAACGCCCAGGGCCTGGTCACCGGTGAAGCCGCGCTGCAGCCCGATGGGCGGCTGCGCGTCGCCTTCCGCCTCTGGGACGTTTACGGCCAGAGCCAGATGGACGGACAGCAATTCTACACCCAGCCGGAAAACTGGCGCCGCATCGCCCACATGGTCTCGGACGCCATCTACCAGCGCATTACCGGTGAGACCGGCTATTTCGACACCCGCGTCGTCTTCATTTCCGAAACCGGCCCGGCCACCAACCGCGTCAAGCGGCTGGCGGTGATGGACCAGGATGGTGCCGACCCGAAATTCCTCACCAACGGCAGCTACATGGTGCTGACGCCGCGCTTCAATCCCACGGCGCAGA
>Ga0316220_1003988_pt1 | contig 11749 bp, 14 predicted proteins | sample TBH18005metaG_FD_203632 | JGI IMG/M metagenome (GOLD analysis project Ga0316220, IMG submission 203632) | Freshwater microbial communities from Trout Bog Lake, Wisconsin, USA - TBH18005 | ecosystem: Environmental > Aquatic > Freshwater > Lake > Hypolimnion/Profundal zone | place: USA: Wisconsin...
GTGAACTGGGACACGATGGCTGGCTGGACGCCCGATTATTCCTATCACCTGCCGCCGGGGTTTGGCGGCCTGCCGTCGGTGGGGCTGGATTCCAAGGGCAATCTCTGGGCCTTCCAGCGCCGCGCGCCCGGCGAAGCGCAGCTGATGAAGTTCGACCTTGCCAGGAAGCTGGTGCTGTCGGTGGGCGACGATGTCATCGGCCACCAGTCCAAGGCGCATGGCCTGGCGGTGGATGCCGACGACAATGTCTGGATCACCGATGCCGGTTACTCCACCGTGACCAAGCTGTCGCCCGAGGGCAAGGTGCTGATGACGCTGGGCACGCATGGCAAGCGCGGCGACTGGGACGAAGCCAAGGGCCAGCGCTTGTTGTGGCAGCCGGTGATGGTGGCGTTCGGCAGGAACAATGACGTCTATATCGCCGAGGGCCATGCCAATGAGAGCCCCAACGATGTCGACAGCCCCGATCCGGCCAATGTCATCGGCGCCTCGCGCATCATTCACCTGACGCGGGACGGCAAGTTCCTGGGCCAATGGTTCGGCGATGAGGTGGGCCAGGGCAAGTTCGATTCCGCCCATGGCCTGGCGGTCGATCCGGCCAATGGCGATGTCTGGATCGGCGACCGCGAGCAGTATCGCATCGTGGTCTATAGCGGCGACGGCAAGTTCCTCAAGACGCTGCAGATGCGCAACCTGGTCTGCGCCATCCATTTCGACAATGAGGGCAATCCCTGGATGGGCAGCGGCCAGGACGGCCAGTTCCTCAAGCTGACGCGGGACGGCAAGGTGGTGGGCGCCATTGGGGGCGGCATGGGCATCGGTGCGGGCCAGTTCACCGAAGCCAGCTATTTCGTCTTCGACAAGGCGGGGAATCTGTATGCCGGTGACACCAGCGTCGGGCGCGTGACGGTGATGCGCAAGCCGCGGTGACTAGTCCGCGACCGTGCCCGTGTGCTGCGTGCCGCTGCGCCAGCCGCGCAGGGTGCGGGCGGCTTCCAGGGTGGCGATGCGGTCATAGACCGTCAGCCTTGCGGCCGGATCGCTGCCCTGCGGCAGCGCCAGCAGCGCCAGGGTGGAATAGGCAAGCCGGCTGAGGCCGGCGCCCTTGCAGGCGATGGCCAGGGCTTCGCCACTGTCCTCATGCAGGATTTCGATGGCGCGGGACGCTTCCAGCCCCAGCGTTTGGGCCAGAGTATTGGCGATGTCGCCGCCGTCGCGGGCGGCGTCGATCAGCGATGTTTCCGGATTTTTCTCTTTCGGCAGCACCCGCAACGCCAAAGCGCGGTCGGCGAACAGCTGCACCCGCAGGCGGGCGCGGGTGTCGGCATCGACGTCATGTGCCGCCTTCGCCAGCAGATTCTCAAACACCGGGCGCATCTCGGCGGGGCAGTCGGCGGGCCATTCCAGCAACAGCGCCGCCACTTCCTCGGCCAGGGCGGCGCGCAGGGCGGGGCCCTTGTCGGCAAGCTCCAGCAGATGGGCGAAGCGGGGATTGGCAGACATGGGGGGAGTATCGCGCGTCCGCGTTAAGGATTCGTTGGTGACGAATTTCGCGGGGTCCCGCGCGCAGGGCTTAACCAGGCGTTAAAAGCCGCGGAATGCCGCCAAATCTTCTATCTTGCGCAACAAGGTACTGGGTGATAGAAGGTTCCTCAACAAAGGAATGCGTATGTCCGAGTCCCTGCAGGTCCAGCTGAAGAAAGGCGTGTTGGAGATGTGCGTGCTGGCGCTGCTCTCCAACGGCGACAACTATGCCTATGACATTGCCAGCCGCATGGCCGACGCGGTGGGCATGGGCGAAGGCACGGTCTATCCGCTGATGCGGCGGATGCAGAATGACGGGCTGGTGACGACCTATCTGGTGGAATCCGCGTCGGGCCCGCCGCGCAAATATTACAAGCTGACAAAAAGCGGCGCGCTGGCGCTGAAATCGCAGATCGCCGACTGGAAGACGTTTGAAGGCTCGGTCCGCAAGATTCTGGGAGAGGTGGCATGACCCGCAATGAATTCATGACCCGGCTGCGGCAGGGGCTGGTGGGACTCAATCCCGATTACATCCGCGACGTGATGAACGACTATGAGTCGCATTTCGACGATGGCCGCCAATCCGGCCGCAGCGAGGAGGAAATCTCCGCCGCGCTGGGCGATCCGGGCCGCCTGGCGCGCGAATTGCGGGCCGAGGCCGGTTTCCAGCGCTGGGAGAATGCGCGCACGCCGGGCAACCTGGTGGGCGCGGTGCTGGGGCTGATGGGCCTGGCCACCATCGACATCATGTTCCTGTTTCCCTTCCTCTGCGCCATGTTCGGCATCTTTGTCGGCTTTTCCGTCGCCGTGCTGGTGATGGTGGTGGTCGGCTTCGCGCTGATCATAGGGGCGCTGATCCCGGGTCTGGCCTGGTTCGGTCTCACCGGCGGGCCCGAAGTGCTGGCAATGGGCCTGGTGGGTGTCGGCCTGGTGGCGCTGGGCGTCGGGCTGGGGGCGCTGTTCTCGATGATCGTGAACTTCATCGTGCGCGGGCTGGTGAATTATGCCCGCCTGCATTTCCGCCTGATCAACACCGTCGCGGCGCAGGAGGTCTGAGATGTCGAAGCGACTCGCACTGATCGCCGCCAGCGGCATCGCCATCGGCACCATCTGCCTGGGCGTGGCGATGGCGGTGGGCGGCAGAAGCGTCCTCAGCCATCTCGACGACTTCGATTTCGGCGACTGGGGCAATCCGCGCTGTGGCGTCGCGCTGGCGAACACCGACGCCAGCCGCGACCTGGACTGGACCGGCGGCGACCGGGTGGCGATCAACCTGCCCGCCAACATCCATTACCAGCGCGGCCAGGGCGACAAGGTGACGGTGACGGGCGACAGCGCCATCGTGCCGCTGGTCGAGATCGAGGACAACCAGATCCGTCTCAACTGCCACATGCGCCGCATGGGCAAGCGGCTGGAGATCACCCTGCCGGGCCGCGACTTCGAGCGCTTCACCATCAACGGCTCCGGCGACATGAATTTGGCCGGGATCGCGCAGCCCCGGCTGCAGCTTCGCGTCAATGGTTCGGGCGACGTCACGGCCAGCGGCAAGACCGACGACCTGGAATATTCCGTGGCGGGATCGGGCGACGGGCACTTTGAAGCGCTGGACGCGGCCAGCGTCACCGTCAATATCGCCGGCAGCGGCGATGCCGATGTGGCGCCGAAGGATCGGCTGGAGGTGAGGGTCGCCGGTTCCGGCAAGGTGACGCTGCACAGCGAACCGCGGCAGCTGGAGACGCACATCGCCGGGTCCGGCCGCATCATCCATGTCGATGGCAGCGTCACCAAGAAAAGCGGGCTGACCATGTCGAACATGCCGGCGCCGGAAACGCCGGCCAACGGAAACTAGGCGTCCAGCCCGTCATCGGGCCTCAAAGCCGGTCCGCCGCACTGCGCTTTTCATGCCGCGGCGGGATTGGCTTGATTCTGGAACTGGTCGAAAGCTCCTATCGCATCCGCAGCGTACATCAGTGCGGGGCCGCCGCCCATGTAAATGGCCATGCCGAGGGCTTCTTCCACCTCTTGCCGGGTCGCACCCAGTTTTACCAGCGCCTCGCTATGGAAGCCGATGCAACCGTCGCATCGCGTGGCGACGCCTATCGAAAGCGCGATGAGCTCCTTGGTCTTTTTGTCGAGCGCCTGTGACTTGGTTGCCGCCTGTGCGAGCGCAGAAAAGCCCTGCATGGTATCACCAATATCGGAACGAAGGACCCGCAATTTGGCCGAGATGTCCTTGACGATCTCCGGGTAATTTTTCACCAGAACCTCCACACTTCAGGAAATTGCCATTGCATATATTAGTATCTTCTAATATATTGTCAACATGGTTCGCAATGTGAAGGCTTCGTCTACCGAGATTCTGGGGCGTAACGCCGCCCGGGCGGAGGCAATGCTCAAGCAATTGGCGCATGCCGGGCGTCTGTTGATTTTATGCAGCCTGACAGAGGGCGAAAAAACCGTTGGCCAGCTCACGGCGCTGGTTGATCTGTCGCAATCCGCCGTTTCCCAGCATCTGGCAAAGTTGCGGGATGCCAAACTGGTTGAAGCGGAGAAGCGCGGACAGATGGTTTTCTACCGCATCAGCAGTGCTGAGGCGCAGTCCATACTTTCCGTGCTTTATCAAATTTACTGCAAGCCTCAAAAATCCCGGAAGATTTGAAGATCCAAAGGAAAAGCCATGGCGAAGGCTGTTGACGCAAAGACCCTCAAGCAATGGATGGAACGGGGCGAGGCCGTGCTGATAGATGTCCGCGAGCCCGCGGAACATGGCGCCTCGCATATTGAAGGCGCGAATTTGCTGCCATTGGGTCAGGTGCGCGCGGCAGCGCTGCCGAACGGCCACGGCAGGAAAGTGGTTGTTCATTGCCTCAAGGGGGCGCGCGGCGTGCAGGCTTGTGAGAAGTTGCTGGCCGAAGCGCCTTCGCTGGAAATCTACAATTTGGAAGGCGGCACCAATGCCTGGAGTGCCGCGGGCTTTCCCGTCAAGAACTCCGGTTCGTTTTTCCTGCCTTTGGACCGGCAAGTGCAGTTGACGCTTGGCATTTGTCTGCTGGCGGGGGCCGCGCTTGCTTACGTCGTCGATCCCGCATTCCTGTTCGTTGCGGTTCTCATCGGGGCGGGGCTTACCATTGCTGGTGTGACCGGCTTTTGTGGACTGGCCCGCCTGATGGCGATCATGCCGTGGAACCAACGTATCGCTTCAACCGCAGAGAGAAAGCAGGTGCCGTAATGTCTAAAAATGTCGGAAATCTCGACCGCGCCATTCGTATCGTCATAGGGCTGATATTGATCGCCTATGCCCTTCAATTGGGCTTTCCCAGCACGGGTTGGAACTGGGTCGGCTGGATCGGCGTGGTGCCCATATTTACGGCGCTGGTTCGGGTATGCCCTGCTTACAGCCTGCTGGGCATCAGGACGGATCAGTAATGCCCGGCAGCGGCAGCTAGGCGATAACCGCCCAGTTGTCGGGATAATAGCCGTTGAAGGGCGAGCGCGACGACACCGTGTAGGCGCCCATGGCGTCGAACAGGATGTAGTCGCCATTGCCCAGGCCATCGGGCAGCAGCAGCGGGCGCGGCAGCTTGTCGGCGGAATCGCAGGTCGGGCCGAAGACCTGGAAGGGGCGCATCTGGCCGCCGGGCGTTTTGCTTTTGCCCGAGGGCGACAGCGTCAGCGCCGTCGGGGGATAATCCTCGTCGAACGACAGGAAGCGCTGTTCGTCGAAGCTGCCATAGATGCCGTCATTCAGATAAAGCCGGTCGCCGCGCCGCAGCACCACCTGCGTCACCAGCGAGAGGCCCGGCGCGCACAAGGCGCGGCCCGGTTCGCACATCACCGCCAGGCCGGGCATGGCGAGATTTTCCAGCGCCGTGCGGATCATGTCGAAGAACCAGTGATAGGGCGGCGGTTCCTGGCCGGAATAGGCGGTGGGAAAGCCGCCGCCGACATCCAGGGCCGCGATCTTGACGCCGGAAAGGCGAATGGTCTGCTGCGCGATCTCGATCGCCTGGGCGTAGGAGAAGGGCGACAGGCACTGGCTGCCGACATGGAAGGTCAGGCAGGGCTGCGCCCCCGACGCCTTGACCCGTTTCAAGAGCTTGGCGGCGTCTGGCGGGGCGCAGCCATATTTGCTGCTCATCTCTAGCAGGGCGCCGCCCAGCGACGCCACCAGCCGCACGAAGATGCGAAGCTTGGCGGGCTCGCCGGTTTCGGCCAGCAGCTTGTCCAGCTCGGCATCGCTGTCGACGACGAAATCGGTGACGCCATGCTGGCGGAACGCGGCGGCGGCCTGGCCCTTCAGCCGCACCGGCGCCATGAAATGGCAGATCGCGTCGGGCAGCACCGCCTTGACGGCTTCGATCTCGCCCAGCGACGCGGTGTCGAAATGGCGGATGCCCGCATCCCACAGCAGCGTCAGCGCATAGGGATGGGGATTGGATTTGGCGGCATAGAGGACATCGCCGGGAAAGCCGTCGAGAAAGATTTTCGCCGTGGCGGCGAATTTGTCGGGATGGATCAGGTAGAGCGGTTCGTCCGGCTTCAGCGCCTCGATCGCCTTGGCGGCGGAGGCGAAACGCGGCAGGGACGCGAGCGGCGCGAGCGGGGTGGTGGGGACGGTCATGGCCGCCTTGTGGGGCAAGGGGGCTTGCAGCGCAAGACAGAAAAAGGGCGCCCGAAACGAGCGCCCTTTCTCACCTTTTCGTGACGCTTACTGCGGCGGCGGGGGCGGCGGGTTTCCCCGCGGCGGCATCATGCCGGGGCCGCGCATGCCGCCATTCATGCCGCCATTCGCCGGCCCGCCCATCATGCCGGGATCTTGGGGGCCGCGGCCGAACATCCTGTTGCCCCGCCCCAGCATCGCTGCGCGCAGGCCCGGCCTGGCGCGCAGCTGTGACAGGGTCTGGCGCTGGGCGGCGCTGAGGCTGGTGTAAAGCGCTTCCAGAGCCGGGCGCTCGGCCTGGATGTCGGCCAGGCGGCGCTGCAGCCGGGTTTCTTCGCGCGTCAGCCGTTCGACCGGGGTGGGCGGTGTGGCGGCGTTGCCGCGCGCACCACCGCCCCGGCCCGGCGCGGCGGCGGGCAATGCAGCGCATTCGGCCGCCCGGGTCTTGGCGGCGGTCAGGCGCAGGTCGCGCCAGCGCGCGAAGGCGCCGGTCTGGGCGGCGGTAAGATTGAGGCGCACCTCCAGATAGGCGAAGCGGCCGGCGGCGCGGGCATAGGCGTCCTGGCAGAATGCGGCGCGGCGCGCGGCTCTATCCGCCGGTGCCGGCAGGGGCCGGGGCAAGGCGCGGCCATTGCCGGCGCGTGGTGCGTTGGGCGGCGCCGCCTGGGCCAGCAGCACCGGGGTGTTGGGCGCGGGCGCCTGCGCCGCGGCGTTGGTGGCAATGACGGCGATGGCGGCGGCGCCGCACAGCAGAAGCGAAAGCGAAAGGGCGAAAAGGCGTTTGGTCATAAAACCTCCTGACAAAAATAATTCCCCGGCGCTCGACCGCGAAGGTGACTCGGGATGGCTGAACGGCAGATGAATGCGCGCGTCCATCCGGTCCGGGTTGCGAAAGCTTGAGACTTGAACGGCGCGGCACTGCGCCTCCGTCGCCGGAAGAGGTTACGGGCCTGTCAGGAATCCGGGCCCGAGCCCGGCATGACGCCGGGCGGCCTGCAGCCTCCCGCGGCGGACGCGGTCAGGAGGACGCGCGCAGTTCGCGGATGGTCTTCCGGCCGTCGCTGGAGGGCTGGTAGACGTTGGTCATTTCGGTGAGGGCTTTGGTGAACTGCTCGACCGTGAAATGGTCGGGCACTTCCCAGGCGTTGAAGCCGACGCGGTGCTGGTAATTCATCTGGTCGTAGAGGAAATCGCCCACGGCGCGGATCTCGCCCTTGAAGCCCAGCCGCGTGCGCAGGATGCGGGCCCAGGAAAAGGCGCGGCCATCGCGGAATTTCGGGAATTCCAGCGCCACCAGGGCGAAGTGATGGAGATCGGCGCCCAGGATTTCCGGATTCTCATGGCTCTGCAGCCGGATGCCCAGCGCGGTGTTGCGGGCCAGGAGCGCTTCGCGCTCCTTTTGAAAGCGCGGCAGCGAGACCAGCACGGCGCCTTCCGGCAGGGCGGCATCGTCGGCCACGGCGGCATAGGCGTCTTCGACAAAAGCGCCGCTTTTCAGGAGCTTGCTCATGCCGCCGCCGTTTCGTAGGCGGCGGCCTTGAACTTGTCCATGCCGATGCGGCGATAGGTGTCCAGGAAGCGCTCGCCGGTCTGGCGCTCGGCGATATAGACGTTGACCACCCGCTCGACCGCGTCGGCGATTTCGTGTTCGCCGAAGCCGGGGCCCATGATGACGCCGACCGACGCATCCTCGGCGCCCGAGCCGCCCAGCAGCAGCTGGTAGAATTCCACGCCCTTCTTGTCGACGCCCAGGATGCCGATATGGCCGGCATGATGGTGGCCGCAGGCATTGATGCAGCCGGAAATCTTGATCTTCAGCTCGCCGATCTGGTGCTGGCGGTCGAGATTTTCGAACTTCCTGGCGATGCTCTGGGCGATGGGGATGGAGCGGGCGTTGGCCAGGTCGCAATAGTCCAGGCCGGGGCAGGCGATGATGTCGGTGATCAGGCCGGCATTGGGCGCGGCGAAATCCAGTTCCTTCAACCTCGCATAAATGGCCGGCAGGTCCTGCTTGCGGACATGCGGCAGCACCAGATTCTGCTCATGCGTCACCCGTACTTCGCCGACGCTGAATTCGTCCATCAGGTCGGCGATGATGTCCATCTGTTCCGAGGTGGCATCACCCGGAACCTGACCTGGCGTCTTCAGCGTGATGGTGGCGATGGCATAACCGGGCGCCTTGTGCTTGGCGATGTTGGTCTTCACCCAGTTGGCGAAATCCGGGCCCGCATCGGGAATGACGTCGCTGAGGCCGGTCTCGAACCTGGGCGGCGCGAAGTAGGCGGCGATGCGGTCCAGTTCGCGCTGGGGCAGCTGCAGCGTGCCCATCGCTTTCAGTTCCTGGAATTCGCGGTCGACGCGGCGGCGCATTTCTTCCACGCCGATGGTGTTGATCAGGATCTTGATGCGCTGCTTGTGGATGTTGTCGCGGCGGCTGTCCATGTTGTAGACGCGCAGCACCGCTTCGAGATAGGCGAGGATGTCCTCGCGCGCGACGAATTCGCTCATGGTGTGGGCGAGGTATGGCGTGCGCCCCATGCCGCCGCCCGCCATCACCTTGTAGCCGGTGCGGCCCTCGCTGTTCCTCACCACCTGCACTGCCATGTCGTGATACTGCAGCGCGGCGCGGTCCTTTTCGCAGGCGCCGACGGCGATCTTGAACTTGCGGGCCAGGAAGACGAATTCGGGATGCAGGCTGGACCATTGGCGGATGATTTCCGACAGCGGGCGCGGGTCTTCGATTTCCTCGTCGGTGGCGCCGGCGAACTGGTCGGCGGTGACGTTGCGCACGCAATTGCCGGAGGTCTGGATGCAGTGCATCTCGACATCGGCCAGTTCGCGCAGGATGGCGGGGACATCCACCAGCTTGATCCAGTTGAACTGCAGGTTGGTGCGGGTGGTGAAGTGACCGAAATTCTTGTCGTAGGTGCGGGCGATGTGCGCCAGCTTGCGCATCTGCTTGGATGACAGCGTGCCATAGGGCACGGCGATGCGCAGCATGTAGGCGTGCAGCTGCAGGTACAGCCCGTTCATCAGGCGCAGCGGCTTGAACTGGTCTTCGGTCAGTTCGCCCTTCAGGCGGCGTTCGACCTGATAGGCGAACTGCGTGACGCGCTCGCTGACGAACTGGGCGTCGAACTCGTCATAGCGGTACATGTTGGGCTGGACCGGCTCGGGGGCGGGCCTGCGCGCAGGGCTAGACATGATGCGGGCCTGCCTGTTTGCCGGTGTGCGGGTGGACGGTGGGACCGGCGGCGCGGATGATCTCGCGCTCCTTCACCGGGTGGACCCGGCTGTCCGCAAGGCGCACCTCGAAGAGATAGGGCGCGACGAAATTATTCTGGACCAGTTCGGCGTTGGCGGCGGCCAGCGCCGCCTCGGCGGCGGCCTGGTCCTGGTAGACCTCGCCCTGGTCGAGGAAAAGGACCCAGCCATCGGCTTTGCGGTACAGGACTTCGCCGTCGCGCAGCCGGTTTGCGGTCAGCATTTGCGGGCCGTGATTTTGGTGTGCCATGGCGCCGGGAAAGACCATGGACGGCCCCCGAAATCAAGACTTCAACATGCCGCATGTGTAGTTTTATATAAAGTACATCACATAACAGGTAATTATTTTTGGCGGATTTGCGCCATGTTGCGCGCGGGCATGGGGATACGCATGACAGCAAAGCTGAGCAAAGGGCAACTGGCCGCCGTCGTCGCGGGCAATGCGCTGGAATTCTACGACTTTCTGGTCTTCAGCTTTTTCGCGGTGCAGCTTTCAAAGGTGTTCTTCCCGGCGGGCGACCCGACGGCCAGTCTGCTCAGCACCCTGGCCATTTTCGGGGCGGGTTTTCTCACCCGGCCGGTGGGCGGCATCGTGATCGGGCGGCTGGCGGACCGGTTGGGCCGCAAGCCCACCATGCTCTTCACCTTCGGCCTGATGGGCGTGTGCATCGGCGGTCTGGCGCTGACACCGTCCTATGCCAGCATCGGCATGGCGGCGCCCGCGCTGGCGCTGCTGTTCCGCCTGGGCCAGGGCTTCGCGCTGGGCGGCGAGATCGGGCCCACCACCTCGTACCTGCTGGAAGCCGCACCGCCGGAGCGCCGTGGTGTCTATGTCTCGCTGCAGAACGCGACCCAGTATTTCGCCGTGCTGTGCGTCGGGATCGTGGGCATGATCCTGACCCAGCTCCTGTCGCCGGAGAATTTCGGCACCTATGGCTGGCGCATCGCGATGCTGCTGGGCGCCAGCGTGGTGCCTTTCGCGCTGGTGATGCGCCGCCGCCTGCCCGAAACGCTGCGCGAACACGCCGCCGTGCCCACGCCGCCCTTGCGGGTCTATCTGCTGGGCCTGGTGCTGATCGCGGCGATGAGCATCTCCACCTATTGCATGAACTATATCGCCACCTATGCCACGCGCACGCTGGGGCTGCCGCCCGAGGCCGCCTTCATCGCCACGGCGACGGGCGGCGGCTGCGGCATGATCGGCGCGTTGTGCGGCGGGGCACTGAGCGACAGGTTCGGCCGCAAGGCCGTGATGATGAGCGGCTCGCTGGCCCTGCTGCTACTGACCATGCCCTGCTTCATGGCGATGCTGGCCTGGCGCACCGTGCCGGTGCTGGTCGCCAGCACCGCCGTTCTGGCCTTCTTCATCGGCTTCTTTCCGCCCGCCGCGGTGGCCAGCGTCACCGAAGGGTTTCCGGCCGCGCGCCGCGCCGGTTCGCTGGGCCTGGTCTATGCGCTGGGCGTGGCGATCTTCGGCGGCTCGGCACAATATGTCGTCACCTGGCTGATGAAGGTCACCGGTTCGGACATGGCCCCGGCCTGGTACACCAGCGCCGCGATCGCGGTGGGCATTGTCGGTATCGTGCTGGTGCGCGAAACCGCGCCGCGCAGGCTGCGCGCCCTCGGCCTGCCGTCTCAGGAATAGACGCGCGCGCTTTCGTGCCAGCGGCGCAGAACGACCCATTCCAGCAGCGACAAAGCGGCGAAGAACAGGATGCCGGTCAGCGCCAACAGCGCCAGCGCCGCGAACAGCGTGGCGATCTCCAGCCGGTTGCCGCTTTCGACGATGCGCCAGGCCAGCCCCGAGGCCGTGCCCGAACCGGCGGCGAATTCGGCGGTGACTTCGCCGATCAGGGCGATGACGCCGCCCACCTTCATGCCGGTAAGCAGCGCGGGCAGGGCCGCCGGCATCCGCACCGTCACCAGCGTCTGCCAGCGTGTCGCGCCATAGAGCCGCGTCAGGTCGATCAGGTTGAAGTCGGTGGATTTCAGGCCCTGCACCGCGTTGGAGAGAATGGGGAAGAAGGCGATCATGCCCGCGATCAGCGCCAGCGCCCGGTCGATATGCTCGAATCCGATCCAGATCAGGATCAGCGGCGCAATGGCGACCACCGGCGTCACCTGCAGGATGACGGCATAGGGATAAAGTGCCCGTTCGGCCAGGCGGCTTTGGCTGAACAGGATTGCCAGCGCGATGGCGGCGATGAGGGCGCCGGCGAAACCCTGCAGCGTGACGGCGATGGTGACCAGCATCGAGGCCGAGAGGCTGGACCAGTTTGCGATCAGCGCCGCCAGGATGGC
>Ga0316220_1003996_pt1 | contig 11733 bp, 10 predicted proteins | sample TBH18005metaG_FD_203632 | JGI IMG/M metagenome (GOLD analysis project Ga0316220, IMG submission 203632) | Freshwater microbial communities from Trout Bog Lake, Wisconsin, USA - TBH18005 | ecosystem: Environmental > Aquatic > Freshwater > Lake > Hypolimnion/Profundal zone | place: USA: Wisconsin...
CGCGACCGACTGGGACCAAAGCACACGCTCGAATTCAAACCGATCAATGAGTTGGGCGGACATGGAACGAATTTCAATCGGCCACAAAAAACGCCGGCAACCAAAAACGAAAGCAAGCCGCTATTTCTGACGCTGATACATGGCCACGAGCGCGGCACCGATGGCTTGCGACAATTCGCCCAGTTCCGCCGGCAGGATTTTGATGGTGTTTTTCTGCGGTGCCCAGAGATACGGCTGGGCGGCAGCGCGAATCGCGTTCATGTAGCGCTCGCGGAATTCCGGCGTCGTGGCTTCGTGATCCATCAATCCGCCACCGATGACGACAATGCCGGGATCGAACGCCATGACTAGATTCGCAACGTGGAGGCCCATGACGCGCGCCTGAAAATCAAAAATCTCCAGCGCCAGCGCATCGCCCTTTTGCGCGCGGGTGCGAAGGGACAAAACTTTTTCTTTGATGGGCGCGGTGGATTTGGCGAGTTCGTGTTCGGGATGCCGCTCGATGAATTTCGCGAGCAGTTGTGGCAAACCGGAAATCGTGGTGTAAGCCTCCACGCAACCCCAGTCGCGACCGCAGCCGCACGAAAATGGCTTGCCGGAGAGTCCAAGGAGTTGCAAGGCTGCGGGCATATGGCCGGCTTCCATGCCGGCGAGCGTGTCGCCATCAAGACAAAGGCCGTCGGTGCCGACGAACGCCGCGCCGAGGCCGGAACCGGGCATGAGCATCAGGACGCTGGCCTTGGTGTTGCCGCGCGCAAGCCGCGCTTCCGCGACGCCGCCGTAGTTGCCGTCGTTGCCGACGACGAGCGGCATTTCGCGTCCGGCTTGTTTGGAAAGCGCGGCCTTGTAATCAGTGTAAACATCCCAGCCGGCGAAGCTGGCCGGCAAATTCGGCGTGCGGCTAAAAACGCCGTAACGTTCGTAAGGCCCAGGAATCGCGAGGCCGACGCCGGCGACCTGCGACCATTGCAAATTATTCTGTGCCAGAAAATCGCCGACGCCCGTAATCCACGAGGTGATGACGCCGACGCGGCCATTTTCGGAATTGGTGGAGCGTTGCAGGACCTTGTTGGAAACGGGTTCGCCGTTTTCCCAAACCGCGCAAAGTTTGGTGGTGGTCGCGCCGCTGTCCGTGCCGATGAAAACTTTTTTACTCATGATGTGAAGTCGTTAAATTGCGGACATCGGCGGTAAAGGCAAGATTTATTCTTGCCGCGCGCAGCGATGAAGCCGATGCTGCGCCGACATTCAACTGCCATCCTGACTGGATCCGCTTATGAACCGCCGTTTGTCCTAGCTGTTGCTCCTGCCGCTGCTGACGTGGCGCGTGTGCGCCGCCGAAGCGCCGCCGCTGGAATAACGCGCGTGGGTGAGGCATTGGTTTGCAGAATCAGACAAACGCGGACGCGAAATCCTTTGAATTATTTTTCCGCCGGGCAGGGAGTTTTCCGCGCCGACACCGCCGCCGTCGAAATTGGGCAGCGCAAATGTCGTCATGCCGGGAAAGATGGGGTTGCCGCCAACATTGAGGAATTTCCGCGCGATTGCAAGCGCCCAAAACTTCCGCGGCGCGGCGGCCAGAGAATTGGCGGAATTAAATTTCCGCCAAGGCGTCGGCCACGGCGGATTGAATGGCGTGCGGCCCGTCGCCGCCCAGCATTTGATCCACCGCTTCCAACCGGCGAATCAAATCCAAAACTTCCCGCCGCGCATACGGCCCGCCGGCGGCGGCGCAGAAGTGCGTGCGACAGCCAAACGGCCGGTCGGCGTAAATCAGGCAGCGGCCAGTCGCGCGTTTGAGCAGCGGACAAGCGCCGTCGTCCGGTTCGGGTAAAGTTTTCCGACCGGTCGCGCGGAAGGCTTTGGCCGCGAGCACGGCCTCGCCTTTGGTCAACTGCGGCGTGAGGCCGGTCAAATGAAACTGGCAACATTCCGTGCGCGCGACGCAGTGTCGTTGCACGGGGCGGCGGGCCAGTTCCGCATAGACCGCGCGCACTTCCAATAAAATATTTTTAATTTGCCCTGACGTTTTTCGCATCAAAACTGACTTTCCTTTTCCTTGAACAGCACGTTGAACGTCGTCAGCGAGCCGTAGCTTTTGGTGAGGTATTGCTGCATCTCGACTTTCTCGCCGTCCGACAATTTTTCATGCGCGTTAATTTTTTGTTCCAGCACGCGCAAATTATTTCGGACCATCACGATCTTGTGGAAGAAAACTTCCAGCGGCACTTCCTTCGTCTGCAACGCCGCGTCCGCCGGATGCAAAACCACTTTGCCGCCGTGCCAGCGCAAACCGAGCTGTTCCACGACCGAATCCGGTTTCGCCAAACCGAGCTGGGCGACCGCCGCCGCGAGCGTCTCCTCGACAAATTGTTTCAGCGGCACGTCCAGACCGCTGACGGCGGCGTGCGGTTCCATCGGTTCCAAGCCGCTCGGTTCCGGCGCGACCGCGCGCTGGCTGCCGTCGTCGAACCGGATTTCCGCCACGGCCTCGGCAATGGTTTTGACCGTGCCGGAGCCATATTGCGGATGCCGCACTTTCATGCCGATGCGCAGGGATTCAATTTTCATGGGAAAAATTTAACCGCAAACCAGCGGCGCGACACGGATAAAAATTTGCCGCCGTCATTAAATTTGGCTGGCCGCCTTCACCGCCGCGACGAGCGCGTGGACGCGTGTGGCGAGCGGAAAATCCGACGGCGCTTCCAGCGTGTAACCTTGCCGCGCTTTGTGGCGAATGAGGTAAAACGCCTCCGGCCAGTCGGGGCGTTCCGCCGGATTGATTTTCGGGCGGATGATGCCGCCGTGCGCGGCGCGGCCCTCAATGATTTCCGAGTCATCAATCGGACAAACTTTTTGCACGGCGGAAATAATTTCGCCGGCGGGCGACGGACGAGCATCGGGATTTTGCTAGTAAAGATAAAACCCCTGCGCCTCCCAATCTTCATGCAGACAAAGATACCGGTCAAAATTCGGCTGCCGTTCCAGCCAGGCGATATGCGCGCGCGTCTCGGCGGCTTGCGGCTGGCGATAATCACGGTTGAGATCAATGCCCTCGGCGTTCTCGCGCCGGTTCAACGCGCAACCGGCAGGATTCAAGCACGGCAGCAGAAAAATCTCCGCGTGCGCCGGCCAATGATTTTCCTGAATTAATTTTAGCGCCGCCAGCGGCCCGGCGGGTTCATCGCCGTGGCTGCCGGCACTGATATAAATTCTGGCGGCGGGCAACCGACGGCGGACGCTCGGTTCGCGGTGGAACGCCCGCCATTGAAAACCGCCGGCCTCGTGAAAAATCTCGGTCGTCCAGCCTTGCGCCGATGCGGCGATTTCGATCTGGCGCAGCACGGCGCGGATGTCAATCCGCTCGCCGTGATAGCCGCCGTGATTTTTGCCGAGCTTTTGCACGCGGAGAATTTCCCGCAAAGCCGCCCGGACGCAAAGATTTTTTTGCCGCAAATTTTATTCAATTTTCAAAGCCGGTGACCTGACGCAGGCGGTGAGTGTCCAATTAAACTTTGTGCCGCGATGGCTTTGTGGTAAATCCTTCACCGTGGAAACGGTCACCAAACTCACCAACGACCTCGTCGCGTCCTACGCGCAGTTCGGCGGCATCAATCATCTCGACGGCAAAAACCTGCCGTCGAAACGCGCCATCACAGGTATCACGCAGGATTTGCTGCGGCTGCTGTTCCCCGGATTTTTTGACGAGAAGCTGGTTCACTCCTCGGAAATAAAAGTAAAGACGGCGGCGTTGCTGGATTCGGTTTTTGGTGAACTGGAAGATGAAATTCGCAAAAGCCTCGAATACCAACCGCCCGACGGCTTGGCGAAAAAGGAGATCACCCACGCAGCGCACCGGCTGACGACGGAATTTCTCGCCGGCCTTCCGTGCATCCGCGAGGTGTTGCAAACCGACGTGGAAGCGGCGTTCAACGGCGACCCGGCGGCGGCAAGCAAAGAGGAAATCATTGTTTCCTATCCGTTCATCGAGGCGATTTCCGTGCAGCGGCTGGCGCATGAGCTTTACCGGAAAAATATCGCGCTCATCCCGCGCATCATGAGCGAGTGGGCGCACGCGCGCACGGGCATGGACTTGCATCCAGGCGCAAAGATCGGCTCGCATTTTTTTGTGGATCACTGCACCGGCACGGTCGTCGGCGAGACGGCCATCATCGGCAATCATGTGAAGATGTATCACGGCGTGACGCTCGGCGCGAAATCCACTGCCGCCGGCCAGCTTTTGCGCGGCAAGAAGCGGCATCCGACCATCGAGGACCGCGTGACGATTTATCCGGGTGCGACGATTCTCGGCGGCACGACCATCATCGGCGCGGGCAGCACGATTGGCGGCAACGTGTTCATCATGGACAGCGTGCAGCCGAATTCATTGGTGATTTACGACGGCCTCGATATGCGCGTCTTGAGCAAGAACGACAAGAACGCGGCGATTGATTTTCAGATCTGAAAATCAGTCGAGGTGGAAGACTTCCATGAGCGGCTGAACGACAGGTGAATGGTCGGGCTGCGTTTCCATCAGCGGGGCCATGTAATCCCACCATTTGCGAACGATGGACAAATTTGGCAGTTCACCGCCGGAATTGTTTTCACCCAGCTTCTGCACGGCGAACAGCGTGAGCGTTTCCGCGTCGAGAAAAATCGAGTAATCAGCAACACCCGCCGCCTTCAATACCGCCGCCAGCTCCGGCCAGATTTCGTCGTGGCGTTTCTTGTATTCCGCCGCCATGCCCGGCTTCAACTTCATTTTGAAGGCGTGGCGCGGCATTTTATTTCTGCAAAGTTTGCGTGGCTTGAACGGCTTGGGCGGCAACCGCCTTGGCCGCGTCTTCCGAAACCTTGTTGCCCCAGCCGATGATGCAGGTCGAGCCGACGAGGAACAGCAGCATCACGACCACGAGGGATTTCGTCAGCGCCTTCGCGCCGCGCCATTCCTTGAAGAAAATGCCCCACAGCGTGCTAAAGATAATGATGCTCGCCATGTGCAGCGTCCAACTGGAGAACTTGTAGTTGCCCATCTGGCTTTCGCCCATCTGGTAAAAAAAGAATTGAAAATACCAGAACGTCCCGGCCAGCGCGCAGAACAGCCAGTTGCCGAGGACAGGAATTTTCAAGTCGGTCGGCGCAACGGTGGCGGCGGTAGTTTCCGCCGGGCCATGTTCGCCGCCGCCGGTGCCGCCGTGGTGCGCGTGTTCCTCGCGGACGTGCGAGGCGAGGTATTGATAGCCAGTGCGGTTTTTGATGTTCAACAGCACGCACCAGATGAAATTCGAGGTCAACCCGCCCAGCAAAATCACCACGATGACCGGCAGACCGACCCAGAGCGGGCCGGTGCCGTGCGCCTTGGAGATTTCCCGGATGGAATCGCCGAACTGGAAACCGTAGGAGAAGCACGAACTCATCACGCCGGAGAATGTCGCGATGGCCAGGCCTTTCCACAAACTGAATTCCTTGATGGCCGAAGATTTGCCGTCATTGCCCATGTCCCGTTCCTTGCGCACACCGGCGATGCCGCCGAGCGCGATGCCCACCAGACAAATCACCACGCCAATCAGGACAATCGGGCCGCCCGCACTGGTGCCGGAATGATTAAGCAGCTTGTCGGCAAACTCGCCTTTGACAATCGGCGGCAGCAGCGTGCCAAACGCGGCGCAATAACCCAGCGCGACCGCCATGCCCAGCGACATGCCGAGATAACGCATGGTCAAACCGAAGGTTAAACCGCCAATGCCCCACAAAGCACCCATCAAATAGGTCATCCAAAAAGTGTGGGCAGACGTTTCATGCAGCACGGCGAGCAAATCTTTCGACAGCACAAACGCGCCGATCCACGGGCAGATGAACCAACTGAACATCCCGCCCGCGAGCCAGAAAGTTTCCCACGACCATTTGCGGACGCCTTTGTAAGGCACATAAAAACTGCCGGAGGCCAAGCCACCGAGCCAGTGGAAGACGACGCCGAGTAACGGATTTGGTTGCATTGTATATTTGGTTGGTTAGTTACGTTTGCTCAAAACAGTTTTCTCGTAATTCTTCGCTTCGGTCAGCCAATGTTCGCCGACCGGAACCCCCTGACTTTCGCAGTAATAATCCCAAACCGCGCCAAACGGCAGCGATTTGGCCTCCTCCTGCAACGCGAGGCGCGTCGTAAAATCTCCGCTGGCTTCCGCCGTGCGGATGAGCGGCGTTTCCAGCAAGGCGATGAGCAGCGCGCGAATCATATTGCGCGTGCCAATCGTCCACGCGGCGACCCGATTGATGCTCGCGTCGAAATAATCCAAACCGATGTGAACGCGTTTCTCAAAACCGTTCACCGCGATTTCGCGCGCAATGGCGAGCAAATCGTCATTCAAAATCACCACGTGGTCGCTGTCCCAGCGCACGCCACGGCTGACGTGCAGCAAAATCTCCGGCATGAATTGCAGCACGCTGGAAATCTTGTCCGCGATGCCTTCGGTCGGATGATAATGCCCCGCGTCGAGCGTCAGCAGTTTCTTCCGGCTGACGGCGTAGCCCATGTAAAATTCATGCGAGCCGACAACAAAACTTTCGCTGCCGATGCCGAACAACTTCGGCTCGACGGCGTCGAGGTTTAGCTTCGGCGAAATTTGTTTTTTGAAAACGGCATCCAGCGATTCCGCGAGCCGGGTGCGCGGCGCGACGCGGTCGGCGGGCGTGTCCTTCATGCCGTCCGGAATCCAGACGTTGGTCACGCAAGTTTTGCCGAGCGCCTTGCCCATCGCCGCGCCAATCTCACGGCTGCGGATGCAATGCTCAATCCAAAAATTGCGAATCCCCTTGTCTGCATTGGATAAAGTAAAGCCATCGGCGGCTTTTGGATGCGAGAAACAAGTCGGATTAAAATCCAAACCAAGTCCATTTTTCTTCGCCCACGCAATCCAGTTGGCAAAATGCTTCGGCTCAATCGCGTCGCGATCCACTTTCTTGCCGCCGAACTCGCCGTAAAACGCGTGCAGGTTCAGGCGATGCTTGCCGGGAATGAGCGATAGCGTTTTGTCGAGATCGGCGCGCAGTTCTTCCGGCGTGCGGGCTTTGCCGGGATAATTGCCCGTGACGGCGAGACCATTGCCCAGCGTCCCGCCGGCATTTTCAAACCCGCCCACGTCATCGCCCTGCCAGCAGTGCAGCGAGATGGGGATTTGCGCGAGGGTTTTTAGCGCGTGGTCAACGTCCACGCCGAGTCCGGCGTAACGTTCCTGCGCCAGCGAAAATGATTTGGCGGTGTTCATGGCAATAGTTTGTATGAAAAAATACCGGATTTTGTCCGCGCAGACTAATCACGCAAACGCGGGCGGGCAATCACCAAATCTGGCTAGCTGGATAAAGCGGTGCTAAAGCAACCGCAGTCCAGACGCTTCGCGATATTCGATGGCGAACGGCAAGCGCGAAGCGTCTGGACTGTGTGCGGTTCACCGCCGCTTTTGCTCGGAACAACCAAGCGCGTGTTTTTTTACGGCGCGACGCGCAGGTTTTCCCAGCGCACATTCCACTGGCCGTTGTCGGGAAAACCGGGCGCATTCCGTTTCGGCGCGCCATCCCAACCGGCGGTCATCAGCGCGACGGCGTAAAGCAAGCCGCCATTCGCCGGCAGATAAATCGTCAAGCCGGGCCGCTGATAAACGTGGCCGTTCAAACCGTAATGATTTTTCGGCGTGTCGAGCAACAGCGCGTCTACCGCGCGCTCCGGCTCGCCGAGCCGCGCGGCGGTCATCGCCAGCAGCGGATAATCCCAACCCCAAGTATCCAGCCAATTCCAATTTTTCCAAATCCAGTCAAACGTGTTTTGCATCGTCACAAAATTGATTTCTGGTCCGGGCACAAAGCTCAACGCGCCGACGACCGCCGGATGGTCGGCGTTCCATTTTGGATTGGCGTAACTGTCCGGCGTGGTCTCCGCGAAAAGATATTTGCCATCGGCCACCGGCGGTTTGGCGAGGCCGCGCAAAACGTCGTCCCACTTTTTCGCGCGCGGCAGGCCGAGCCGCGTGCGCCAGTTTTGCGCGGTTTCCAAAGCCCAGCGGAAATATGTCAGCTCAAATGTCGGATTAAAAGTTTTGTCCTTCGGGAAAATTTCCTGCGCGGTTTGCAGCGTCGGGCCGAGCATGTAACGGCTCGTGTTTGTGTCCCACGTCGCGTAGCTCGCCATGAAATCCGCCGTCTGGAAAACAATGTCGCGGAATTTTTCCAGCGTCGCCTTGTCCTGATGTTCGCGCCAACAAAGTTCCGCGTAGAAAATCGGATGCGGCTCCTGCCAGACCAAAAACGGACCGACGGGCGAAGGCGATTCTGCGCCGCTGGGACTCGTCATCTTGGGCCAGCGCGCGCCGGCGTAGCCTTGTTTTTTGGCCGTGCCTTCGGCGCGCGGGAGAATTTTTTGATAGTAGTCCAAAGATTTTTCCAGCAGCGGCAGGCGGTTCCACAGCGCGAAATGCGCCGCGTGCCACCAGTGCATTTCCAAATGAAATTTTCCTTCCCACGAATTGTAAGTCAGCCCGGTTTCCTGCGGTGGATTTTTCCCCGCAGCCTGAATCGCCGTGAGGTATTGCGACAATACGATGCGGCGCTCCAGCTCAAACCAGCGCGGGTCTTTGCTGCCAGACAAGTCAATCGCGCCGCCGGTCTGCCAGAATGAATTCCAGTATTTTTGCGCGGCGAATTTCATTCCATCAAAACTTGGCAGCCGGTCATTTAACTTCGGAGCAAAGGCGCAAACCAGTTCCAGCACGTCAGATTTTTTGTCCGGCAGAATTTCAAACTGATGCTTCGCCGTGTTGGTGATGCTCGCGCCCAGAGTCCATTTCGCATCCACGGCATAAGCATCATTATCCAGCTTACGCGTGAAATATCCGACGTTAATTTTGTCCTGCGAAAAAACTGTTCCGTGCGCGTCGGGCTTGCTCCAGTCCGCCGTTTTTACGTCGCCGGTGCCGTAGGGAAAATGAATTTGAATCGCTAGTCGCCCCAATTTCACCAGCGGCGATTTCACGCGCACGGCAATCACATCACTTTTCAGATAGCAAATGGTTTCAACATCCACCGGTTCGCCGTCGAATTTGAAATGGCTGATGATTTCGCCGTTCCACAAATCCAAGTGCTGCGAAATGTCCGACAAATCATTCGTCTGTGCCAACGAACCGTCGGCATGGCGCAACACAAAACCAATTTGCCCCAGATGCAGCCGGTGCGGATTGGCGCGCAGCCATTGCGTTTCCGGTGTTTTTTTGTTGCCCGGCACGTCGCAATACGGCACCAGCCGCCCGTTCAAATCGGGAAATTTTTTGAATTCAAATTTATCAATGTCCCAGCCATTCGGATTTGGCGCTGTGTGCCAGCCCCAGTCCGACAGCGTGCCAAGCGGTGTCGTATTCGTAAACGCTTCGGGAAATGTCTGCAGGCCGGTCGCGTCCACGGTGAAGCAAAATTCGCCGTTGCCGACCGAGAGCGGGTTGGCCGCGTCGAAGTTCGTCAGCACCACGTCGTGCCGCGACACCAGCGCAAGCCGGTCAATCGGTGCCGCCGCCAGCGTCAGCGGGAGGGCAAAACAGCAATAAAGTAGGCTTTTCATTTGCGGGGAATCCTTTATCATCTTCAAATCAGAGGCAAAGTAAAACCTCGAAAATCACATGGCCAAATTATTTCTTGGACTCGATTCCAGCACCCAAAGCTTGAGCGCCGTCGTCATTGACCTCGACGCCAACAAGGTCATCTACGAAAAATCACTCAACTTCGACGAGGCGCTGCCTCAGTTCAAAACCAAGCACGGCATGCTGCCCAACCGCGACCCGCTGGTGAAGCACAGTTCGCCGCTGCTCTGGGCCGCCGCGCTCGATTTGCTGTTCGCGCAGATGAAAAAGGACAAGGTGGCATTGAATAAAATTCTCGCCATCAGCGGCAGCGGCCAGCAGCACGGCTCGGTTTATCTCACCGAAAAAGTCACGGAAGCGCTGGCGAACCTGGATCCGAAAAAATCGCTCGTCGAAAATCTCGACGGCGTGTTCGCGCGCAAAACTTCACCGATTTGGATGGATTCCTCGACCGCGAAGGAATGCGCCGAGATTCGCAAGAAACTCGGCGGCATCAAATTCACCGCCTCGCGCACCGGCTCGGACACGTTCGAGCGTTTCACCGGTCCGCAGGTGCGCAAGTTTTACAAGACCGAACCCAAAGCCTACGAAAAGACCGCGCACATCGCGCTGGTCAGCTCGTTCATGGCGTCGCTGCTCGCCGGCAAAATCGCGCCGATTGATTTCGGCGACGGCGCGGGGATGAACCTCATGGACATCCGCCGGAAAAACTGGAACCACGACGCGCTCAAGGCCACCGCGCCCAGCCTAGTCAAAAAATTGCCGCCGCTCGCCGACGCCGGCAAGGTCATCGGCCCGGTCAGCGCCTATTTCGTCACCAAATACGGCCTCAATCCTGAAGCCCTCGCGACCGTCTGGACCGGCGACAATCCGGCGAGCGTCATCGGCCTCGGCCTCGTCAAGCCCGGCCAGGTCGCCATCAGCCTCGGCACCAGCGACACGTTTTTCGGCACGATGGAAAAATGCCAGACCGACGAAAACGGCGAAGGCCATGTCTTCGGTTCGCCGACCGGCGGCTACATGACGTTGATCTGTTTCAAGAACGGCTCGCTCGCGCGGGAAAAAATTCGCGAGCAATACAAAATTTCCGACTGGAAAAAATTTGGCGAACTCGTCGCCAGTGCGCCGGTGGGCAACAATAACAGTGTGCTGCTGCCGTGGTTCGAGGCGGAAATTGTTCCGCGCAGCCAGCCGGGCATTCACCGTTTCGACCTCGACGAAAAAAATGTCGCCGCCAACTGCCGCGCGATTTTCGAGGCGCAGATGCTTTCCATGCGGCTGCATTCGCAATGGATGCAGGTCGCGCCGGAAAAAATCTTCGCCACCGGCGGCGCGGCCAAAGATTCGGCGCTGCTGCAAGTGCTGGCGAACGTGATGAACTGCCCGGTGCTGCGCATCGAGGTTTCCAAGAGCGCCGCGCTCGGCGCCGCATTGTCGGCGGCGCACGGCTGGTTGGTGGCGACGAATAAAGAGCCGAAATGGGACAAGCTCGTCGCCGGTTTCACCAAGCCGGTGCCCGGCAGCGAAATCCGCCCGGATAAGAAGGCCGCCCGCGTTTACGACCAGATGCTGGAACGCTACGCCGCCTGCGAAAGCGACGCGCTGGACGGCGTTTGACCCAAGCTTAAATTGAAACGGCCGGCGATTGGAAACATCGCCGGCCGTTTGCTTTAACACCCAAACTTAATGCCTCACGGCACGCTCGGACACGCTGCACCGGCCTGCGTCGTGAGCGTGGCGGTCACGGGCTGCAAACCGTCCGCGTTCGCGGTGAGTTTGATTTCGCCCGCATCCTTTGTGGACTGCACCATGATTTGCGCGAGGCCGTTGAACAGGCTGCGCGACCATGGCGATTCGACCGCCGGGCCGACGATTTCCATGTTCACATCCGGGTTCAGGCCGCCTTCGCCGGCATCATTTCTCACGCCGACGGCGATGACGTTGTCACCGATATGCACGGCTTTTTTAATGTCGCACAACGCCTGCGCCTGCCAGTCGTGCGACTCGCCGACGCGCTGGTTGTTCACGAAAATCCAGCCGTGGTCGTCAATCGTGCCGAAGCGCACCTGGATGCCGGGATTTTTCAAATCGTCCTCGGTCAGCTTGATGTGCG
>Ga0316220_1004000_pt1 | contig 11723 bp, 10 predicted proteins | sample TBH18005metaG_FD_203632 | JGI IMG/M metagenome (GOLD analysis project Ga0316220, IMG submission 203632) | Freshwater microbial communities from Trout Bog Lake, Wisconsin, USA - TBH18005 | ecosystem: Environmental > Aquatic > Freshwater > Lake > Hypolimnion/Profundal zone | place: USA: Wisconsin...
ATTTATTTTCGTATATTTGAGCCATTCGCATCTCCCGCTCCGCTTGCATCCCTCATGCTTCGTGAAAGAGCCTCCGTGACGTTCAACCTCCATTGCCTTAAACATTCGATGCAATATTCAAGCCAGCCGAGCACTTCAAAGCAGCGAAATTAACGTCTGATGACAGCCCAAACCTGCATATTTAAATTTAGATATTGCTTTTTAGAAAAAACCAAAGACGCGGGTAAATTTCAAACAATGGGTTAAACACGGTAATGCGCACGATACCAGTCTACAAATTTACCTATCCCAACTTTCAAATCAGTATCCGGCGTGAATCCCACCCAATCGTAGAGAGCGCTTACATCTGCATGAGTGACAGGAACATCACCATCTTGCATAGGCAAAAATCTCTTATTAGCACTTCTTCCGATTTTCTCCTCAATAACACCAATAAAATCGAGCAGACGAATCGGCGTATGATTCCCAATATTGAATACCTTAGCAGGCACTCCATCTATTATCTGCGGAGGCTTTTTCACAACCCGAAGTATCCCTTCGACAATATCATCGATATAGGTGAAGTCCCGCATCATATCACCATGATTGAAAACATCAATCGTCTCATCTGCTAAAATAGATTTAGCAAATAAATAATAAGCCATGTCAGGACGTCCCCATGGACCATAAACCGTAAAAAACCTCAGTCCCGTAGTTGAAATTCCATATAAGTGACTATAACTAAATGCCATTAACTCATTAGCCTTTTTTGTTGCAGCATATAGACTTACAGGATGATCAACTGAATCAGTTTCAGAGAACGGCTGTTTCAGGTTACCACCATAGACACTGGAGCTGCTAGCATATACAAGGTGCTTTACTTTATTCTGTCGACAACATTCAAGTACATTTAGGAATCCAACCAAATTACTTTGAGCATAAGCATGTGGGTTTTCAATTGAATAACGCACACCCGCCTGTCCGCCCAAATTAATTACATAATCAATTCTTGTAGACTTAAAAAGTCTTTCCACTCCAACTTGATCCGAGATATCTAAAAGCTGAAATTTAAAATTTTTAAAAGATGCAAGTTGAGACAACCTATCACTCTTGAGCGATGGGTCATAGTAATCATTAAGATTATCGACACCCAAAACAGGCAGTCCTTCATTTAAGAATCGAAGCGCAACGTGCATCCCAATAAAACCCGCCACACCAGTTATAAGAGTAGTCATATTGCTAGCACCACTCGTTCGGACTATCATTGCGCCAATCAATCATCGCCGATTCCAATGTATAAATATACTTATAATTCCCGCGACGTAACACAGATGGTTCAATATTATTCGATTTAACTAACTTTCGAATCCGTACCGGGCTGATGGGCTGTTTGATTTGCAGCATACGGGCGAAAGTGTCTATACCATAGGATAGTGCCAACAAGATACCATAAGGGACCGAGGGTACCCTACGGGTAACGCCTGCAACTTTACATGCCGTTTTGACATACTCCTCCACTGTAGGCGGTTGCTCCATTGTGAAGTTGTAAAGCTGCGTGTCACCTTGTTCGTCGATAAGTTCAAGTGCCCAAAACATTGTGTTAATGAGCTCTTTGACGTATCCGCCAGCTTTACGCGTCTCACGGTTGCCCATGTATAAGAAATAGCGTCGCAATGTTGCTTGAACCAAACGGGTAACGTTTCCCCCCTCCCCCGGCCCAAAAACAACACCAGGGCGAACGATGACCAACTTTCGCCCCGTACCTGCGCGTTGCCAGCCAATGTGTATCTTTTCCGCAGCCAGTTTCGAGCCACCGTAACCACTTACAGGCGTAGGTATAGACTCTTCCGTCTTGACTGACTCGGTTGGGCCGTACGGCGCAATGCTGCTAGTAAAGATGATTTGCGAGCACCCGGCTTTCTCTGCGTATGCGCACACGTTGTCTGCTCCTGGAATATTGGTCTCGTAATACTCATGCAACTCATGCCCGGGCTCACGATGCACCGCTGCAAAATTGGCAATCAGATCAACCTTGGCAGGCAACGCCCATGTATCCGGAGGTGTGCGCACATCAATTCTCACATGCTGAACGCTTGATACAGCCAAATCAAAGTCCGCTCTAATTGGGGCAATGTCAGCTAGGATTACCTGCCGCGCCAAACCATTGCGTACCAAGTGAAGCGCAAAGTGGCTCCCGATAAAACCAGTACCGCCAAACACAACACAAGTATCAAACTTCATTCTAATTCCCCTAACTGTATTTAACTAAGCTTGTAATATCGCATTCACCACCGCATCCACACTGAAACTCTCTTGAACAAAAGTGCGCTGCCGAAACTTCCGATTATCCCGGGTCTCGGTGCTCAAGGTGGCGAGTAGTGCGTCAAACTTATAGTTCAGTTCTGACGCCTGCCAGCTTTGCGCCACGACACCAGCACTGGCCGTCTCTACGAGATAACCTAACTCACTATTCGGTTCGCAAATAGCAAATATAGGAACGCCTGCCGCTAACAAATTAGGCAACTTGGATGGCAATGAACCGTCCGATGTACCATCTGCCTGCGGAATGATCTGGATCGACGATCGAGCATACAACTCATCCACCTGCTCGGTGGGCACCAAGTCATGAAAAACAACTGCACAGCTCTGCAACGCAGCAGCATTTGCCTTCAAACGTTCAAAATGCGGCCCAGCAGAAAAAACATGACAACGCACGTCGTGTTTTCGCTGCCCCAGGTCGTTCACAAATGCAAACAAACCATCCGGGTTTTGTTTATCACCCAAAGCACCGGAATAGACCACATGTATGTACCCATCAACCAATACGTCAGCTAGCGCGTCCGCATTCAGCACCTGTTCGGACTGTAAGGCAGCAAACGGGTAACACACAACACAACGAGTACGGTCCAGCCCATATTCGTCTATTGCCCGCTCTGCCATGGACTGCGACAGAAAAATCAATCGCTTGCATCTGGCGAAACATCGGCTCTCTACCCAATGAATGCTTGTCTGCAGCAACCGCCCCACTGCTGAAGAGGATTGTTTGGCATAGACACCCTGCAAATCATGAACGATTCCGACCGCAGTAGTGGTCCGGCCAAGCAGCACAGAAAGCACGAGAAAAAATAGGCTTGGTGGAAAAATAGGCACTACGTAGCGTGGTTTGGTTGCCAAGCGGAGGTATTGGGCATAGGCGAATACGGCATACCAGCCCTCCAGCAAAAAGCGACGTAGCATGGCCGACCCAGGATACCGAAGCCAGGCCCCACCACGTACAATGGCAACGCCCTGCAGAGTGGCGTTCGACGCTTCGGGCTGCCACTTAGGATAAAGCGGGTGCGAGGCAAAGACCACTACATCTTGCTCCTTCCCGACCAATCCCTGTGCCAACAGGGTGTTGTATTTTCCGGTTGAAATCAATTCTGGATAGAAGAAAGGTGAAAGTATTAGGGTCGTCATGCCATCACACGCTTTTTAACTGGAGCACAGGGGTAACCGAAGCAGACCATTCCTGCCGGCATATCTTTAAAAACAGAACTACGCGCCCCAATGACTGCGCCCTCGCCAATAGTGACGCCAGGCGCCACAAATACATCCGCTGCCAGCCAGGCTTGCGCACCAATAACAATCTTGCGGCTGCGGATGGGGAAGTCCATCAGGGTGTGATCGTGGTCTGCAGCGCACAGGTAGCTGCGCTGAGAGATCACCGCATTGGCACCGATATCAATTTCGCCCAAGCTGTATAACACAGCGTCATCGCCCATCCAGACGAAATCGCCAATGGAAACTTTCCATGGATAAGTAATAGTAACAGTCGGACGAATAACAACTCCCTGCCCTACCTTCGCACCAAACCCCCGCAGCAACCAAGCGCGAAAGCCATATGCGAACTGTGGAGACCAACTGAACAGTGTGGCTTGGACAAACCACCATATCTGTACCCACAGCGCATTGCGTCCTCTAAAGTTTCGAGGCAAACGGAAAAAATGAAGTTTTTGATAATCAATCATTTTGGGGCGAAAATCAGATCCATTGGCTTTGATTTACCTCGCAATAACCAATTGTGAACTCTATTAAAATTATCAGCAATCATGTTCCACGCATAATTACTCTGAACATAGGATCGCCCTCTTTGACCAGCATGTCTTATATCTGCAGATGACATCTCATTTAACTTAACAAGTCCAGATACTATACCTGAAATATTGGCCTCTATTTCTAACGCCAATTCATTTTCAAAAAAATCTGGCAAATTACATTCGGGTGTAATGATCGGATATAGCCCATATCCTGCAGCCTCAAGCACTGCGACTGGTAACCCCTCGCTCATCGACGGCAGAATGAATGCGGACGCACGCCTTAACAATTCAGTCTTCTTCGGTCCAAAAACTGACCCTACAAATTTAATTTGTGGATCATTAAGTTCATCTATAGCCGAACAAACCTTTTTCTCATAAACTGCATCGCCCCAACCAGCAATATGTAATTGCCATCTTGTGGTATTATTTTGTCGAAATTTTTGCCATGCCTGAATGAGTTCAAGAATGCATTTCTTCTCGTGTAGCCGGCCTAAAAAAATGATAACTGGATCTGCTTCATCTCTAACTTTAACTGCCTCAGCATAAAATTTATCATCCGCTGGCTGAACACCATTTGGTATAACTACAATATCTGAAGACGGACTAGCAGCTCGAATTGCGGCCGCCTCAGATACATTTAACGCTCGAAAAACCTTGGCTTTCCGCCAGTTTGAACTTTCCCAAACGGCTTTTGCGATTTGTTTTTTCCACGAATTTCTATTTAAAATCCAGGGATCTAACATCCCGTGAGGATTAATAATAAATGGAGAATCTTTTTTAAAAAAACTGCGTATTCTCACAGCGAATGATGGGCTCATCCAAACTCCATGAAGCTGAACTACTTCAGCACTCGAATTCACCACTTCATAAATAAGTCTAGGTGAAAATCGAAATGATTCGGAGCCGAAATAGTTATAACCGTCAACTTTAGCTGCCCCCCAATAAATCTTATCTTCTTCAAAAAATTTATCATTTAAACCGATTGTTCTAATATTATCACTACTCGATTTCTCCAATGAAATAACCAAGTCTCTAACGGAAGATTGAAGCCCCCCACCTGCTCGACTGAGCCACGGCGATAAAACCAATATATTTGACATATTATTTATTTAAATTGACGTGCAACCAAAAACTGCGTATAAATTCGACTAGTAGCCAAAACGAACCCCAAATAGTAAATCATTCTTGTAGATGCCCTTAAGTTATATTGAAGAACAAACAAACCAAACAACAAACAAAAACCAAAAGAAAACAAAACCAAAAATCCACGAATGCTGGGATGCGAGTGCGTAAGCTCGTATTCAACTATTGAAAATGATGCCCCAACACATAAAAAATATAAAATTAATGCCAATGGATTATAACCATATAACTCGCCTAGTGCACTAAATGGTATTTCTTCAGAAATTCTTCGGCTTTGAGCAATTTCATACCATCCGACCGAGTCACCTGAAAATGGAGATATTGATATCAATAGTGACTCCAAATCATGGGAACCATTTTGAATAGTTACTTCGGTTACCGGAACTGAAAACGTGATATTTAAGAACGAATCCCATAGACTTTTATAATCCATATCTGATATAGAATCGAATGCATCAGGTAACTTCGTGATGTAAGGAACAAGGCCATACTGAGAATCCGAACGAAAGAATAAAGACGCATGCAATAAAAAGAAAGAAACGCATATGGTGAAAATTATTTTCACCGCAACTCTGATTCCATTAGAACTGTCATCTCGAACGACACTGGGTAATAATTGAAATATCATGAATGCTATTACGGCATATCGTGAGCCTTTTGCAAAAATTAGTATTATTGCAATAGAAAAACATACGAATGAAATCAACATTGATTTTGAACTTGATCTGCATGCCAGAATTGCAGCAAGTAGCGTAGTCAAAACGCCAAACAGCTGAGCAAGAATAAGAAAAGCATTCGCATCTGGAATGTAATAAGTTCTATAAATCAGACTATCCCACCCGTAGGCCAACAGGTTAGAAATTGTACAAACTAATGTTGCTGATATTGTAGTATTCTGCAAAAATAGATCAGAAATATTTAAATTATCTTCGCGTAAAAGTTGCAAGGGTGTTTTTATAGGACGCACAAAGACAAAGGCAAATAGCCTAGCACCCATATAGATAGACAAGGCTGCGATAATGTGGGCAAGCATTGATGATGTAAAATTCATATCCGCGGCATGAAGATCATAGAATGTTCCATCACCACGATCAAAAATCGAATAAACAATATAACCGATCACCGCGAATAGAAGCCACACTGATGCTAAGAGTTTACTTATGAACATTTTTTAACAGCGAGCTCCGGTAGCAATATACGATGAAAATACAGACGACGTACTTTACCACATCACTTAGGACGACTGCAGTTATGTACGATTTATCGATGCAGATAAAAAACGATATAACCATAAAAATAGCGCTCACAACCTCAAATATCAATTGTTGTCGTAAACTATTCGTACAGTAATAAAATTGCGTATTTACACCAGCATATATTATCCATGCTGGCAACATCAGCATAAGATTAGACGCTATAAGAATAAATTTATATTTATCGTCAATTATAACATGACCACTTAATATCAAAACAAACAACTGAGAAAATCCACAAAGTGCTACTACAACAGCCAACAATTTTCTAATATTTTTTGGAAGAAACTCAATATCCTTAAAATTAACTTTTGATCTTCCTGAGTTAGTAACAAACGATACCCTTATCATGTTAGATAACACCATTGTTAATGCCGTTACCAGTCCACGAGCCAATGTATATGACGCGACTATCCCTTTCCCATAATAGTCAACAATAAATGTCACTACCAATCGCCCCCATACTTGACCAAACAACCCATTAATACCAGGACCAATTATCCTTCTAAACATAACAAGTGAAAGAATAATCTCGAAAAAATTGAATTTTAATTCATTTATATTTTTAACGATAATTTTGGATGCAATCGAATGAATAATTGCAGGAAACAAGAGAGTCAATGCTCCCTCTGTATGGGTATAGTAATAGTCTATTACCGCACCAAATAGTGCACTAATCCACTGCAGTGCAAGGACTATCGCCTGATAATGAAAATTATGCTGCACTTCAAACATGAAAGTCTTTGATAAACCCATATAAAAAAAATAAAGCGGCAATAATAGAATGCACGCCTGAAGGTGAAATGTTTTTGATGCAGCAAATCCAATCATTGAAAGCACAATACCAAGAATCGCACCGAAAATGCTTCGCGCCGTTAGCATTAATCTTACATTCGACACTTCGCCATCATGGAAATATTTTGCAAGTACAGTGACGGCTCCAAGATCCGCAACCTGAAAGCCGAATGACGCATAGGTAATTGAATAGCTCAACCATCCTGCAAAATCATGCTGCCCAGTCGCCAATAGTATTGCCAAAAGTAAAAAGAAACTACCTTGACCGATTAAATAAGCAATCAAAACCGTTAAGAGTGGATTGATATTTTTAAGACGTTCAAGAAAGTGAAAAATATTTATCAAGATAAAAACACCGCTACTCTTAGGTGCACAATATTATCTTTGATGATTATTTCCTGCATTCCGGTATTTTGAAAATAAACTACAATAAACCCATTTTTTGAAACGTGCGCCTGCATTAAAAGCTTTGGAATAAACCTAGCAAGAGTGAGATGACAAATATCACCTTCACGTACACGACTGCTTTCCACATTAAATTCTACAGTTGTTTGCGGATTGATTATTAGGTTTTTAATTATTTTAATTATTTGTACACTTTGATCGCGTATATTTACTGGTTCATGTGCATGATACACATTAATTCTACCAATAAAAAACTCTTGCTCACCCATACCTCCCTCCCTGCTAATTGAAAATCTTAATATCTTCTCGGATTCTCTTTCATCAACTATCGAAAATGGCAGTCTTATTCGCTTCCAATATTTTGGAAATGCAATAAAACGTTGCCAATATAGACTACTACTATTAACCTTATCGACAATCGAAACCACTATCGCCGTATTAGAAATGACTTCTGCACCAACAAGGTCAAACTCTACAAAACCAGGTCTTTTTAAGATAGGTGATTTAAGCTCACATATGAGCTCGCTACTTTCTGAGAGCATCAAACGCAGGGCATTATCATTTCCCATGGAGTCCTTTGCCCTTTGAGAACGACTAAGCCCATTCAATTTCCACTTATTGTCTGAAATAGATTCTGGTGATATGTCAAAAAAAGACGGGTCGCTACCTGACTGCCAATATGAATACGTGTCTTCACCCCCCTGAAAGTGACCAAACGGATCAACAATCAAGCCGAATGGCCTATTAAACGGTATATGTTGCAATGCCGCCGCCCCTGACGCCAGGTGCGCATATTCAATTATATTTTGACTATTTAAGTGTTTATTTTGACTTTCGGACTCGGGGTCTATCCAAACAATATAGTTCTTTGAAGATGACCCAAACGATTTTATTCTAAGATCCAAGCCTATTAAATTTGATGTATGGGAACTCATGAAAGGCGCTCCTTGTGCTACACCTGCATAATAATTATCACGAAAGGTAACACCAACAACATATCCGCTACTTTTTTCCTTTTTGTGCTGAGCCAGACACTGAATACCCGTTGAAAATCTGTGTTCGTCAGCGATTAGGATTATATAGTCCCATTTATTTCTATTTTCATTACCAAATTTATTTCCAGCATAGACACTGCCAGTATGCGCATTAGTTAACTTGTTATGTGGAACCAACCATATATCAGCAGTTTCTTGACTTGAATTTGAAAATCGAATAAAATCATTATTTTCGACTCTTACGTTTGTCCCGGGATTAGATACTTTTAAATGATACCTGTTTCTAAGGAATGCGTTGCTTGAAATTTCGGTGAGTGACGCATCACCACTAATTGCAACTCCAATTGATTTAAAATCCACCCCCCCATAGAATACGTTATTATTTATCTTCCAGTAAGGCGCATCATTTGAATTGCTTCCAATTGCACATTCCGAATAACCAAAAAAAACATTTGAATCAATGGTAATGTATCCCTTCACATTCGGCCCTTCATAGAGATGCATAAGACAACCTTTTCCGCCTGTGAAATGTATTCCTTTAATCGTCAATCCATTGATTATATTTTTAGAAAGAATTAGATATGTATTAGATTTAATTGAGATGCGTGTAGATTCGCGACTTTCACCAATTATTGAAAGACATAATTCTTCATTTGTCTCTAAGGCTCTACCATCGAAATTATAATTTCCGGACGGAAAAAACAGTACCGCATTCGAAACACCAGTAAAGTCACCACTTATAGGTCTTTGTTTAAGTTTAGTAGCATCATCCCACGCCCTTCTTATTGCCTCAGTATCGTCGCCACCATCGCCTCTTGCACCATAGTTCCTTACGTTCAATTGATAATTATTATTTTTAATATCAATATCCCCCTCTGCCTTGCCCTCAGCCTCAGGAGTGAGAGCCGTAAGTGAAAATAGAACGGCCGCCGAATTTGATATAATATTTCTTCTATGCAAATTCAATTCCATAAAATCTTTCAATACTACTGATATACAAAAATAATTAAGTTAATTAAATGCTTATTTATATTAAAATCACTCAAAAATTTATAGTATCACCGGCAATCCAAGTGCATTAGCCATATTTAATACTTTAAATTCCCACAACATCCGCCCATGCCTAAGCTAAAAAAGCGCATCGTCATTCTGTTCCCTGGTCCTTAACTCCCTCATATTCTCCTTTCATTGATCCGCCCCTGCACCAATAATCTCATATCGAAAAATATATTCATTCGAAACCTTGAATTTGAATTACCATTTTTTGCAGAGCCGCAGAATAAAATAAAGACATCTTCAATCGCCGGGATGGGGCTATTTATTATTAACTATGTACTTTTGGGTTAAAAAATAAGGTCTTGACATAATTATATTATAACTGCTATCTATTGCCACAGCATGGGCATATTTACTCAATTGATCATCACTAGGTTAGTCTATATGACCAACAACTACTATTGCAATTTTCATGATCACTCTACACTCACATTCACGTTATACCCATTAGCCTTAAGCAACGCATGTTGCTTAGCCTTAGCCAAATCATGCTCTACCATTTCCTTGCACATATCCTGCGCGGTTATTTCCGGCACCCATCCCAGTTCCTTCTTGGCCTTGCTGGGATCGCCCAGCAGGGTTTCCACTTCGGTGGGGCGGAAGTAGCGCGGGTCCACCTTGACGATTGTCTGCCCAACCTTTAGTGCGGGCGCGTTGTCTCCGCTGATGCTGTCCACCACTGCTTGCTCGTCCACGCCCTGCCCTTCAAAGCGCACCGTGACGCCCAATGCGGCTGCGGTCCAGGTGATGAATTCGCGCACGCTGTACTGCACGCCGGTGGCGATGACAAAGTCTTGGGGCTTGTCTTGCTGCAGCATCATCCATTGCATGCGCACATAGTCCTTGGCGTGGCCCCAGTCGCGCAGGGCATCCATATTGCCCATGTACAGGCATTGCTCCAGTCCCAGGGCGATGTTGGCCAGGCCACGGGTGATCTTGCGGGTTACAAAGGTTTCGCCCCGGCGCGGGCTTTCGTGGTTGAACAGGATGCCGTTACAGGCATACATGCCATAGGCCTCGCGGTAGTTGACCGTGATCCAGTAGGCATAGAGCTTGGCCACTGCGTATGGGCTGCGCGGGTAAAAGGGGGTGCTTTCCTTTTGCGGGATTTCCTGCACCAGGCCATACAGCTCGCTGGTGGATGCCTGGTAGAAGCGGGTCTTCTTTTCCAGACCGAGGATGCGGATCGCTTCCAGCATGCGCAGCGTGCCCATGCCGTCCACGTCGGCTGTGTATTCGGGGGACTCGAAGGACACGGCCACATGGCTTTGGGCGCCCAGGTTGTAGACTTCGTCGGGCTGCACTTCCTGAATGATGCGAGTCAGGTTGCTGGTGTCGCTGAGGTCGCCGTAGTGCAGCTTGAAGCGCGCATTGTCGATGTGCGGGTCTTGGTAGATGTGGTCCACGCGCTCGGTGTTGAAGGAGCTGGCGCGGCGCTTGATGCCGTGCACGATGTAGCCTTTTTCCAGCAGCAGCTCAGCCAGATAGGAGCCGTCCTGGCCGGTTATGCCGGTGATGAGTGCAACTTTTGGCTGGGCAATGGATGTCTGGGTCATGTGAATGTATGTTGGATGGGGTGAAGAAAAAGGAAGGCGCGCCTCATCCTGCCGCAATGGACAGCGACAAAAACCCTAGCTTCAGAAAATGGCTTTCTGAGTGTGACAATTGACGCTCCCTCGGTGCACTGCACCCGCGTAGTCTGATGGACAGCATGCGCTGTACTTTCATTGAGTTTAACTGAACGCTGTTGCAAACGGTGCTCGGCGTCCGGCGATTTGGCACTCGCAAAAAGCAGGCCATGGACACTGAAAAACACATGGCGCAAGGTCTGACAAAGTGCCATCCCAATGTGGAAGGCATCTGCTAATAAGCTGCTTGATCCTTGGTGACAAGCTTGACGGTGCGCAGGATGATGTGCACATCCAGCCGCAGTGACCAGTGTCGCAAGTAGTCCAAATCGTAGTCAATGCGACCCTGCATTTTGTCCAAGGTATCGGTCTCACCTCTAAAGCCGTTGA
>Ga0316220_1004007_pt1 | contig 11712 bp, 8 predicted proteins | sample TBH18005metaG_FD_203632 | JGI IMG/M metagenome (GOLD analysis project Ga0316220, IMG submission 203632) | Freshwater microbial communities from Trout Bog Lake, Wisconsin, USA - TBH18005 | ecosystem: Environmental > Aquatic > Freshwater > Lake > Hypolimnion/Profundal zone | place: USA: Wisconsin...
AGCTGTACGCCTACGCTCCTATCCCTCCCATCATCCAGCCCCGGCGCTGACCCGATATATTCATCATCGATCCGCCGTACGTTGCGCCGCGGCGGATTCGCGTTGGCCACCATATCCGGCGAATCACCGCCATCGTGACGACGAAGCACATGGTAATACTGGTCCCGCTGCGCCGGCACGAATCCGCTTTCCCGTATCAGTCGGCAGATTTGCCGTTCATTGAGCTTGTAGGTCGTCCCGGCGGCGCTGACCACGTTCTCCTCCATCATCACACTCCCCATGTCATTGGCTCCAAAGAACAGGGCAAGTTGTCCAATCTTCGGTCCCATGGTCACCCAACTGCTCTGCAACGACGGGATGTTATCCAGAAAAATCCTGGCGATGGCCAGCGTGCGCAAGTATTCATCGGCCCCCGCCATCCGTACCACCCGCCCATGCAGTATGTCCGCATTGGTCGAATCATCAAACGGCCCATAGGTCGCTTCATCCCACTCCCTCGCCCTGCCCAACGGCGTGTTCTCTCTCTGGAATGGCCAGTGAATGAACGCGGTGTACGAACCTGGCCGGGGCCGCTGCCCGTCATCTTTGCCCAGCATCGACTTGGCAAACGCACCTGGCCATCGCCGCCGTATCTTTTCCAAAACCGCCGCATACCCCCTTTGCCCCTCCCCCGCTACGCCGGGGCAGGGTAGGAGTACGGACCGGGAACCTCCGGTTATCGGCGCACGCAATCCGATGGCGTAATCCTGCATATCCCGCAGCGCCGACATGTGCTCGATGCGTTCCCGAACAAACTCGATGTGTCCAATGAGCATGGTGCAGCTTGTGCTCATACCTTCCTCGTGGGCCACGCGCATCACCCGCAGCCAGTCTTCCCCGCCGCACTTGCCCAGGCCAATGCGCTGCCGCACCCGTGGCGCGAAGATTTCCCCCCCGCCGCCGGGAATCGTATCCAGACCCGCCGCTCGGAACCGCCGGATGATCTGCCGCACGTCCATGGCGAAAAAACGCTCGAATTCCACGAACTCCGGCGGTGAAAACGCGTGAATATGCACTCCGGGAAACTTCCCCTTGATGTACCGCAACAGGTCCTCGTAGTACTCGATGGGCAGCGCATCGTTCATACCCCCCTGCATCAGCACCTGTGTCCCATTGATGGCCACCAACTCGGCGATCTTCTGGCCGATTTGCTCATGGCCCAAGGTATAGCTGTCGGCATCCTTGTGGTCCCGCCGAAACGCGCAAAACGTGCATTTGGCCGTGCAGATGTTGGTGTAATTTATATTGCGGTCAATGACATAAGTGCGGTAATCCTCCGGATGCAACCGCCCGGCAACCTGCATCGCCCACTGCCCCAGGTCATGCAGCGACGCCGAGTGGTGTAGTTCCAGCGCCTGCTCATCACTAAGCCGCGCCTTGCCGGCGACAACCGCGTCAATATCGAACGAAAGCCTGCTGCCTCGATCCATAATGCACAGAGTTTAGGCCCCAAGCCGGGTTATGGAAAGCGTTTCCTGCTGCCTCTATCTTCTCGTCCTCTTCACTCTAAAGCTCATATATCCCACCTCATTCCCTGTATTCTCCGTAAACCACAAATGTCCATCCGCTCCCGTCGCCACCCCCAGCGGCCCGGAATTCGCTGTAGACAGGCTCCATTCCTGTATAGTTCCATCGCTGTTGAGCCGTCCGATTTTCCCGCCCGTGCCGTTGGTGAACTCGCTGAACCAGATATTCCCATCTGGTCCGGTGGTTACCACCTCCGGCTGCGCCAACGGCGTCGGCACTGGCGTCTCCCGGAATGTCCCGGCGTTTGGGCCCGACAGATAATATTCTCCGATCTTGTCCGCCGTCTGTTCCGCAAAGTACAGGTTGCCATCCGGGCCAGTGGTGATGAGCATCGGCCAACTGTACGCCGTGGGGATTGTGTAGGTGGTGAGTTGTCCAGTGGTTGACAGTCGCCCGATCACATTACCCGAAGACTCGGTAAACCACAGGAATCCATCGGCGCTGGTGATGCCCAAGACAGCGCTGGTGGCCGGGGCCACGTCGTATTCCGTAATCACCCCCAGCGGCGTAATGCAACCGATCTTGTCGGCAGTGCGTTCCGTGAACCACATATTGCCGTCCGGTCCCGCCACGATTGTCACCGGAGCCGCCATGGCGGTGGGAATCTCGTATTCCCTGAACTTACCGTGATAGAAACGTCCCACCCTGTTACCCGTGTGCTCCACAAACCAGATGGCGCCATGGAGGCCGACCGTCAAGCCCGCAGGGTGGCTGTTGGGCGTGGGGATCTGATATTGTGTTATTTGTCCACTGGGCGTGACCTCGCCCAGTTTCCCCGATCCATTTTCACAGAACCACATATTCCCATCCGGACCGGCAACCAAATCCCCCGGTCCGCTGCCAGGGGGCAACGAAAACTCCACGATACTCACCCGCGAGAAAAGCACCCGCCCCTCCAGTTCTTCAGCGATGGCATGCTGCGCATCCTCCGTCCGCCATTGCAAATTATTCCGGGCAAACCAACCCCAGCCGCTAAACATAACGTCTCCGGAGCCAAGGTATTGCATCGCCTGATGCCCTTACCAGGGCATCAGGCGATGCAATACAAGCTAAAAACGTATTCGCAGATACAAGATGCCCTAAGTCTATGTCGAACGGCGTCGGGCGACTACGGTGTTTTTGATAGCGTCGTAAGTCGTTCCGGAAACAATACTTGCTGCAATGTGTTTTCTAGATAACGAAGACTTTAATCACGGGCTACACGGATAATTCAGCCTCGTTTCTTATCCTTGCCATCAGTGAAATCCGTAGACCATTTTTCTCGTCGCTCCAGTTCTATTCCTCCGCATACTCCCCCGAAAATACCTCCGTGGCCGGCCCGGTCATGTAGACGCAGTCATCGGCTTGGCGCCATTCCAGCAACAGATCCCCGCCCGGCAGGTGGGCGGTTATGGTCCGGCCTCCGCGCCCGGTTAGCACCCCGGCGACGCACACGGCACAGGCCCCCGTTCCACAGGCCAGCGTGATGCCGCTGCCGCGTTCCCAGGTGCGCATCCTCACTTCCTGGGCCGACAACACGTTCACCACATGGACATTGATTCTCTGCGGGAAAGCGCGGTGCCGCTCCAGGATGGGGCCGTATTTCTCCAAGGGCACGGCGTCGGCATCGCAGTAGATAACCAAGTGCGGATTGCCCATGGAAACGCACGTCATCTGCCTCATGCCCAATTCCGATCGCATGTGCTCCAACTCCTCGCCCATGCTTTCAGCCAGGGCTTTTTCCACGGAGTAATCCACCACGCGCGCACCATCTCCCAACCCCGCGATGCGCACCGGAATGGCCGCCGCCTCGAGAATCGGCCGCCCCATATTGACGCGAACCGCAGCGACTTTTCCGGCCTGAAGATACAACTCCAGCGTCAGCACCCCCCGCCCCGTCTGAACCTTCATGGGGTTGCTGGCCGTCAATCCATGATCGAACGCGTACTTGGCGACGCAACGCACCCCGTTGCCGCACATCTGCGCCTCGCTGCCATCGGCGTTGAACATGCGCATCCGCACATCGGCCTCGTCCGATCGTTCGATAAGGATCAGTCCGTCTCCGCCGATCCCGAAATGCCGGTCGGAAACCCGCCGGGCCAGCACAGCAGGATCCTTCACGGTTTCCTCGAAACCATTCACATAGACATAGTCATTACCGATACCGTGCATCTTGGTGAAGCGCATGCCTTAATAATATGGCCAAATCCTGGAAACGGAAGTGGAATATCGCCATTGGAGGATACGCCCATGGTTGCCGCGTTGGCGTTAAAACCGCCAGCGTAACCGCCCCAGAGCCTGGGAATCTGAGCGTATACCCTGCGAATTCCTTGGTGAATATCCAAAAATACCGGGTTGCCGTGCCTGAATTAACGGTAAGTACCTATTGGTGAAGGCGGGTCATGGTCGGTAGTCTCGGCGGCGTAAATTTGGGGCTATCTCCGAAGCTGCCAACCATGTAAGCATGGAGACTTGGACCGGGATCGGGAGCGCCGGAAGCAGTGTGCGCAAGTGGATGATCGCCATAAAATGTGATGGCGAGGTCATAATAGATGAAAAATTCCACTGGCGAGCATTGCTTTCGACGTCATCCTGAACTGGCCAACCGTTTGACAAATCCCTACGGCGATGTGATTCCCTGACGAACGGCGTATTTTGTCAGTTCGGCAATGTTATGCAGGTTTAGTTTCTGCATGATGTTCCGGCGGTGGACTTCGACGGTATTCTCGGCAATGTGCAGGCGCGTGGCGATCTGTTTAGAGGTCCGGCCTTCGGCAAGCAGTTGCAAGATTTCCCGTTCCCTGCAACTCAGGACGCCACAAACTCCTTCGCTATCCCCTGGCATCTGGCGCATGCAAGTATCAACCACTGCCCCAGCCACCGCGGAACTGAGATATCTGTGGCCCGAGTTGACGGCGTGGATGGCGCGCACCAACTCATCGCCGGCCTCGGCCTTCACCATGTAACCGGCGGCGCCGGCCTGGAGCATGGCCAGGACGAACTGTTTTTCTCCGTATGCGGACAGGGCAATGACTCTGATTTTGGGGTCAGCGCTGACGATCTGGCGGGTGGCCTCGACACCGTTCAGGTCGGGCATCCCCACATCCATGACGATCACATCGGGAGAGAGTTTCCCGACCAGTTCCAACGCCTGACGCCCGGAGGCGGCCTCGCCGATGACTTCTATGTCCGGTTCGTTCTGGAGAATGGCGCGAAGTCCATCGCGCAGAATGGCGTGATCGTCGACCAGAAGAATAGTAATGCTCATGGGGCCTCTAAGTGGATGCGGCATCGCCGCCAAGCGTGAAGTAGAAGGTGGCCCCGGCACCGGGCGAGGATTCGGCCCAGATGCGGCCGCCATGGCGTTGGATGATGCGCTGGGCGATGGCCAGGCCTATGCCCGGTCCCTCGTATTGGTCGGCGCGGTGCAGACGTTGGAAGACGCCGAACAGTTTTCCCGCATAGCGCATGTCAAACCCGACGCCATTGTCCTTGACAAACAAAACGTCCTGGGAATCCTTGTGCAGACTGCCCACTTCGATGACCGCCGCCTGGCAAGCGCGGGTGAACTTCAGGGCATTGGCCAGCAGGTTGGCGAATACCAGTTTCAGCATGGCGGGATCGGCCATGCATTCAGGCAGGATGCCTATGCGCACCTGGACATCGCGCCCCTGAAGTTCGGAGGAAAAGCTTTCCATGACCTCGGCGACAAGGGTCGTGGGCGTCACAACCCGGCGAACTATCTGCTGGCGGCCGAGGTGCGACATGCTCAACAAGCCATCCACCATAATGGACATGTGGTGAACCTGGTCGCGCACGCGTTTGAGATGTCCCTGGGCCTCCTGGGGCAGGGCCGCCTTGTGCTCCTCGACGAGTATTCGCGAAAATCCGTCGATGGCCCGCAAGGGGGCGCGAAGGTCGTGGGCGACGCTGTAACTGAAGCTTTCCAATTCCTTGTCGGCGAACTCGTACTGGGCGGTGCGCTGGACCACCTGGCGTTCCAATTCGGCGTTGAGCTGGCGAATTTCCTCATCGGCGCGCTGGTGTTCGATAACGCGCCCGGCTTCATTCATCAATAAGCGGAGCAATACTTCGTCCTGGTCGTCGTAGGGTTCTTCCTTATTGGCCACCCCGATCACCGCCATGAGGTGTTTGTCCTCGAAGATGGGCACGTTCATGTGCCGCTTGATTTCCACATGTCCGTGCGGAGTACCCTTCTTGAGCGGATTAGCCGCCGCGTAATCGTTGGTTATGACTGCCTTGCGCTGCCGCACGGCCTCGCCCCATAGTCCGGTAGTAGCCACCGGATAGACCAGAGGCTTATTCTCCATCCGGCAGCGTTCCATGGCCGTTTTGGACCAGGAGTGCATGGTGAGGATGGTTTCATCATCGTTCAAAAAGGCGAGATATCCGATCTGGCTCTTAGTAAACTCAACAGCGGATTCCAGGGCCAGATCAGTGATGTCCTGCAAGGGAGAATCGGTCATTTCCGTCAGGCGCAAGAGGGTGTTGGCCCGTTTCTGGCCCAGAGCCAGTTCCTCCTCGCGCTGTTGCCGGACCGCGATCTGCCGCTGCAGAGAAGCATTGGCCTCGGTGAGTTCGGCGGTCCGTTCCTCGACGCGCCGACTCAGATCGTCGCGGGTCTTGATAATCGCCGTCTGAATCTGACGGCGGCGAATATCCAGCCCGTGCAACAGCCCGGCATTCCACCACACCACAATTAACAGGATAATGATCGTGGATAGCGTGGACAAGGTGATGCCAACTTCCGTTCCATACAATCCCATGCGTTGGCCCAACAACCTCAGCCCACCGAGGACGATGGGTATTCCAATACTGGCCGGCAGCAGGGTCCGCAGCATGACGCCCCCGATGGATACGCTGGTTAGCCTGGCGATTATTTCGTTCTCGGGCCGGGCGCACAATGTGCCAAGGAAGAGCATCGCCAAGGCTACATCGCTAATCAAAGCCGTGGGATAGTCGCCGATCTTGTAGAGGTTGCCGGCATCAAAGACATAACCGACCAGAGCGGCGGCAGCTATGGCGATACCGCCCAACGCCAGCCCGTTGGCGAACCGGCGCCTCCTGAGACCCGAGGTGTCAAGCATGGCCAGGGCCAAACCGGCCAGAAGAAAACAGGCTGCCGCATTGGGCGACATGTGATTGCCCGCCAACACGCCGCGGAACATGACTTGCTCGAGATGCGGGTTCCAGCCGAAACAGTCGCTGATTCGCAGAAGGCCGATGAAGGCGACCGCCAAGGCCGCCGCCTGGGGTAGCCTTCGCCAGGTTCCGGTGCGGCGCGGCGTCTGGAAGAACAAGGCGGCGCCCGCCAGAATGAAGGCCAGAACTGCCGGCAGATTCATCGGTGCAACCCCGTGAGCAATGACTTTAGGAGTTTGATTGCCGACCTGCCAACTCGCCAGAACCAGAGCGCCCAAGGCCATGACGCACAACCCACAGACGCGGGCAATTGCCTGCAGTCGGGAAACTGTGATGACCGGCCGTTGCTCGCCAAGCCCGGGTTCCGCTTCCCGTCGAAGCAGTGTCTGGGCCTCGCGGCGGTGGTGTATGACCAAGGCTACCAGAAACAGCCCGAACGTTCCGGTGGCGACCAGCCAGACCCAGCACTGCCCGACCGCCGCGGTCGCGATGAGGCGTCCTAAAGCAACCATAGGTAAGCGATAGGTCATGATGGTCCGCTCCAGGGCTCAGCCATGGCAAGCCTCTTTACCTAGGGTGAAATAGAACGTCGCCCCATCATCGAGCTGGGATTCGCCCCAGACCCGTCCATCGTGGCGATGGATTATCCTCTGCACCGTCGCCAGGCCAATGCCAGTTCCTTCGTATTCATTGTCTCCATGCAGACGCTGGAACACGCCGAATAATTTATTAACATAACGCATGTCAAACCCGACGCCATTGTCCTTTACAAAAAACACATCGCCGCCATCCCGCTCATCATTGCGGCAACCCACCTCGATAATCGCCGGATCGCGTTTGCGAGTGAACTTGAGGGCATTGGACAGCAGATTCATCAGGACGATCTTGAGCAATCCTGGATCGGCCCAACAATTGGGCAACGATCCGATACGAAACAGGACGCTGCGCCCCTGACGCTGGGTGGCGAGGGTTTGCAGGACTTGTTCGATCAGTGGGGCCGGCGCCACCGTCTGGCGCGTCAACTGTCGTCGGCTGATGTAGGCAAGACTCAGCAGGTCATCCACCAGGTCGGACATCTGCCGGGCCTGCTCGCACACCAGCTTCAGATAGCGCTGGGCCTCGGGAGCCAGGCCAGCGTGATGTTCCTCCATGAGAATGCCGGTGAAGCCGTCGATGGCCCGCAGGGGGGCGCGGAGGTCATGGGCAACGCTGTAGCTGAAGGCCTCCAACTCCTTGTTGGCGGCTTCGTATTGGGCCGTGCGCAGAGCGACACGCACCTCCAATTCAGCGTTGAGGCGACGAATGGCTTCCTCGGCCTGCTTGCGCGGCGTAATGTCGCGGACGATAGTTTCGACGATGGGCTGGTCGGTTTCGCGATCGGCAATTATCAGCGCGTCATGGAGCACCCACTTGTCCTTGCCGCTGAGCGTGCGGAAATGGTACTCGTAAGCGCGAAGTTCACCGTGTTCCCCAAGCCGTTGGCGGATAGTGCCTTCGGGTTCGGTGTAAATCAGGAGATCGTGGAGCCTGCGCCCCACGATCTCCTTGGGGTCATCACCCAGATCTAGAATCCCCGCCAACCCCTTGTTGGCCATGAGAACAACACCGTCCGTGAGCGTGTAGCGATAAACGCCGTCACCGGTGAAATCGAGGAGTCGTTGATAAAGGTCATGCATGATGCAACCGTATCAGGTAACTCGTTCCGCAAGGCGCAGGGAAGCATAGCGTCCAAAATCGCGATAGACGCGGTCATAGGCGGCAGCGCACTTGTTGGATGTCCGGTAGCGTCTGGCGATACCGGCCATGGCCTCCGCGGCGGCAGGAATCGTCGCAAAAGCCCCGGCCCCAGCCGCGGCCAGGATGGCGGCGCCGGCCAGCGAGGCGTGGGGGCAGGACGCCGTGTACGTGGGCAGGCCCAACACGCCGGCCATGATGTCGTTCCATCCTGTATAAGTCGCTCCGCCGCCGGCCAGGCGCACCTGGAGGACGGCCAGGCCCATGGCCTGGAAAACATCGAGAATCTGACGGCTGCGCATGGCGACACCCTCCATGACGGCGCGGACGAGATGGGCGCGGCCGTGGGCCAGGGTCAGACCCAGGAAGCGGGCGGTGGCTTGCGGGTTCCACAGCGGGGCCGCGGCCCCGTCGAGGTAGGGATAGAAGAGCACGCCATCGGCGCCGGGAGGGACGGCCTCCGCCTCCCGCAACACCTGCGGAGAAAGCTTTTCGCCGCCGTTGATGATGCCGCTCAGCCATCGCAGGCTGGCCCCGGCGGTATTCTGAAGGCCCTCGATATTCCAGCGGCCAGGCAGGACATGGGCACAACAGGTAACGCGCATGCGCCGGTCAAAACAAGGGGTTCTGGTGCAGCACATCGGGGCGGCGGCAGTGCCCAGGGAAATAGTGGCCACGCCCTCTTCGATACCGCCGGCCCCCAGAGCCGCGCATTGCTGATCTCCGCCGCCAAGAACCAGGGGCGTGCCCGACAAGAGACCCGTGCTTGCCCCGGCGGCAGCGCTCATGGTCCCGACGATGGTCCCGGATGCGGCAATCCGGGGCAGTTTGCCATGATCGATGCCGCAGACATCGAGAACCAAGGCGCTCCAACCAAGCCTGGCTACGTCAAAAAGCCCGGTAAGGGAAGCACTGGAGAAATCGGTAATGTTATCCACGCCACCCCAGGCCCGCAGCAACAGATCGGGCAAGAGGAGAAAACAGGAGGTTTTTTTATAGAGTGCGGGAAGGCGGCTGCGCATCCAGAGTATCTTGGCAAGACTGAAGACCGGGTGGGGCTGCAGACCGGTTATGCGGTAGTAGTGGCTCGGCGACATTCCGCCCAGGGCATGGCGAATCTGGCGCGAACCGCGCATGTCCTGCCAGGAAATGGCGTTCATGAGGGCGGCGCCTTGGGCATCGACCGGAACGATAGTGGCACGCTGGCTGGAAATGGCCACGGCGGCCACCTGGCAGGGCCTGATCTGCGACCGGGCCACGGCCTGACGCAAACATCGGGACACGGCCCGCACCAGTTTGAGGGCGTCAAACTCAAATTGTTGTTCGCCGCCGGGAGCCGGCGAACAAAGGACTGACCACAGTCCGTGCATCCCTCCCTGACAATCGACCAAGGCGGCCTTGATGGCGGTGGTGCCGCAATCCACGGCGGCGACGTAAGTACGACAGGAATTCATGGCTGTTGCCTGGGTCTGAAACCATTCCCTGCACGCGGCACAGTCGCGGTGCGTGTTGGTGGAAACTGCCCAAGTTCCAATTATCCCATCGCTGCCTTAGCGAAAGGCAAGAGGTTCCGGATGACTCGAGATTGATTTAACAACCCGCGCAAACCCGCGATCACCATCGATCACGAGCATTTTTGACGTAGGTTGCGTCCGACAAGTCATCATATCTTGTGGCCCATTGCTGGTAAGACTTGACGTAGCCGTTCACGGCCCGGCCGGGAGAAGTGACGGGGCGGGGCTACCGACGAAGCGGGCGACGATGCTCTCATGGAGATACTCGAACACGCTTCGCCCCTGTTGCGAGCATGTCGCGATCGCCGTCCATATCCGCTCGCACCAGCGTCTTCCCGCTTCGCTGCGTGTCCCCTGCGTCACCAGCCGGTCGATCACCACGAAGCGAATGGCCTGCTCGGCCAGGTTGTTCGTCGGCTCGATTCCCGGCGTGGTGATGAACTGAAAATACGCCTGCCCGTAGTTGCGGAACCGGTCGGCCAGGTTCTGCGCCTCGTTGCGTTCCGGGGCGCGCTTGCCCACGGCGATCAATTGGTCCCGCGCCTTTTCCAAGGCCCGATGAAAGGCCCCCGCGTCCATCGTGTCCCGACGGTGGATCACGTGGAACAGTTTCCGCAGTCCTTCCAACACCCGCTGGCCATAGTTCCGCGTCACCGGGTCCGGCAGCGTGGTCAGGAACTTCACGTCGCGGATCAAATGGGCCAGGCAGAACTGCACCGCCACATCGAAGTCACCCATGTACTTGCGATACGCCGAGAAGTAGTCGCAGCCCAGAACCCCGTCGAACTCCTGGCCAAGCATCTCCACCAGCACGTCCGAACCCCGCGAGGAGTCGATCTTGAACAACGTGTACAACTCGGCCCGGAAGCACCAGGTCCACCACGGTTTGCCCTTCGCCTTGTGTCCGGTCTCATCCACGTTCAGCCATTTCTGGTCGGGCAGGATCGCCCGCAGTTCCTCGTAGGCCCGCTCCATCGCCGCCGTAGCCTTGTTGATCACCTTCACCAACTGCCCCCGCGAGATCGTCAGTTTCAGCACGTCGCGGAGGAACTTTCGGATAGTGGAGAACGAGGCATGGCACACGCCCTTGAGATATCCCACCAACGCCGTCAACTTCGGCCCGATCAGCCCGCCCTCCTCCACCTCCGGTGGGAGGGGCGCGTAGTGAATCTTGCCACAGCGCACACACTCGTAGGCCCCGGCCCGATGCTCCACAACCTCCGTCGGCTGCTCGACCAGCTCAGCCTGCTGAGTCACCCGCGGCGGCAATGCGGCCGGCCTCACTCGCCCGCCACAATCGGGGCACTTGCTCAGGTCATGGGATTTCACCCGGTCGATCTCATCGCCAGAGAATGGGGGCCGTTCGTGGCGCGGGTGTCCCGGCTGGCCACCGATCTTGCCTCCGCCCGCGGGTGGCGGCGGCTTCGGTGGCTTCACGATGTCGCTCGATGGTGGCTTGGAGGAATTGGAGGAGTTCTTCAAGAGGCGGGCCACCTGTGCCGACAGTTCGGCGACGCGTGCTTCCAACTCGGCGATGCGTTGCTGATAGGCTTGTTCGGTGCGGGCGTCCATACCGTGTCGGGTCATCCGATAGGACGTTTATCGGACCGAGCGTATCAACGTCCACAGTCTTTTGGCGGGAATTGGTTTGCCCCTTGCGGGGGGTGATGATATTCTATTCCCGGTATCAGACTCACGGAGAGTCTGACCGGCTATGGGCCGTGCCGTGAACGGCTACGCATAATGTATAATCACC
>Ga0316220_1004027_pt1 | contig 11661 bp, 9 predicted proteins | sample TBH18005metaG_FD_203632 | JGI IMG/M metagenome (GOLD analysis project Ga0316220, IMG submission 203632) | Freshwater microbial communities from Trout Bog Lake, Wisconsin, USA - TBH18005 | ecosystem: Environmental > Aquatic > Freshwater > Lake > Hypolimnion/Profundal zone | place: USA: Wisconsin...
TTTGAATGCCATCAAGACCTGCCATCATCATGGCGGCAAAAGCCAAGTATGGATTGGCCAAGGGGTCTGGGAAGCGTACTTCAATGCGACGGGCTTTATCGCTTTGTACAAACGGCACGCGAATAGCAGCGGAACGGTTGCGGGCCGAGTAAGCCAATTTTACAGGAGCCTCAAAGCCGGGAACCAAACGTTTATAGGAATTGGTGCCGGGGTTGGTGATGGCGTTTAAGGCCTTGGCATGCTTAATGATGCCGCCAATGTAAAAGAGTGCGGTTTCAGAAAGGCCTGCGTAACCGGTGCCGGCAAACAGGTTCTTGCCATCTTTCCAAATGGATTGATGCACGTGCATACCAGAACCATTATCGCCCACGACAGGCTTGGGCATGAAGGTAGCGGTCTTGCCGTAGGAGTGGGCCACGTTGTGCACCACGTACTTGAGGATTTGGATCCAATCCGCGCGTTGCACCAGGGGTGCGAATTTGGTGCCAATTTCGCACTGTCCGGGAGCCGCTACTTCGTGGTGATGCACTTCCACGGGAACGCCCATTTCTTCTAGGGCAATACACATGGCAGAGCGAATGTCTTGCAATGAATCCACGGGGGGCACGGGGAAATAACCACCTTTCACTGCAGGGCGGTGGCCCATGTTGCCGCCATCGTAGTCTTTATTGGAAGACCAAGGGGCTTCTTCAGAATTGATTTTAACGCCGCAGCCGGACATATCCACGTTCCAGGTAACGGAATCAAATATAAAAAACTCAGGCTCAGGACCAAAGTAGGCGGTATCGCCAATGCCGGTGGACTTGAGGTAGGCTTCGGCACGGCGCGCCAAGGAGCGTGGGTCACGGTCGTAACCCTTACCATCTGAGGGCTCGATGACATCGCAAGTCAGTAATAAGGTGGCTTCATCCATAAAAGGATCGAGGTTGGCGGTGCTGGGGTCCGGCATTAACAACATGTCAGAGGCCTCAATACCCTTCCAACCGGCAATGGACGAGCCGTCAAACGCGTGTCCTTCAGTGAATTTTTCGAGATCGAAGTGGCTTATGGGCACAGTGACATGCTGTTCCTTACCACGGGTATCGGTAAAACGCAGGTCCACAAATTTGACCTCGTTGTCTTTAATCATTTGCATGACGTTAGCTGCAGCCATTTCTCTTCTCTCCTGTCGGTCGTTCACGAAAGCTTTCGTGGTGTTCAAGATGCGGTGGGGTTATCCCATCGCGGTCATTTGATGGTTATCGAGCACCTACACAAAGCAGGTTATGTGCCAATGAGCGCCATTCAATCATCCATTGTGCCATAAGGTATTAATGTTGTGAGTGCTTCCAGTATGTGCACTAATAATGTGCATACAACGTCATTTAGCACTATTATTGTGCATAATACGCTTAACTCGCACCATTTGCCCGCCAATCCTTCGGGCGTACAATGGAGTACTCACAAATATGAACGGGCCAAACCTCATGGCAAAATTATCCGATATTCTCAAAATTGCACAGCAACGCGGTCGCGAAAGCAACTTGCCCTACGAAGGGAGTTTAACGCCCGTTGAAGCCTACGAAATTTTAAATGAAAGCCCTATTGCCCGCTTGATCGATGTGCGCACGCAAGCGGAAGTGGATTGGGTGGGTTACGTGGCAGGGGCCTTGACCATTGAGTGGCAGGGTTATCCCGATTGCCTTCCCAATCTTCAATTTATTGAACAGTTAAAAGCGGCTGCACCTGACGATACGCTGCTGTTATTTTTATGCCGCTCGGGTGTACGTTCTGGCTTGGCGGCTGGCGCTGCCACAGCAGCCGGTTTTACCGGTTGTTATAACGTACTGCAAGGCTTTGAAGGCGATCGTGACCATGAAGGCCATCGCAACAGCATTAATGGGTGGCGCGCCTCAGGACTTCCCTGGAAACAAAGTTAAGCCCTGATGGACCGTTATGCCGTTATTGGCCAGCCGGTGAACCACAGCCGCTCTCCACGCATTCATGCCATGTTTGCCACCGCCGCGCATCACACCCTAACCTACGAACGCATTGAGCCCGCACAGGATGAATTTGAAGCGGCTGTGGCGCTGTTTCGTGCCCAAGGGGGCTGTGGATTAAACGTCACGCTGCCTTTTAAAGAGCGCGCCTACGCCTTAGCCGATCAATCCAGTATCCGTGCCCGTGCAGCAGGCGCTGCCAACACCTTGATGTTCAGTTCGAAAGGCGTCTTTGCTGACAATACCGATGGTGCCGGTTTGGTGCGCGATTTGCGCCTCAATCTGGGGGTAACCTTGAAGGGCGCGCGGATACTATTGCTGGGGGCTGGGGGCGCGGCACGCGGCGTGGTGGGCCCTTTGTTAGACCAAGAACCCGCACTGCTCGTGATTGCCAACCGCACTGCAGCGCGTGCGCTGCAATTGCGCGAAGCTTTACAGGCCTCGGGCGCCATAACGCCTCTTTGGCTGTCGCGTTGCCAGGCCTGTGGGCTGGAGGAAATCCCTAAGGGTGTATTTGATGTGGTGATTAACGCCACCTCCAGCAGCTTAGACGGCAGCGTTCCCAATATCCCGCCCAGCGTGTTTGGTCCTCACACGGTGGCCTATGACATGGTGTATGCACAAAGCACCCCATTCATAGAAATGGCACATAACCTGGGATCACTACGCGCTGTGGACGGGTTGGGGATGCTGGTGGAGCAAGCGGCTGAGTCCTTTCACCTATGGCGTGGCATCTATCCAGACACTGCCGCAGTATTGCGCCAACTGCGCGCGGAGAGTGTGTGAACCAAGGTGTAAAGCGCTGGATAGGACGCTTGTTGGGCGGCACCTTACTGGTCTTTGTCATATGGGAGATGTGGGTTCTGGCCCAAGTATTGTGGTGGCGCAGCCATGAGCCGCAGCGCACCTCCTTCATGAATATTCGCTCTGAGGCCCGCCTGGCCATGGGGCGCCCGGATATTCTCCCTCACCCCTGGGTGAACTACGAGCATATTCCTGACGGACTTAAGCGAGCAGTGGTGGCTGCAGAAGATTCCACCTTCGTTAGTCACTCCGGTTTTGACTGGGAGGGGATGAGAATCGCCTTGAATAAAGACTTGCGCCGTGGCAAAGCGGTGGCGGGGGGCTCTACCATTACCCAACAACTGGCTAAAAACCTGTTTTTATCGGGTCAACGCAGCATATGGCGCAAGGCTCAAGAAGCCATCATTACAGTGATGCTGGAAACCACCTGGAGTAAGCGTCGTATCCTGGAGGTATATCTCAACGTGATTGAATGGGGGGATGGGGTGTTTGGTTGTGAGGCTGCCGCCACACATTACTATCATGAACCCGTAGAAACAATAACAGCGGCACAAGCGGCACGCTTGGCGTCTATGATTCCCAGCCCACGCTATTTTGATCGCCATGGTGAAAGTGAAAAACTACTGCAAAAAACAGACACCCTAGAGGTCCGAATGACCCAGGTGGCTATTCCAAAATAGTGCTTTGGGGGGTATAAAGAAATTAAAGCCACCGAACATCGTGCCCATAAGACGCGATGTTCGGTGGGATCGGGCCAAAATTAGAACATTGGCTTGATCAAAGGTGCCGAAATGATCGGCGCAGAAGCTTTGGGAGCAGCGCGTTTTTTAGCAGGCTTTGCAGCAGCTTTCTTGGCGGCTGGCTTTTTAGCAGCTGGTTTACGCTTAGCAGCAGGCTTCACAGCTGCTTTCTTAGCAGCTGGTTTACGCTTTGCTACTGGTTTCTTAACTGCTTTCTTAGCAGCTGGTTTCTTCTTGGCGGCTACTTTCTTCTTAGCAGCTGGTTTCTTCTTGGCGGCTACTTTCTTCTTAGCAGCTACTTTCTTCTTAGCAGCTGGTTTCTTCTTGGCGGCTACTTTCTTCTTAGCAGCTGGTTTCTTCTTGGCGGCTACTTTCTTCTTAGCAGCTGGTTTCTTCTTGGCTACGGTCTTGCGAGCCACTGGTTTCTTAGCAGCAACCTTCTTGGCAGCTGGTTTGCGTGCGACTACTTTCTTCTTTGCGGCCGGTTTACGGGCTGCGGGTTTCTTTTTGGCTGTTACCATTGTTAAAACTCCTTTTCAATTGATCGGCTGTTCCATTTCTTTCGTGCGTGTTGCACTACCAGGTGGGAGCAATCGATCGCTTCCGATAGAACCCACGCAAACGGCAAACGTAAAAAAATCATCGCATGCCTCTTGGTGACTAGATTCTATTTCAGAACTTTCGTCTACGGCGCTTTTGCTGGAAAGGATTGTGGATTATTTTGAATGACTGGTGAATATTTAGTAGCGAAGCGATACTAAATATGCACAAATTACAAAAACTCAGATAAGTTTGAGAGGTGCGGCCTTAAGGCGCTGGAATTTCGTTTCGAATCTGATCGTCAAAGCTTTCAGCGCGGCGAATGACCGTTACAGCGCGACCGTCCACCAGGATTTCCGGGGGGCGAGGTCGAGCATTGTAGTTAGACCCCATAGAGGAGCCATAGGCGCCTGCTGACAAAATCGCCAATAAATCGCCTTCCTCAAGGCTTAGGCTGCGCGCAGTGCCCAATATATCGCCGCTCTCACACACCGGCCCCACCACATCCAGGATGCGGTTTTGCGCAACTCGCGTCACCACGGGAACGATCTCGTGCCAGGCTTGGTAGAGCGCTGGGCGAATGAGATCATTCATAGCCGCGTCCACTACGGCAAATTCGCGCTCGGGTGCCGATTTGAGATACTCCACACGGGTCAGCAGCAGGCCCCCGTTGCCAACAATTCTGCGCCCAGGCTCAAGCAATAAACGCCCTGAAAAGCCTTTCAGTAACGCCTGTATGGCCTTGGCATACTCCGCTACGTTCAAGGGGGTTTCATCACGATAGCGAATCCCCACGCCACCGCCCATATCCACATGCTGCAGCGTGATCCCTGCACCCTTCAAACGCTCCACTAAGGCCAGTACCTTTTCCAGTGCGGCAAGGAAGGGGGAGAGCTCGGTAATTTGCGACCCGATATGGCAATCAATGCCATGTATGGCAATGCCTGGTAACGCAGCAGCCTCTTGGTAGAGTGGAAAAGCATCACCGTAAGCAATGCCAAATTTGCTGTCTTTAAGGCCGGTGGCGATGTAAGGATGGGTTTGTGCGTCTACGTCAGGATTTACGCGTAATGAGATGGGTGCGGTCAGCCCCATGCTGCAGGCCACTTGCGATAAGCGGCGCAACTCAGCGGCAGACTCAACGTTGAAGCATAGAATGTCTGCTGATAATGCCTGCCTCATTTCCGCAGCACTTTTACCCACGCCCGAAAAAACGATCTTTTGAGGGTTGCCACCGGCGGCCAAAACACGCCCCAATTCGCCGCCCGAAACAATGTCGAAACCCGCGCCCAGCCTAGACAGTAGCCCCAATAGGCCAAGGTTGCCGTTGGCCTTTACGGCATAGCAAATAAGGGTGTTTTGCCCAGCAAACGCATTGGCAAATTCAGTATAGGCCGCGCTGATAGCCGCCTTCGAATAAACGTAGCAAGGCGTGCCAAACTGTTGAGCCAAGTCGCTTAGCGAGCATTGTTCCACGTACAAAATGCCGTCTTCACGTGTTACACCATAAGGCAGAAAATGATCCGGCATCATCGTGGAGAAGCGCTTGGTTGTTGGGTTTCAGCGGGGCTGCTGGGTTCTGCGGAGGGCACTTTAGACGTCGGTGTGGGTGTTGGCGCACTGGCGGGAGGTAAAAACAGCGGACCTTTCAATCCGCAACCGGAAAACGCTGTGACACACAGTGTGCACGCGAAGAAAAGAGAAAGATAATTTAAGAATTTCATGATTTGCAGTCTATCACAGGGTAAATAAGCATGTTTTCTCTTGTTTTATCGCCACAAACACAAAAAAATATGAATCACTGCCCGGAAACCCGCGTCAGTAAAGGGTCTTCAGGCTGTTGTTGTATTTACAACAGTATTATTTTTAGCCCTTGACGGGGGCTAAAATGGGGCTAATAAGGTAAAAAAAGCCCCATTTTCAGGGGTCTAGAAGGGTGATAGTATCGTATCAATACTAAAAAAACTGATTTTGCAATTTTTGACAAATTAGTTTTGACTCGCTATTATTTCTGAATGCTTAAAAATCCTGTGGTATTACTGGACTTGGTGGACCGCTTGGCCAATCTGATGCGGGCTGAATTTCGTCGGGTGGGCAGCGAAGAAGGGCTCCAGCCGGTGCATGTACAGGCATTGCTGTTTTTAGCGCAGGTCAATCGTTTCAGCAATACCCCCCAAGCATTAGCCGAATACTTGGATACCACCAAGGGTACTGTATCGCAAAGTTTGCTGCTATTAGACCGCCGCGGCCTTATTGAGCGCTATCAAGATGAAATTGATCGACGGGTGGTGCGTCTGCGTTTAAGTGCTTTGGGCGAGGCCTTTTTGGATGAATCCAATCCCTCTGGCTTGTGGCAGACGGCTACGCGCGAGGTGAGCGCCAACCGGGTACGCTACAGCGTTTCGGTATTGCGGACCATCCTCTATGAGATGCAGAACCAAAATGGCGGCCCTCCTTTTGGCACTTGCAATACCTGCGTGTATTGCCAGCGCAAAAGCCAGCGCATCCATCATTGTGCTTGGTTTGGTGAGCGCCTCTCAGGCCCCGAGACCCGTAAAATCTGCCGCGAGCAGGTGCCTAAGAGCGGTTATTTAACCGCAGGCGAATGACGCGCAAGGCGTTTGCGTGCCGCTTTAATGGCGGCGCGTACGCGTTTTGGTGCCGTACCCCCCCAACAATCGCGACTGGCCAACGACCCTTCAATGGTTAATACGCTGTAGACGTCTTGATCAATCAGGGTTGAAAAGCCCTTTAACGTGGTGAGCGATAGGTTGGGCAAATCGCAACCGGCAACTTCAGCAGCCCGTACGGCACGGGCCACTACTTCATGAGCATCGCGAAAGGGCATCCCTTTCTTAACCAGGTAATCAGCCAAATCTGTGGCGGTAGCAAATCCTTCCATGACGGCTTGGCGCATGGCGGGGGCATCTGCACTCACGCTGCCCAGCATTTCTGCAAAGATGGTGAGGGTTTGGCTGACTGTGGAAACCGTATCGAAAAGGGGCTCCTTATCCTCTTGGTTGTCCTTGTTGTAGGCCAAGGGCTGCCCTTTCATGAGGGTTAGCAGGCCCATGAGGTGGCCGGTCACCCGCCCCGTTTTGCCCCGCGCCAGTTCCGGCACGTCCGGATTACGCTTTTGGGGCATGATGGACGAGCCGGTGCAAAACGCATCGCCGATGTGTATAAAACCAAAACGTGGACTGGACCAGAGCACCAATTCCTCAGATAAGCGTGAAATATGCGTCATGATAAGAGCGGCATGAGCACAAAACTCAATGGCAAAGTCACGGTCGGATACCGCGTCCAGTGAATTGAGGCAAAGCCCTTCAAAGCCCAATATTTCTGCCACCCGCGCTCGATTAATGGGGTAACTGGTGCCTGCCAAAGCGGCCGCTCCGAGGGGCAATTGATTAACCCGGTGCCGACAGTCCGTTAGGCGCTGAATATCTCGTTCAAACATTTCCACATAAGCCAGCAGATGATGCCCAAAGGTGACGGGTTGCGCCACCTGCAGGTGGGTAAAGCCCGGCATGGGGGTATCTGCATGGCTTTGGGCCAAATCCAGCAAAGCCAACTGAGTGACGCCTAGCAAGGTGATTAATTGATCTATGTGGTGGCGCAGATAAAGTCTGATATCGGTAGCCACCTGATCATTGCGCGAGCGCGCCGTATGAAGCCGCTTGCCCGCATCACCGGCCAAAGCCGTTAAGCGCCGTTCAATATTAAGGTGCACGTCCTCATCGTCTAAATTCCACTTAAAATGACCTGCCTGTATGTCCGCCAAAATGGTGGACAGTCCTTTTTGTATGGCTTTTAAGTCAGCGGCCGAAATAATTTGGGCTTCATGAAGCATTTGGGCATGAGCCAGCGAGCCCTGAATGTCGAACTCTGCCAGCACATGGTCAAAAGTAACCGAAGCGGTATATTCCTTCACCGACTGTGCGATAGGGACTGAAAAGCGTCCCGACCAGGTTTTGGATGGGGGGGTTCTATGGGGCTTGCTGTTTTTGGCCATGGGTTGCATCCTAATATCTGTTCATTAATAAAAGTATAGTGCATCACAGCCCAACTCCCTATGCCAAAGTCCTTTAACTTCTCTGCCGCCCCATTTGATGGGCTGACCAACGAACAGCAGCAATGGGTTCGCAATACGGTGGATATTGGCTATTACCCCGCAGGGGAAGTGATTTTATCGCCCCAAGATCAGCCCCAGTCCTTGTTTGTCATTATCAAAGGGCATGTGCAACAAACCGAACAAGGCGAAGTGGTGTGCGTGTACAGCAAAGACGAATGTTTTGATGGACGCAGTCTAATCTCCGGTCAGGTGAGCGGAGTATTTATGGCCGCCGAAGAATTAATTGTGTATTTGGTGCCCAAGGACACGGTGCAACGATTGATTGCTGCCAATTCCACGTTCAGCGCCCTACTCTTCTCCGATCTTTCGAAAAAAATGCGCGCCTTGGGTGAGCGCCGCTCGCAACGTGAACTGCACTCTTTAATGCTGTCGCGCATTGACCAGGCCTTTGTTAGGCCGGCGCGCTTTGTAAGCGAGAAAATGGATGTATTTTCTGTAGCGCAATTGCTGGAAAAAGAAAAGTTATCCCATGTGTTGGTGCGCGGGGAATTGGGGTTGGAATTGGAGTTGGGGTCAGACCCCGATTTGGGGTCTGACCCCAACTCCAACTCCAACCCCAAACGGGTGGGGATTTTTACGACCACGGACATTCGTCGCGCCTTGCTGGCAGATCGCAACCCACATGAGTTTCCTGTAGGTCAGCTCACCACGTGGGCCCTGGTTGAGGCCGATCAGGGTGCATCAGTATTTGACGCGTTGATCTTAATGATCCGTCATGGCGTGCATCGGGTAGTGGTAAAGCGCCAAGGCGAGATTATAGGTGTTATCGAACAGCTTGATTTACTAAGCTTTATTTCAAATCACTCCCATTTAATTTGGGTACAAATTCAGCAAGCCCAATCCCAAGATGAGTTAAAGCATGCGTGCGCTGCATTGTCGCGCTTGATCGGTTTGCTCAGTGAGAGCGAAGTGAAAGTAAGTTTAATTGCGCGCTTGGTACAAGAACTGAACGCTAAGGTATACACCAAACTGTGGCATTTTATTGCTCCCCAAGAATTGATTGATAACAGCTGTCTGATTGTGATGGGCAGCGAAGGGCGGGCTGAGCAGATCCTTAAAACCGATCAAGACAACGGACTTATCCTGTGTAATGGGTATCATTGCGCAGATTTAAGTCGCATCACCAGTGCGTTTAACGATGCGCTGTATGAATTTGGATATCCCCCTTGCTTGGGCGGCATCATGATGCGCAATCCACTGTGGTGTCAGAGCTTAGAGGACTTTAAAGTAACAGTACGGCAATGGGTGTTTCATCCTAATAGCGAAACCCATATGCGATTGGCTATTTTTGCGGATGCCGTTTCCGTTTGTGGTGACCATATGTTGCTGGAAGAATTAAAAGAGTATTTTTTTAATTGTCTGCAAGATACGCCAAGCTTCTTTGCTCATTTCGCCCGCGCAGCGGATAGTTTCTCTGAGCAAAGCAGCTGGTGGTCGCGCCTTTTAACAGGTGGCACCGGAAACGAAGAACTAGACATTAAAAAATTGGGTATTTTTCCGATTGTGCATGGCATTCGCAGTCTGGCCCTAGAGGCGCGCTTAACAATGACCGGTACCATCGAGCGTATTGAGGCCTTGGTACTGCTGAACCGTGTTCCAGGGGACCTTGCCACCGACCTACAAGAATCTCTGCATTTCCTAATGGATGTACGCCTTAAGCAGGGTTTGCGCCAAATGGCTCTTGATCAGCGCCCTACTAATTTGGTAATCCTATCATCATTGAGCACCTTAGAACGCGACCTACTGCGTGACAGCCTACAGGTGGTGAAGCGATTCCGCGGGGTCTTGCATTTCCATTTTAAACTGGGCGCGCTGTAAGTCATGTGGCAATGGCTGATGGCTCACTGGTATCGCAGTCGGTTAAAGCGCGCAGAATACGCCAGCTTCTTTGATACCCCGCCGCCCAATGAATGGGTGGCTGTGGATTGCGAAACCACTGGGTTAGATCGTCAGCGCGATGAAATTATTTCTATTGGCGCAGTTCTTATTCGCGGCAATCAAATCATGACCAGCCAGCGTCTTGAGTTGTTTATACGTCCGACCGTTCATGTGGCTGCTGAAAGTATTCGCATTCACCGCCTGCGCAGTATGGATGTGGCCAATGGCCTGGACCCACAGGTGGCTATTCAACAGTTTTTAGATTTTGTGGGAAACCGACCCTTGGTGGGATATTACCTAGAATTTGATGTGGCCATGCTGAATCGTTTGGTACGGCCTTTTTTAGGCATCCCTTTGCCGCAACGGCAAATTGAAGTGTCTGGCATGTACTACGATTATAAATACGCCCAGCAGGTGGGCAGTAATGTGGATTTACATTTCCACACCATGATGAAACATTTAAACCTACCCGAACGCGAAGAGCATGATGCGCTCAATGATGCTTTGATGGCTGCAATGATGTTCATCAAATTGCGTCACCTTAAACAGTAAATTGGGGTCAGACCCCTGCCGGGGTCTGACCCCCCATCGTTACTTAGTGTGAAGCACCCACCTCAGAACCCAAGCCTGTTTCAGAACGTACTTTCTGTGCATTGAATGCAGCACGTTCTTTTTGCGCGCTTTCGCTGTTATCGGTGACGGAGGCCAAGAATGCCACAATCAACACAGCGGGCAACACCACAAAGGTTGGGAAATCATATGGGAAGATAGCAGGGCCGTTGCCCAGTACCTTGGTCCATACCGTGGGTCCGATAATCAGCAACCCGATGGAACCAAAGATGCCGGTGTAGCCGCCCAATACTGCGCCGCGTGTGGTAAGACCACGCCAGAATACCGACAACACCAGAATCGGGAAGTTGGCACAGGCTGCGATGGAGAAGGTAAGCGCCACAATGTAGGCCACGTTCTGTTTCTCGAACGCCATGCCCAGTAAGATGGCCAAAATACCTAAGCCAATGACGCAGATTTTTGAAACCCATACTTCCTGCGCTTCAGTGGCTTTGCCCTTCATGATCACGTTGGCATAAATGTCATGGGACAATGCTGAGGCGCCAGCCAAGGTTAAACCCGACACCACCGCTAGGATGGTAGCGAAGGCCACGGCGGCAATAAAGCCCAAGAAGAAGTCGCCGCCAATGGCGTGAGACAGATACACCGCCGGCATACTACCGCCGCCTTTCAGCGCTAGGATGCTCTTCGAGAGATCAGCCACATACTCGGGGTTATTGGCCACCAAAACAATGGCACCAAAACCAATGATGAAGGTCAGGATGTAGAAGTAACCAATGAAACAGGTGCCGTACAACACAGACTTACGCGCCGCTTTGGCATCGGTTACAGTGAAGAAACGCATTAGAATATGCGGCAAACCAGCAGTACCAAACATCAGCGTTAAGCCCAATGAAATAGATTCAATGGGGTTGGCCTTGGCGCCAATAGGCACTACGGATTTCATAATCTCTAAATGTTTGGGGTGAATAGCCACCGCATCAGCGAACAGCTTTTCAAAACTGAACCCTTCGTG
>Ga0316220_1004029_pt1 | contig 11655 bp, 7 predicted proteins | sample TBH18005metaG_FD_203632 | JGI IMG/M metagenome (GOLD analysis project Ga0316220, IMG submission 203632) | Freshwater microbial communities from Trout Bog Lake, Wisconsin, USA - TBH18005 | ecosystem: Environmental > Aquatic > Freshwater > Lake > Hypolimnion/Profundal zone | place: USA: Wisconsin...
CTCGCTGGCGAACGCGCCGCCGCCGTCCGGGCGGCGGTAAAAAATCTGCCCGCCGACTTGCGCGAGGCGGTCGTGCTGTGCGAGTGGGAGGAACGCAGCGTCGCCGAGGCGGCGACGATTCTGGAGGCGACGCCGAAGGCCGTGGAATCGCGGCTTTATCGCGCCCGGGGCATTTTGCGGGAGCGGCTGAAAAGCTGGCTGTAGCCGGCCGCGGCCGGCGGCGCTCTGCCACTGGACAAACGGATTATCGGGCTTAGCTTGCAGCATGAGAGAAACCCCGGTCATCTTGCAGGTGGGACACACGGCGGACTGCGCCAATCATCTTCGCAACGCGGGATTTCAAGTCGTGCAGGCGCCGGATCTGGCGGGCGGAATCGCGACCTTCCCAAAGGGCCGGTTTGAACTGGTGCTGTTGGATTTGGAACTGCCCGACAGCCTGGGGCCGGCCACGTTCCACCGGTTTTTCCAGGCGGCGCTGAACATTCCCGTGGTGGTGCTGACCAACCAATGGCTGGCTGCCGATGCCACGGAAATCATTGCGCAGGGCGCGCAGGAATGCCTGGCCAAGGAAAATCTGAGCATGCCGGTTCTGACCCATGCGGTCCGCAACGCTCTGGCGCGCCATAAATTCCAGCATTCGAGCAACGGCGACCGGACCTTGTTGCGCGCGCTGATGAAACACATCCCCGACGCCATTTATTTCAAGGATGCCGGCAGCCGTTTCCTGATGATCAACGAGGCGCATGCGCGGTTGTTTCACCTGGCGAATCCGGCGGAGGCCGTCGGCAAAACCGACCATGATTTTTTCAGCAAGCCGCACGCGGACCAGGCGCTGGCGGATGAGCGGGAAATTCTGCGGACGGGCCGGCCGCTGGTCGGCATCGAGGAATTGGAGACCTGGCCCGACGGTCACGAGACATGGGTGTCCACCACCAAGATGCCGCTGCGCGATGCCGAAGGCCACGTCATCGGCACGTTCGGCATTTCGCGCGACATCACCGAGCGCAGGCGGATGCAGGACGCGCTGGCGCGGCGGACGCGGGAGCTGGAACAAAAAAACCAGCAGATCGCCGAGGAGCTCAAGATGGCCCGCGAACTTCAGCTGGCCATGTTGCCGCACACGTTTCCGGCATTTCTCAACGGCCGCGCGGCCGGGGAAAGCGCGCTGGAATTTTTCAGCTATTACCATCCGTCCGGCACCGTCAGCGGCGACTTTTTCACGGTCACGGCGCTGTCCGACACCCGGGTCGGGGTCTTCATTTGCGACGTGATGGGGCACGATGTGCGCGCCGCGCTCGTCACGACGATGCTGCGCGGCCTGGTCCAGGATTTGAGCGCCACCGCCGCCAGCCCCGGCCAGCTGCTGGCCCGGATCAACCGCAACCTTTTCAGCATCTTCAAGGAAACCGGCGCCACGATGTATGCGACCGCCTTTTACCTCGTCGCAGATGTCGCCCGCGGTGAAATGCACTTCGCCAGCGCGGCCCACCCCGATCCGCTCCAGGTTCGGCGGCGCGCCGGCCTGGTGGACCGGCTTGCCGGCGCCAACGGCCGCTGCGTCAAGGGACCGGCCCTCGGGCTTTTTGAAAACGCGCAGTTCCCCACCCACAGCCGGCGGATGGAACCGGGCGATCTGATCGCGCTCTACACCGACGGGCTGGTTGAAATTGATTCGTCCGACCGGCAGCACCTTTTTTCACCCGAACTCCTGGCCGACGCCGTGCGCCGCCGCGCGCAACTGCCCACCACGGACTTGCTGAACGGCGTTATCTCCGAAATCCAGGAATTCTCCGGCCACCCGGATTTCAACGACGATGTCTGCCTCGTCGGGATGGAAATCAAGCGGCTAGGCCAGTCCCCGGAACTATTCAAAAGTTAAGCCGGCCGGACGCCGCGCTCGGATCATTCTAAATTGTCCATCCTCGCCAGCTCCGCCCCCGCGCTTTCCCATTCGGCATTGGCCGCTTCCAGCCGGTCGGCCACATGCACCAGCTCGCGGTTGATCTGCGTCGCGCGGCCGCCGGAATGATACGTCTCCGGCTTCTCCAGTTCCGCCGCGTAATCCCGTTCCTTGGCTTCCAGGTCGGCAATTTCTTTTTCCAGCGCGGTGATGCGTTTCTGGATTTCTGATTTTTTATTCGAGCGCGCCTGCCGTTCCTTGGCTTCGAGACGTTTCTGCTCCTTGCGGCCGGCGGGCGGCACGACGGATTGGGGCGCGGTTAAATTTTTGCTGAAGCTGGAACTGGTCAAGGCCGAGCGCGCCGACTGCGCCGTCTTGTCGAGGTAATACTGATAGCCGCCGCCGAAATGCCGGAGCGTGCCCGCCTCCACGCGGACGACATGCGTGGACAGCGCGCGGATGAAATGCACGTCGTGGCTGATGAATACCAGCGTGCCTTGATACTGCTTTAACGCCTCGATGAGCGCGTCCACGCTCGCGAGATCCAGATGCGTCGTCGGCTCGTCCATCAGCAACAGGTTTGGCGGATCCAGCAACAGCTTCACCAGCGCCAGCCGGCTTTTTTCGCCGCCGCTCAAAACCTTCACCGGTTTGTAAATGTCATCGCCGCGAAACAGAAAACTGCCCAGCACCGTGCGGATGGCATGCTCGGTGATGCGTTGCGGCGTGTCCAATGCCTCCTGAAAAACCGTGTGGTTCGGATTCAACATCGCCGCGCGATGCTGCGCGAAGTAGCCGAACTTCGTATTGTGCCCGAGTTTGTGTTCGCCGGCTTGCGGCGTCAGCACTTGCGCCAGCAATTTGAGCAAAGTGGATTTGCCCGCGCCGTTCGGGCCGACCAGCACGATGCGCTGGTCGCGTTCCACTTCCAGGTCAATGCCGTCATAAATCAGCTTGTCGCCGTAGCCGAACTTGATTTTCTCCAGCGTGATGACGCGCTGGCCGCTGCGCGGCGGCTGCGGAAACCGAAAACCCATCGTGGATTCCGGGCCGTCCGGCACCTGCACCATGTCTTCCTTGATGCGTTCAATCTGCTTGCGCTTGCTTTGCGCCTGCGAAGCCTTGCTGGCTTTCGCGCCAAAACGGTCGGCGAACAATTGCAGCCGGTCGATGTCGCGCTGCTGCGCCTTCGCGGTCGCGATAAGCGTTAGTTCCATCGCCGCGCGCTGTTCGACATACTCGTCGTAGTTGCCCGTGTAGCGCATGATCTTCGACGAGCGCAGCTCGGCGATGTGCGTGCACAGGTTGTTCAAAAATTCACGGTCGTGCGAAATCATCAGGATCGCGCCGGGATAATATTTCAGATAATCCTGAAACCAGATGAGCGTTTCGAGGTCGAGATGGTTGGTCGGCTCGTCGAGCATCAACAAATCAGGCTCTTCCGCGAGCAGCCGCGCCAGGTGCGCGCGCATGATCCAGCCGCCGGACATTTCCTTGGCCGGCCGGTCGTGATCCGTCTGCTTGAAACCGAGGCTGGCGAGAATCTGCTTCACCTTGGCGATGAACTGGCCGTCGTGCTCGTGCTGGTGCGGCACGGCGACTTCCATCACCGTTTCATTTCCGGCCGGCTCGCTCTCCTGCGGCAGATAGCCGACGCGCGTGCCGCGGATGAACGACACACTGCCGCCATCCGGCTCTTCCTGGCCGAGGATGATTTTGATGAGCGTGGATTTGCCCGCGCCGTTCGGCCCGGTGATGGCAATGCGGTCGCCCGACATCACATTCAACGAAACATCGTCAAACAGTTCGCGCCCGCCAAAGGATTTGGAAAGTCCGGCTACGGTAAGCATGGAATATTTATAAAATGGTCAGGCCGCGCGGCGGCGCGGCCTGAAAATGAAGGGCGAGCGGCAGCTCGTCCCTACCACAGTTGGTTCATTTCGGCTTCAACTGGGGAAATAGGATCACGTCACGGATGCTTTCCTGGCCGAGCAGCATCATGCACAGGCGGTCAATGCCGATGCCGATGCCGCCGGCGGGCGGCATGCCGTGTTCAAGCGCGACGAGAAAATCCTCGTCCAGCTTCTGCTGCTCCCCGCCGGCCTGGTGTTCCAGCGTGGCGCGCTGCTGAATCGGATCGTTCTGCTCGGTGTAGCCGGGCGAAATTTCCTGGCCGTTGATGCAGCACTCGAAAACCTCGACGGTCGTCGGGTCGTCGGGCGAAAGCTTGGCGAGCGGCACGAGTTCCTTCGGCAGATGGGTGACGAAGGTGGGCTGGATCAGCGTCGGCTCAATCAATTTTTCAAACACCGCGCCGGTAACTTCAAAGTCCTCGTATTCCTTGCCGATTTCCGCGCCAAGGTCATGCGCGCGCTGGCGGCGGGCGGCGGGCGAAATGTCGAACCAGTCCGCGCCGGCTTTTTCACGCACGAGGTCTTTGTATTTCGCACGTTTCCAGCTGGGCGTGAGGTCAATCGTCTTCACAATTTTTCCCTCGGCATCCTTTGTCTCGATTTTCAGCGTGCCCAAAACTTTCTGCGCCACGGACGTGATGAGCGACTCCACCGTTTCCATCATCGTCGCGTAATCGCCGAACGCGCAGTAGGCCTCAAGCATCGTGAATTCGGGATTGTGCCGGCGCGAAAGGCCCTCGTTGCGGAAGTTTTTCCCGATCTCAAACAGCTTGTCAATGCCGCCGACCAGCAGCCGCTTGTGGTAAAGCTCCAGCGCTATGCGCAGGTAAAAGTCGCAGCCGAGCGCGTTGTGCTTGGTGATGAACGGCGCCGCCGCCGCGCCGCCGGGAATGCCCTGCATCACCGGCGTCTCCACTTCCACATAGCCGCGATCATGGAAGAACGCGCGGATTTCGTGGACGATGGCGCTGCGCTGGAGCATGACGCTCTTCACGTCGGGATTCGCCATCAGATCGAGGTAGCGCTGGCGATAGCAGATTTCGGTGTCTTCGAGGCCATACCATTTCGCCGGGGGCGGGCGCAGCGCCTTCGCCAAAATCACAAATGATTCCAGCTTGATGCTCGGTTCGCCGGTCTTGGTGCGGAACAGCGTGCCGGTGACGCCGACGAAATCGCCGAGGTCAAGATGCGTGAAGGTGTGGAAGCTGTCGTCGCCGAGGACATTTTTCTGCGCATAGCACTGGATGCGGCCGCTCTGGTCGCGCACGTCAATGAACATGGACTTGCCCATGTCGCGGTGCGCGGTGATGCGGCCGGCGACGGCGACTTGGGCGTGTTCGGCCAACGCGCCGCTCTCGAATTTCGCGCGCGCCTCGCCCGCGCCGAGGCCGGGCGTGAACTTGTTTTTGAACGGGTCAATGCCTTTCGTGCGCAAGGCCTTGAGCTTGGCTTTGCGCTGTTCGATGAGTGAATTCGTGTCTTCCATAAAAATGGCGACGGGCATTAGACCACAAAAACGGGGTCAAAACCAAGAAGCAAAGTGGGCCGGCACTGGCTTGCGGGATTTACCAGCACTGCATTCTCCATCCCACAACCATGTCAGCCCACCGCAAGCTACGCCCCGCCGGCCAAGGCGCAAGGGGTGAAAAAATTTATTTTTTCAAGCCCAGCGCCCATTCGATGCCGCCGAGGACGTGCTGCTGATACGCCTTGCTGATGCTGGCGTCATTCTTCCGGTCCTTGAGGCTCGCGTCGGCGTCCCAGACGTCTTCGCGATGGCCGAGCGAGGTGTAGAAGACGTTGCCGTTGCCGTAATGCTTGCACCAAGACACGGGATAGTGGCCGGGCGCGTTCTTCTGCTTCGGGTCAGGATGTTTGTCGAGGATGAGCAGGTCATACACTTTCGCGGCGTCGTAATTTTTGAACTGATAAATTTCCTCCCGCTGGATGGTCCAGGACTTGCCGAGATGCGCCGTGGCGGGATGCGCCGGGTCTTCGTTCAAACATTCCACGCCGACCTGCGGGCCGTGCGTGGCAAATTCGCCGCCCAGCATCGCCGCGAAATCCGGCCATTCATGGAACGTGTCGCTCGCCGCGTGGATGCCGATGAAGGCATGGCCCGCCTTGATCCAGTTGAGAAACCCCTGCGGATCGGGCAGCGGCAAATCGCCGGTGGTGCTGGCAAAGATGACGCCGTCGTAATTTTTTAAATTTTCCGGCGACAGTTTTTGCAGCGCGACCTTCAATTTTTCATTGAAGGCGGCCTCGGCGGCATTGAACGCGGCCTTGTCGGCGTCGGTGGCATCGGCTTTCAATTTCGCGGGAAAGCCGGTGGCGGGATGGCCCGGCGGCTGCTGGACAAAGTCCACGGTGAACTCGCCGCTGTCCTTGGCGAGTTGGGCGAGAATTTTTTCCGCCGTGGGGATCGAACTGTGGCGGAATTTGGCCGTGGTGGTGACGACGAGGAGTTTTTTCGGCGCGGCCTGCAACGTGAAGGCGGCGACCAGCACAATGGAAAGGGCGGTGAGGATCTTCATGTTTTTAGTCTTTGACAGGTGGAATTAAAAGTAAAGCAAAGTTTCGGCCCTGTCCTGCTCAAAATCGCAAGCCTCATCATGACCGGCTAAAACGATGTTGACGCATCGCGTTTTTACAAACTAGCCTGCGCGGAAATGAACGGCAAGGAACCACCCCTTCACCGGGAAACGGCCCACAAACTCGCGCGTTTGGCGTTGTTCGCCTTCCTCGTGACGTTCATCCTCTCCCGGGTCTTCGTTTTTCTTATCATGTCGAAGCTGATGCCGAACCTGTATTGCTTTGTCCAGGGGACGCATGTTCATCATCTGAACTACGGCATCTTCCTGCTCGCGACGGTCGCCGGCTACAGCGTGTTCCGCCGGCCCACTGGGCGCGCGGCGGAAGTCACCGCGTTGGTGTATGGCGTGGCCATGGGCCTGACCTTCGATGAGTTTGGGATGTGGCTGCATCTGGGCGGCAGCTACTGGCAGCGGGCGAGCGTGGACGCCGTCATCGTCGTGGCGGCGCTCTTCGGGTTGGTGGCCTTTGCGCGGACGCTAAAACGGTTTGAGCGCCATCACTTCTGGCTTTTTCTGATCCTGTTCGTGGTGGTGCTGGGATTTGGCGCGGTCATCTACATCGCCGGCAACCGGCTGGGGGAAATGGTCGGCCAGCCGTTGCGCGAACTGGAATCCGCTTCATCACCGTGAAACCGGGCTGCACGATTTTGGCCGCAAGGTGATTTGGCAAAGCGGATAAAATCCTTGTCCGGCTGTTTCCGAAAAGTCCCCGCTTGACAGGGCTTGGCAATCGCAACGAAGCTGATGCCGCTCACGCGCCAAAAAACAGGAATCAAATGAAAATCATCCCTCACGCCTTCGTCGGCATAATTTTTTTCCTGCTGGCCGGGCTTTCCCCGATTGCGGCGGCGGCAGCCACCGGCGAGAAGCCTGCCGGAGTTTTCCCGTTCTATGAATATGCGGCGCACTATGACATTTGGAGCTATATCCCCATGGACCAGGGCGGCCGGCTCATCCAGCTCAAGGTCATCGGTTCCAAACGCGATGTTGATGTGATCAAAGCCATCCGGACACCCGGTTTTTTCTCGGCTTGGGGCGATCCCATTCGCTGGGATTCCCTCGAAAAAACCGAGCCTGAAAAGAGCTACTGGCTCAACCGCTGGTATTTTCTGCCCTGCTTCGCCCGGCAATATTATCTCACCGGCGACAAGAAATTTCTTGATGACATCCTGGTGTTTGTCCGCAAATGGGCGGCGGAAAATCCCGTGCCGTCAAATCTGACCGAATACTTCGCCACCCGGAAAGGAAATTGGCGCGATATGCAGGTGGCTTGGCGGATGCAAAACCTGGCTTGGTGCTATTTTCTTGGCCAGAAGGGTTATTCGGCGGCTGAGAAAAATGAACTATTAGAATTGGTAAAGGTTCATGCCCGAGTTTTGCTTGAATACTTCGGCAAGGCGTCGCTCAACGAAGGCAACCATCAATCGCACGGCGCCACCGCCATGCTTTACGCGGCGCTGCTCTTTCCCGACCTTCCCGAAGCCGCCCAGCTCAAGGAGAAAGCCCTGGTCATTCTTGACCACCATCTGGACCAGGCCTTTACCGATGATGGCAACTCGATCGAGCTGGTTCCGGGCTACTATCCGTTCTTCGTATCCATCTTTCGCGATGCCTACCTGTTGTGCCGCGCCAACCATATCGCGCCGCCGGCGCGCAGCGAGGAACGGCTCCGGCAGTTTTACCATTACCTGGCCGCCGTTGCGCAACCGGACGGGAAAATGCCGCCCATCAACGATTCCACGGAAAGCGATGCTTCGGTCAGCCTTCGCGTGCTGGCGAACATTTTTGACAAGCCTTACCCCGGCCCTGATCCGGTCTCAACTTGGTTCGCCGCCTCCGACCAAGCCGTTATGAGGGATTCTTCCGCGACCATTCCCGCCTACGTTTTTCTTGATGCCGGCTCCAAGATTTTGGGGCATTGGCATGGCGGCAAGCTGGGCTTTCACCTTTGGTATTGGGACAAGGCTTTCGTCGTTGACAGCGGCATTTCCGACTACGACGACCCGTTGAGAAAATCCTGGTATATCCAGCCCCAAGCCCACAACACCATCCTGGTGGATGGCCAGGGCGATTTCCCCAAAACCGAAAAATGGCAGTCCCGGCTGCAGCCAGCCGGCAGCCGGATACTACAGTGGCAGTCCAACGACCGCTACGATTGGGCGGTCATGCGCCACGATGGCTTTCAAGCTCGGCCGGCGCCGGTCTCCTGGGTGAGGCATTTCATCCTTTTGAAAGGCGTCGGAATGCTGGCCGTGGATCAACTCGAAAGCGGCGGCGAGCACGACTATGCCTGGCTCTTTCATCTCCCGCCTTGCTCGCCCGTCCTTGATCCTGAACGTAAATCTGTTTTTACCGGCTTCGCCCAGAAGAATCTATTGATCCTGCCCGCCACCTCGCGAACTTTGACCGGCCTTCATCTCGCTGAAGGCACGATCAACCAACAAGGCCGCAACCTGGTGGCTCCCGTCGTGAACTACACGGCCCGCTCCACGAACGCGCTGCAAGCCTATCTATTTCTCCCCGTTGGCGGCGACAAGTGTCCGGTCACCAGCTTCAACCAAACCGCAGACAGCCACACCGTGACCCTGAATCTCACCGGCACTTTCGGAAACAAACGCCTTCAAATCATCCGGTCCAATGAAGCGGGCAGGGATGAATATGTTTTGCTTTATACGACAACGCCACCGGGTAAATCGCCGGCCAATCCAGCCCGGCAATAAAACACCAAACAAAATATGGTGGTGTCTTTTGAATCTAGCTCGAATTTTCTTTGATGAAAACCCATGTTTTTAGGGGTGCGTCCGATAGGACTTGAACTGTTTTAAGGTATCCCCACCCCTGTCCCCACGGCGGGGACAGGGGTGCGAAGGGGCCGGGGCGAGAAGTATTCAATGAAATGCTTCGCCGGATTGAACGCGGCGAGGCCAATGCCATTCTATCATGGAAACTGGATCGTCTCGCTCGTAAATTTGATGATGGTGGAAAGATTATCGGTCTTTTGCAGCGTGGCGTTATTCAGGAAATCCGCACATTCGAGAAAACATATTTGCCGACTGACAATGTATTGATGATTGCTGTTGAGCTTGGCATGGCAAATCAATACATCCGTGATCTTTCGGTGAACATTCGCCGTGGCATTCGCGAAAAGGTGCGTCGTGGCATTTACTTCGGCAAAGCCCCACTCGGATACTACAACGAACCGAGGCTTCGCACCATTGAGCCACATCCGCAATTCTTCAACACAGTGAAAAATGCTTTAGAACATTTTGCCACTGGTGAAGTATCGTTGACAGCTTTTCAAAAGGAATTGGCAGCAGCGGGTATTATCGGCGAACGAAGCAAGAAGCCATTGCCGCTTTCATCAATTGGCGCACTACTCCGCAATCCATTTTATTATGGCGTATTTTCCCATAAGGGAGAAATACATCAGGGTGTGCATGTGCCAATGATTACGAAACGGACGTTTGATGATATTCAAATGGCACTTGTGAAAGTCGGCAAGACGCGCCACAAACGCGCCGAAGACAAGGGGCTTCTCTATCTCAATTTTGCAACATGCGGCTCGTGCGGCTTCCGCATCACCGGCGAACGCCATGTCAAAAAGAGCGGTCGGCGTTTTCACTACTATCGTTGCACTCACAAGAACAAGGAGCAGCGTTGTGAAAACCGTAGTTTTGTCTGTCATGAAAAGTTCGCCGAGGAAGTGAAGCGGAACGCCGAATTGGTCGTCATTCCTGACGAATGGAAAGAAAAGTTTCTCGCCAAAATTGAGACATGGGAAGCAGAGACATCGCAGGAGAAGCAGCAGAAAATTGACACCTTCAAATCCGAACTGACTTCGCTTAAAGCGAAGATTGATCGGATTAACAACGGCTTCACCGAGGGGTCAATTGACATTGCCGAGTTCAAAGAACTCAAAAACCCTCTGGTGGTTCAAAAAAACGATTTGGAGCAACAAATTGTTGCTCTTGAGGGAAGTAAGTTGAAGCGGCTCGAACCGCTCCGAAATTGGATTTTGGAGGCAAATAAGGCCGAAAATGCAGTTGTTTCTAACAACTGGTTAGAAATGAAATCATTTCTGCAAAAAGTCGGCTCGAACCGCCTTTTACGCGCTCAAACCTTAACTGTTTCCTTCAAAAAACCCTTTGATTTATTGGCTAGAACCACTGTTGCCGTGCGCAGCACGAACGATGTTTCTCTACAATCTTCGGAATGGTGGAGGCGGCGGGAATTGAACCCGCGTCCCAAGTCAACCAACCAGCCGCGACTACATGCTTATCCCCGGTAATTTTTTCTGCTATGCGATGGCGCCGGAGCTCGAGTCGCACTGCCTAGTCCGCATGATAAGATCTCGGCTGACAACGCGCGGTCTCCGCCGTCAACCATGCCTGCTGTTGCGTCCGTCCACCGTAGCAGGTGTCCAGTGGCGAACGTCGTGGCGCTTAGGCCGCGAGGGCTAGTTCTTCGTTAGCTTTTTGGTTTTGATGCGAATGATTTACGAGGCCAACGCATCTTCCTCGGCATGCCGCCTCTGGCGTGTTCACATGGTCGAAACCAGTGCGCCCCCATCAATTTACGGCAACCCTATCATCCGCCAATTAATCAGCTTGGTCAAACAAGAATTGCCGCCGGACTCGCTCCGGCCAGATAAAAAACGCGGCGGGAATTGCTTCCCGCCGCGTTCTGATTTCCCGGTTCCACGAATCTTTGAGACGGTGTCCGTCCGCAAGAATCTTAGTAGCCGCCCATGCCGCCCATGTCGCCCATGCCGCCGCCGTGGCCGCCGCCGCCCGGTGCCGGCTTGTCTTTTTCCGGCAGGTCGGTGATGAGGCATTCGGTGGTCAGCAACAGGCCGGCGATGCTCGCCGCGTTCTGCAGCGCGCTGCGGGTGACCTTCTTCGGGTCAACGATGCCGGCTTTCACGAGGTCTTCGTAAGCGCCCGTGGCGACGTTGTAACCTTCGTTGCCCTTGGACTTCTTGACCTTGTCCACGATCACGCTGCCTTCTTCGCCGGCGTTCGCGGCGAGCGAACGGAGCGGGGATTCGACAGCGCGCTTGACGATGCTGATGCCGATGGCTTCATCTTCGTTCGCGCCCTTGACGGCTTCGATGGCCGGGATGCAGCGGATGAGCGCCACACCACCACCGGCGACGATGCCTTCTTCGACGGCCGCGCGGGTCGCGTGCAACGCGTCTTCCACGCGCATTTTCTTTTCCTTCATTTCGCTCTCGGTCGCGGCGCCG
>Ga0316220_1004038_pt1 | contig 11625 bp, 7 predicted proteins | sample TBH18005metaG_FD_203632 | JGI IMG/M metagenome (GOLD analysis project Ga0316220, IMG submission 203632) | Freshwater microbial communities from Trout Bog Lake, Wisconsin, USA - TBH18005 | ecosystem: Environmental > Aquatic > Freshwater > Lake > Hypolimnion/Profundal zone | place: USA: Wisconsin...
AAATGCTCCCCCGGCAAAGGCAAGGCTTTGCTTGTCATTGATGGTATAGCCGCCGGTCAGGACCGCGCCTTCGGGCGTGAGGTCGGGATCAAACACCATCCAGGTAAAGTTAAAAGGATTTTCCATTTTGCCCACGGTGGCGGAGAGTTGCCAGTCGCCGGAACTAATTGGCGTCCATTTGCCATAGGCCATATCAATATAGATGTTCTTATCGCTCCAGTTACCTTTCAAGGTGCTGTTCTGGGACAATGGGTTGCCGGTGCTGCCAACCGGATCTCCCGAGCCGAGGCGAAAACCGGCCTCCAAGTTATCAACCATATTAACCGTTAAACCGGCGAGCAAACGGTAGCGCAATCGAGTGCGGTCAACTAAGGCATTATTATCAGCCGAGAATTGCTCAAACCGGCCGCGAAAACTGCCGTTGAACTTATAGCCCGTCACCCAGTCCGCCATTCCTGTCTTGGACTGAAACGCCGTCTTAAAATCCTTGTCGGCCTCGTCGCGCAGATCGTGGGCCTCACCCACCGTGAGAATGCCTTTCTCGACAAGCTTGTCGATCAACGCGTCGGCGGACTGCGCGTGAACTTGCGGCGCCAGCGCCGCCAAAGTTGCCGCGCCGGCACAAAGGGTTGACTTCAATAGGTTGGATGGCTTGCTGTTTTTCATATTTGGGTGCTGGTTAAATGTTGCCGGGTAAAAGTTCATTCCGTCGCCAAGCCCATCTTGGTGATGTCAAGCTGGCGGAGGGTGTCAATGACGTTGACCATGACCTGGTAGTCCACCGCGTCGGAGCCTTTGAGCACCACGCCCAAATCCGGGTTGTCCGCCTTGAGCACCTGCAACTGGTCCTTCAACTGCGGCACCGTGACCACTTGGTCGTTCAACGTGATTTGGCCCGCCGCGCTCACCACGATGCGGCTGGGCTTGGGCTTGGGCTTGTGGTCCGCCGCCGGCGGCTTGCCCGAGGGTAAATTGATTTCCAAATTGTTCACCAGTTGCGGTGTGGTGATGATGAAGATCACCAGCAGCACAAACACCAGGTCCAGCAACGGCGTGATGTTCAGCTCGCTCATCGTGCTGTGCCCGCGGCGGGATGTTTTCTTCAGGCTCATGGCGTCATCACCGGTTCGGTTGTTTCCTGCACGTCAAAACGAATCGTCACCACCGCCGGAAAATTCGTCGGCGGCCGGCGGTCAATGCTCGACACGACCTTGAACACCTCTTTGACGCTCTGATCCCACTTGGCGTCGCCGGAGCCCTTGAGCCAGTTCGGCCGGCTGATATTGCCCTGCCGGTCCACGTTCACCGCCACCTCGGCCACATACGCGCTGTCGTCCAGGTTCTCCGGCCGGTTCCATTTCGCGCGCAGCGTGTATTCCATATAACCCTTGTAAAGCTGCACCGGGTCGCTCTCCGAGTTCACCGCCTTGCCGCCTTCAAATTCAAAGCTCGGCACCTCCGCCGCCGGCGGCGCGACCACGGGCGGCGCCACGGCGGGCGCCGCCGCTTGGGGTGCCACATATTTCGGTGCCTCCTTGGGCACCTCGATCTTTGGCGGCTCCACCTTCGGCGGCTCGGGCTTGGGCTTCTCGGGTTCGGGCTTCTTTTCCTTCACCATTTCCACCGCGATCTTCTGCACCTGCTTGCCCAGCAACCCTTCCCGCGCCGCAAAGTAAAACATCACGCCGATCAGGATGCCGTGAAACACCGCCGAGATGACGAGGTTCGCCTTCGAGGAGTTCTGGGGTTTCTTCGGTTGGGATTGCGGAATCATCGTTGCAAGTTTTCAGTTCCTAATTTTTAGTTTTTAGTTTGAAAAATAATTGGCGGTGGGTGGCTCAACTCAAAATTAAAAACTTAAAATTCAAAACTATTTATTTACCTCCGTCGCCAGATCCACTTTCACGATGTTGGCCTGCTGGCAGATGTCCAGCACCGCGCGGATCTGCCGGTATTTCGTCTTGGCATCGCCGCGCACGATGATGTTCAAGTCCGGATCGTCCGTCCGCAGGCTGATGAGCCGGCCCAGCAGGTCGCCCACGTTCATCTCTTCGCGGTCCATGAACAGGTGGCCGTCCGCCTGCACCGAGAGGTATCTCGCCTTGTGCGGCGGGTCCTTCTGGTGCTTGGCCGCAACGGGCAGCTTCAGGTCCATGTCCTTCACCGGCGGGATGGTCGTGATGATGAAAATCACCAGCAACACAAACGCCAGGTCCAGCAGGGGCGTGATGTTCAGCTCCGTCAGCGACTCGTGCGCGCTTTGCGAACACTTTTTCATGAAACGACTTTATAGTTCAAAACTGCGTGGGAGCGGACGGCTCATGGCGCTTCAACGCGCCGGCGATTTTGTCCTCGATGTCGCGGTTGTCCACGTAGGCGTGCTCAATCTGGTTGGCGTAGCGCGTGGCGAAGCCGTCCAACTCCTGCGTGATGTGCCGGATGGTCGTCACCATGAAGTTGTAGCCGAACATCGCCGGGATGGCGACGAGCAGGCCCGTCACCGTGGCCACCAGCGCGGCCGCCACGCCGGGGGCCATCGCCGTGAGGCTGGCGGACTGCTTTTCCGCGATGCCGGCGAACGTGGACATGACGCCCCAAACCGTGCCCAGCAAGCCGATGAACGGCCCGCCGGACACCGCTGTGGACAGCACGATCATGCCTTTCTCCAACGACATCGCCTGCGCCGCCGCCGCCTCTTCCAACACCACCTTCACCGCCTCGAAGGCCGAATTGCTGATCTTCGTGGTGTTGGCCCGCGCCAGATGATCGGTGTTGCCTTCCCCCACTCCGACGACCGCCACAGTGCCTTTCATCGTCACCGGATTGTTTTTCAGGTGATACAACACCTCGTCCGCGCCGCGCTCATAAAGGGCGTAGGCCGGCGCGCCGGCGAACTCCTCGCCCTTTTTCTTGATGTCCAATGGATCGCGGGTGCTGGCGTAGGCAGTGAAAAATTTCTTCGCCGCCTGGCGCGCAATCATCAACTGCCGGAACTTGGTGATGATGATGGTCCAACTGAACAGCGACAGCAGCAGCAGCACGAGGCACGTGATTTTACCTTCGGTCGTCGCGTTCTGGATGGCATAGACGGCGGCGTTCGCCAGTAGGGGATGGAGGGTCGTGATCATAGTTTTAAATTTTTGGTTTTCGGTTTTTAGTCCGGCGGTGGTTTCGTTGATTTAATTTTTCTGCGGCAGCAGCACCGTCACGCGGCTGATTTTTTGCGCCAGCGCGATGCTCTTGCCATTTTTCTTCACCAAAGCATCCGCACCGGTGGCGTCGGTTTTTTGGGCGACCTTGGCGGTGTCGTCGCTGGCCGAGGCGGCATTGGCTGTGGCGTTGGCCGCGCCGCCGGCGCCAAGGCCGCTCTGGCCGCTGGTGGCGCCGGAGACATTGGCGGACACGAGGGACGCCTCCACGCTGCCGCCACTGGCGCTCACGCCGCCGACGCCAATGACCGTGCCGGAAATGCTGCCGCCCGCACCCACGCTGACCGCGCCTTCGCCGAGCGCGGTGACGTTCACATTTTGCTGGGCCACGATGTCAATGTTGTTGCGCGCAAAAATGAGGCCGTTGATGTCGCCGGTGGCGTCCAGCTTGGCATTGCTGGCAATGATGCCGGAGCCATTGGCATTGATGTCCCGTCCATAGGACACCAGCACCGGTGTCGCGCCGGTCATGGCAGCGGCGGAAACCGGGTTGTCCAAACTGTCGCGCAATTCGTATCCCGCCAGCACCGTGACGAGGGCACTGGGGTAGTTCAGCTTGTTCAGGGCAATCTGCAAAATGCCGGACAAGTTGGCGGTGACATTGCCGTTGGGGGCTTCGACGAGAATATTGCCCAGCTCCGCCTCCGGCGCCGGATAGCCCGAACCGCGCGGCGGAAACGTCAACGCCAGAATGCCGCTGAAGGGAATCTGCGGGCTGCTCTGGTAAAGCTGATGCGTGGCGGGATCCACATAATATCCCTGCACCGCGACCGGCAGCGACGCGCCCGTGCCGGCGTCCACGTTGCCGTTGAGCGATTCCACCGTGACATTGCCGCCGTCGTAAGCGGCGATGCGCGAGCCGTTCACATTCACATTGCCGCCGCCGATGACGGAAACATCGCCGCCGCTCGTGGAAAAGATGCCGCGCGCCCCGAGCGCGCTCACGGTGAAATCGGACGAGCCGGCGTTCACGGCGCCACCGGCGTTGATGGCAATGCCGCCGCCGTTCAAGGAAGCGATGGAGGTGGAGAACATGTCCAGATCACCGGTGAGGTTGATGCCGATGTCCGCGCCCTTGGTAAAATGACTGGCCAGCGGATAATCGCCCGCGACGCTGTAAAGCCCTGCGCCTTTTGACTGGATGCCGGTCGTGGTGCCCAGATCCAAGTTGCGGGCGGTGATCTCAAATTTGCCGCCGCCACCCAGCGTGAAGCCGCCACTGCCGCTGGGAATCGGGCCCAGGGAATTATATTCGGCCAGCAACGCCTGCGCCGTGGCGGCATTCAAAATGGAGACAGTGGTCGTTTGCGGCACCGTGTTGTAAGGGGGATCTTGCCATTGGGGAACGCCATTTTGATAGACTTGCACGGTCAGGTGTTGCAGCAGCGCGAGCACATTGGCCAGCTTCTGCCCGGAAATGTTTTGATAGGTCAGGATTTTCGTGGCGGGGTCGTAAAAGAAACTCGTCGTCAGCGTCGTGGCGGAAATGGCATTGTTCACCGCCTGCGCCAGCCCGGACAGGTCGGACACCTGCGCCCCGGGAACCGAGTTGAGATCAATGAACGTGAAGGCGCCGCGGTTGTAGATGTCACCGCCAACCGTCAAGCCGCCGTCCGTGGCGGAATTCAAAATGCCGCGGTTTTCCATGTTGAGCTTCGCGGCTTGGCCCACGGTGATGCTCGTCACGTCGGCGGCATTCAGGTTCATGCCCTGGAAGCGGCAGTTGTTCAGGTTGCCGACCACGTTGATCTGCGCCGCCTCGGGCGCGCCAAGCATGATCAAATCCATGTCCCCGGAGATGTTCAGCGCGACAGGCATCTCGCTGTTCAAATGCACGGGCGTGGCGGCATGATCGGTCAGTCCGAAGAGGTCGCCGGACGACTGGTAGTATTGATTGTTGCCGCTGTCCGAAACGATGAGGTTGAACATTTGCGGCGTGCCGCTGATGGCCGGGAGGCCGCTAACGAGCGAACCGCCGTCCGTGGTGGTGATGGTGAGACCGCCGAGCGGCGAGGGATACAAAATCAATTTATTGGCGGTGGAATCGCCCTTCAAAACCACGCCGCCCGCGCCCGCGACAATGTTCAATATGCCGGGATAAATCACCGGCACCTTGAGGCTGTCCAGATTGTTCAAGCGCGGCAGCGAATTGAACGCCGCGCCCAGTTGCACGAGGTTGCCCGCCGCAAGGTCCACATAGCCCGCCGGCGCGTAATCAAACGCGTGAAACGAGCCGCTGCTGGCGTCCACGGTGTTGAAAACGCCGTTGGGATTGCGCACCTCCTGCAAAATGATGTTCTGCGCCGCCGTTGCGTTCCAACCGCCGCTGACGAGGTTCAGGGCCAGATTCGGGTTCAGCAAATCCGTCCCCGCACTGCCCGTGCTGCCGAGCACATACTGGCCGGCCCCATTTTGAATGGGGTTGCCGTTCGCATCCATTTGCACGCCGGCAAAAATGCTGCCGGTGCCGTTGGCCACGAGATAATTCCCCGTGACGTTGCCGCCGGCAATGATGGTGACATTGCCCGCCTTACTGCCATAGGCGCCGCAACCGGCGGTGACCACCTGCGGATTGTCTGCAAACGGGTAAAAAGTGTCGTCGTAATAATATCCGCCGCGGACCGGCTGCAGGCTCATCACCTCACCGCCGGCGGTCAGGTTGACATCGCCACCCGCCATCGTGCTGATGCCGCTGATGGCGGAACTCTGAACCGAATAACCCTGGCCGGCCGAATCGGCGGCCTGAAAGGCATAGCCTTGCGCGTAGCCACCGGTGTCAATGTTCCCGGCGAGTGCGTGGGCGGTGATGCTGCCGCCGCCAGTGGTGTTGACGTAGCCCAGGCCCACCGTGATGTCCTGACCGGCAACCAGCGACACGTTGCCGCTGGCGGTCGCAATGAAGCCGTTGCCGGGATTGTTGGGGTCAAAACCGTTGCCGGAATTATTCGGATCAAAGCCATTGAGATAAATTGAGCCGGCTCCCGGCGCGACCGATTTCGAGTTGAAATCGCTGACCCCCGCATACAACCCGATGGACCAGCCGTTCAAATCGTAAAGCGCGGTGTTGTTGCCGAAGATGATGTTCCGCCCCGCCGCCAACGTCAGTTGCCCGCCCGACTGCCCCGTGCTGGCGGAAAGATTCCAGAAGGTTCCGTCGGCCAGCAGGATGTCGTAATTCGCCTGCAACGTGATCTGCGAAAAACCGGTGAAGGCCGAGCTGACATTCAAATCCAGCGTGCCGCCCGGACTGTCGCCGGCGGCCACCATGCCGCCGCCCGCGCTGTCGCCGCCGGAGTTGTCCAAAATGATGTAATCCGGATCCAGCAGCAGGGTGCCGCCGGCAAAACCGGCCGCCGCCCCGCCATTGATCGCGGAATGAACCGCCGCCAGGTGCGGCGCGCTGATTTCCACCGCACCGCCATTGCCGCCGTTCGCGCCGCCGGCCACGGAAATTTCACTGCCCGCGACATCGCTGAAGGTGTTGCCCGATTTCAACGTGACGCCGCCGCCGGCGCTGCCGCCGGCGGCATTGTCGCCGTTCGCAAAAATTTTGGAATCCGCGCCCAGATTCAGCGCGTCGGCGGCGACGAGTTCGATGACGCCGTTTTGATTTTGCACGGAGTTGGCCTGCATGAAGCCGTTCTGGTTCACGACGCGGGCGTTCATCGCGATGGTGCCGCCGTCGGCGATGATGTTGCCGTAATTGTCCACGGAACCTTGCGGCAGCGTGACCTGCATGCTCATACCGCGGCCGTCGGGCCGTTCGCTCAACGTCACCGTCTGGCCGGCGGCGAAACCGATGGTGCCGCCGGGCGCCTCGATGCTGCCGTGGTTTTCAATTTTGTCGGCGATGAGAAAGGCCGAGCCGCCGTTGCCCACCTTGATGCTGCCGTAGTTCACGATGCTGGCGAGCGGCGGCGGGCCGTTGAATTCCCAGGTGCCGCCGGAGTTTTGCGGCGGCGCGCAATTCGCGGTGGAGACGACCAGGCCGGCGGCGCTGACAAACGAGTTCGGCCCGAAATAAAAGCCCGCCGAGTTCATCAGCACCACGATGCCGTTGGCCTGCAGGCTGCCGTAAATCTGCGACGCGCTCTGGCCGTTGATCTGGTTGACCACCACGGAATAGGCGTTGGGCTGGTTGAACACCGTGCGCTCGCCGTTACCGATGTTGAAGCTCTGCCAGTTGAGAAAGGCGTTCTGCGACGTGGTGATACTCAACTGCGAACCGCTTGTCTGCGTGGTCGCCGTGCCGGAAACCACCGTCAGGCCCGTGGGATTCGCCACCACGCGGAATATAAACGCAAAAATCATCGCGCCCGCGAGCACGCGGCGGCGAAGGGGAAGTATTTTTGTTTTCATGGTTTTAAAACTGGCAGCCGATGCCGAAGTAAAAATGAAAGTCATAGGCCGGCGTCAGCGCCGTGGCCAGCAGCGGCAGCGCCAACGTCAGGCGGGCGTCGAGATGGCTGCCAATGTTGGCGGTGAGACTGGTGCCGACGCCCCAAAACTGCACTGCGTCCCGGCTGGCGGCGGAAATCTTATCCAGCAAATACGTTTCGCCATAATCCATGAAGACGGACGCGCGAACCCAGAACGGAAGGTCGCCATCCACCATGCCAATGTTGATCAGCGGCGTGCGCGGCTCGACCGCCACCCGCCAGCCGGTATCGCCATAAACCTCGCCATCAGTGTAGCCCCGCACGCCGCTGACGCCGCCCATGCCGAACTGCTCGTTGCTGAAGAGCGGCGTGTTGGCCCACTGGCCGTCCGCGCGCAGGAGCACCGTCCAATCCTTGTAGAGCCGCTGCTCGCGGTTCGCGCCCATTTGCAGGGTGACGTAATGATCCTTGGAATTGGGATTCCCGGTGGCCTGGGAAAATCCTCCGGACGTGAAGCTGGCGCCGTTTTGAAAAGACCCGCTCAACACCGCCAGATTATAATTGGCCTGCGCGTTGAAAGCCGTGATGCCCCATGAGTCCGGCAGCGAACCGTTGAGGCCAAGGTTGATCGGCAAATAATCCAGCGCCACGCGCCGCACCGGGAACCCCTGCGGCACACTGGAGGGATCCGTCACCAAAGTGTTGTTGTCCACATACTGAATGACAAAGTTGTTCTCATTCGTGTTGTAGCTGGTGGCGCGGTAGCGCTTGAAATCCGCGCCGACGGAGAAGGTGGAGCTAAACCGGCCCAGTTGCGGCAGCGGCATGGACAGCTTGAGGCCGAGGTTTTCATTCACGGTGATGTTTTGGCCGGCGCTGTTGGTGGTGATTGCCAGCGGCACGAAAGCCTTTCCGTTGTTGGTCAACGTGACGGGCTGGTTGGCATAACCCACCGGCCCGCGCTGTATGCCGGTGTCGTCCACGGAACGGCTGGCATAAAACGACAGTTCCGGCCGCCCGGTGGCCGGCGGCAGGTTGAAACGGTGCGTCACCTCGTCGTAGCCAAAACGCCCGCGGCTCTCGTCAATCTGCCGCTGCACCGAATCCGCCCGGCCCAGCGGCAGCCGGTAATACGCGCTGTAATTGGCGACCAGCGGCAGATCCAGCGGCGAAAAATAACCGTCGCCGCGGTCATGAAAATTCACGGGCGTGAAGCCGTAGCTCACGCCGATCTGATGCTCCAGGTCCCAGAGATTGCCGTATTGCGCGTTGAAATTGATGCGTGAATCCGGCGTGCCCGGCGTGGCCTGGTTGTTGATCTCCACCCGCGAGTGCAGGGGGAAACGATCCTTGACCTTGAGCGTCAGGTCGCTGGTGCCCGGTTCCAGCCCCGGGCTGATGACCGGGTAAATCTGCCGGTCGCGGTTCGCGTTGGCCAGATCCAGCTCGCGCTGGAAGACGTGCGAATTGAGCAGCAGGTTCGTGTGCAGGCTCGGCAGGGCGCGCCGCACGTTTTCGGCGCTGAAATGCTCGTTGCCCTTGACGTTGATGGCGGCCAGGCGGCCTTCGGTGACTTTCACCTTCACCGTTGCGTTGGTGATTTTTTGCGGCGGCAGGCCGACGGAGACGGTGACGAACCCGCGTTCGCGATAGGCCATCTGCAGGTCGCCGAGCGCGGCGCGGATGTTGGGAAAGGTGACATTGGTGCCGAACGCGCCGGGCGTGTTGGTCAGGGCGGCGCCGATTTTTTCCGGCGCCAGGACGGTGTTGCCGGCGACGAGATATTTTTCCACCGTGAATTTCGGGCCGGCGTTGGTGGTCTGCGCCACCGCCGAACTGCCGAGCAATATTGACAGCCCCGCCAGCAGCCACACCAGCGACTTGCCGGCGTGCCGGAAATTATTTTTGGGCAGCGAAAGGTTTTGCCGCCGCCATTCACTGGGCGTCATGCCGAAGCGCCGCTTGAACATGATGTTGAACAAACCGAGATGCCGGTAGCCGCTCTCCAGCGCGACGGAAATGATTTTGGCATTGGCATCCATCAGCAACTGGCTGGCGCGCTGCAGGCGCAGCTCGGTCTGGCGATCGCGCAGCGTCACGCCAAATTCGGCGCGGAAAAGCCGACTCAAATGCCGCTTGCTGCAGTTGAGCTGGTCCGCCAGTTCCGTCAGCGGCCGCGTCGCCAGTTCGGCGTCGGATATCTTCGCCACGAACTGCTGGAAGCGGTCGCGCAACCGCAGGCCGGACGAGTCGGCGACCGGCGCCGACAGCACGGAAGCGGAAACGGCCTGGGACCAGAGCTGCAACAGCGCCGAGCGGACGGCCAGCGTGTCCCGCTGCGGCTGGGTGACGAGCCGGGAAAATTTCTGGCCGAAGGCGTCCGCCGCTTTAAATGCGATGACGGGCGCGGCGATTTTTTTGCCGGCCTGCTCGAGCTGGTGACCTTCCGTGACCGTGATGAGGCCGTTGAGGAAATGCGGATGCACGCAATAAAAATCCAGCTTTAAAGTCCCCAGCTGGCTGGCCCGCAAGGTGAGCCGGGAAGATTCGGCGACCACAAAACCGTCGCCCGCCTCAAGTTCCCGCGCGCCGGAGGATTGCAGCCCATAGCCGATGCCTTCAGCCACGCGCACGACCGTCCAGCCGGTGGCCGGCGCATTCCATTCGCCGGAAGGACGGAGAGTGATCTCGTGCAATACCAAATGTCGCTCGTGAGCCATCAGTCCGCCGATGATGGGGGCGCATCATGGCTTTATTACTTCAATCAGGTGACGATTAAGAAAACATCGTTTCCCGGCTGGCCGAAAAGTGTGCGCCGGACTTCGGCGGGGGCGGCCCCGGCGATTTTTTTCCTCGCTCCTAAAATCCATCCACAAATCCGTAGGTGCGAAAACCGGAGATGTGGTCGGAATAAATGACGTCCTGATTCAGTAGTTGACCGGGCGTGCCGGGCGGCGTCAAGGGCGTGAGCGGGTATGGCGACCTCTCGCCGGACAGAACTTCCGCGACGGTCTCGGCGCGTGCCCGCTCCAGCGCCAGCGAATCCTGATACCAGAGTTCTTTGGTGAAATCCTCCGGGACAGCGGTGCCCGTGCCGGCATTATCGGTTCCCGAGCCGGTGTTCTGGCGGCCGGCGGGGGCGGCGGGAACCCAGAGAGGATTGCCCTCCTTGATGCGCTGGACGGCTTCACTGGCCAGATAGCTGGCCACGGAAAGCTCGCCGGGCACGGGTTGCCTGGTCTGTGTCACCCCCGTGGGCGCCGCCACCGCATTGGTCACATTGGGTGTGCCGCAGAGATTCAAATAAGACTTTTTATTGTAGCACTCGATTTGCACCCTTTGGCCGGTCACATCCACGGCCAGCAGCCTGATGCCGAACTGGGATTCACCTTCGGCCAGCATGAAACTGGTGGGCGGATAGTTTTCCCCCCGACCAAGGACGAACATGGCCATCTTGGGGTTGAACAGACCGACGATGCCGTTCAGTTGCACCGTGTAGGCGGCGGCGGGCTGAAGGCCGGCCAGCAGGAGTGAACCCGCAAGGAGCAAGGCGGTTTTCATGGTGTGTCTTTGGTGAAATGGCCGGTGCGGATGAATCCACACCGGCCATGAGTTAGCATTTAATCAGACGCACATCACGGAGTGATGACGCCGCCGACAGCACCCCGGGTGGTGTGCATGTCGTAGTAGGGAATGGCCACCGCCCCACCGGTCTTGGATTGCTCAATGATTTGTTCCAAGGAGCCTTTTTCAGAGCTTACCAATGCGGCGGCACCGCTGGCGTGCTTTTTGTTCAATATGCCAAGGATGCTTCCGGCTAAGTTACCTCCGACCGTGTTACCTCCGTAGCCCAAAATATTCGCCGTGAGGTTCTGGTCTGAAGAGACCGAGCTCGGATCAGCGGTAGGATAATCCAAGACTTCATCGCCGTAGCCCGGATACTGGCCCCGGGTGATGGGCGCGTAGTCATTGGTGCCCGTGTTGCCCCAGATGCCGGAACCCGCCGCCGTGGGCCAGACGCCGTCAAACGAAACAAC
>Ga0316220_1004041_pt1 | contig 11618 bp, 8 predicted proteins | sample TBH18005metaG_FD_203632 | JGI IMG/M metagenome (GOLD analysis project Ga0316220, IMG submission 203632) | Freshwater microbial communities from Trout Bog Lake, Wisconsin, USA - TBH18005 | ecosystem: Environmental > Aquatic > Freshwater > Lake > Hypolimnion/Profundal zone | place: USA: Wisconsin...
CCCGCGATCCGGTGAGTACGGGGATTGAAAAGAGGTTGGGGTGGCTTGGTTCAAATTTCAGCTTTTATAAGCCGGATCCCAAAACTGGATATTTCGTACCTGTAGATTCCCTAGATATGGCTCAAAGATCAACGGCTCAAGATTTTAGCTCGGAGTTCGGCAAATGAGTGATGATCCAAAAGCCGATCTCATAGACGGCCTCCTTGCCCCCACCCGAGCCGCCCCATGAAGCCTAACCTACCCCCCCTCGCGCTGACCTTGACCGCGCTGGCCCTGTCGCTCGCCGCCACCCCTGCCTTGGCGCGCGATGCGCTGGGCGTGTTCGGCACATGGGCGGCCTTTCGCGACGCCGCCGTGCCGCGCTGCTATGCCATCGCCCAGCCAGATCACACCTCGGGCGGCGCGCAAAGCTTCAAGCCCTACGCCGACGTCGGATCATGGCCCACGCGCAACGTCCGGGGCGCCTTCCACCTTCGGCTCGCCCGCCGAACCGCGCCCGGCAGCCCCATCACCCTCGCCATCAGCGGCCAGCACTTCGCGCTGGTGGGCGGAGGCGGCGATGCTTGGGCCGCAAACCCCCGCATGGACGCCGCCATCACCGCCGCCATGCGCAGCGCCGAAACCATGTCCGTCGGCGCCCGCGACACCGCTGGGCAGACCTTCGGCGCCAGTTGGAAGCTCTCTGGCGCGGCCACCGCGATGGATTCGGCTCTGGTGGGATGCGCCGGTTTGAAATAAGGGGGCCCCATGAACAGTCCCCAAACATCCGCCAGCCAGCACCCCGCCCACCACATGCCCATCCCCGGCCTCACCGACCCGGTGCCCGTCGCGCGCCCCATCACCCCCCGCGCCGATGGCCGCATAGACCTGCTGGGCGTCGCCCGCCCCGCCATCACCGAATTGCTGATCGAGGCCGGGCTGGAACCCAAAGCCGCCAAGCTGCGCGCCAAACAGGTTTACCACTGGATCTACCACCGGGGCGTCACCGACTTCGCCGAAATGACCGACATCGCCAAAGGCCTGCGCCCTTGGCTCAGCGAACGCTTCGTCATCGGCCGCCCTGACATCGTGACGGCGCAAATCAGCAGCGACGGCACCCGCAAATGGCTGCTCTCCACCACCGACGGCCACGAGTTCGAAATGGTCTTCATCCCCGACGAGGCGCGCGGCACCCTCTGCGTCTCGTCACAGGTGGGCTGCACGCTCAACTGCACCTTCTGCCACACCGGCACCATGCGTCTGGTCCGCAACCTGACCCCCGGTGAGATCGTCGGCCAAGTCATGCTCGCCCGCGACGCGCTGGGCGAATGGCCCAAAGGCAACATGGCCGGCTTCGCCCCCGACACCGACGAGGAGGACGAAGAGGACACCTACTCCCCAGATGGCCGCCTGCTCACCAACATCGTCATGATGGGCATGGGCGAGCCCCTGTACAATTTCGACAACGTCCGCGACGCGCTGAAATTGGTGATGGACGGCGACGGGCTGGCCCTCTCGCGCCGCCGCATCACGCTCTCCACCAGCGGCGTCGTCCCCATGATCGCCCGCACCGGCGCAGAGATCAACGTGAATCTGGCCATTTCGCTCCACGCCGTAACCAAACAGGTTCGCGACGAGATCGTCCCCATCAACCGCAAATACGGCATCGAGGAACTCCTCGAAGCCTGCGCCGCCTACCCCGGCGCCAGCAATTCGCGCCGCATCACCTTCGAATATGTCATGCTGGCAGGCAAGAACGACAGCGACGCCGACGCCCGCGAACTCGTCCGCCTGCTGCGCCACTACCGCCTGCCCGCCAAGGTCAACCTCATCCCCTTCAACCCCTGGCCCGGTGCCGTCTACGAGTGCTCCCCCCCCGACCGCATCCGCCGTTTCAGCGAAATCATATTTGAATCAGGCATCTCCGCCCCCATCCGCTCCCCCCGCGGCCGAGACATCGACGCCGCCTGCGGCCAGCTAAAAACCTCCGCCGCCCGGATGACCCGCGCCGAATTGGACCGCTTGGCCGAGGAAAAACTGGCCGCGTTGGAGGTGGGTGACTAAAAGCCCTCTCCCTTCAGGAAGAGGGCCCGCGTGAGGGTGTTCAAGCGTTTAAGGTTCAAGGGAAAGATGCGAGGGGGTTACCCCCTCGCGCTCCCATTATTTGGCTGCGTCGACGCGTGGAACAATCGTGGCGCGATGGTGTTAGGCTGTATATTTTACTTCGCTTCGCGGATTTAGATTGGCCGATTTTGGTGGAAAGCGGACGTTAGCCTCCCGCTCGAAAAGCTGAGTTAATTGCGTGTGCCGGAACACCTTCATCCTGCGCCCAACCAATCGGATAATCCGCAAGGTGGCTGTCGATAGGCCGGTCCGGCTTTAGAAGTGAGACAAGGATTCTGAGAGCGCCTTGTGTGGGAGGCTCAACCTCGTCGATCTTCGACCAAAGCTTGTTTAGCAAATGCTCGTTAGGCACCGGCTCGCCAGCGTCGAAGGCTCCCACAATTTCTGATATTAGCGGGTCTCCAAGGCCTTGAAGTTCAATTAGCTGACGGGAAACTAAATGGGTTCGGGGCAGCAAGCGTTCCGCGTCTATGTCGTCAAGAAGAGCAGCAACCCAATCCATACCTCATCTTACCTAATGCTCGAATGTCCGCAAGTGGGGCGATAAAATCCATTATCGGGAGCGCGAGGGGGTAACCCCCTCGAACCTTCCCCCTACAACCCTCTTGACAAAATCACCAAATAGGTTCACACGCCACAACGTCAGAACCGGAACTGACGCATACAGGGCCGGCGCTATGGGCCTAGGGCAGCGGTGAAAACAAGCCGTGGTCACGCCAGAGCGCTTCTACCCCAAGGCAGAGGTTAAGCGCCGCCCCGCCCCGTGGCACACGCCATGCGGCACAGCGGCGCCCCCCACGTGAAGGCGGCCCCCATGCGAGCCCGGCCCGCCTCGCGCCTCAGATGTCACAGGGCCGAGCCGAAGGGACCAAGCGCGGCGCCCTGCGGCCATTCGCAAAAAAGGCCGCCTCCGATGCCCGCACCCACAGGGTGCCCCCGCCAAAACGGGGCAGGTCAGGGCGTCCACAGCGTCGGCCCCATATGCCACGCCCACCGGCCACCCCCGCCTAGCCACCGGGCGCACCCCCGCGCCCGCACCAAGCGCCGCAGGCTATTACAAATCCCCCAACGCCAGCCCAAACCCCCAAAATCGGGGAGCGCGAGGGACCGGGAGTATCGTGCTTCACACGATGCGACCCACAAAGACTCCCCCCTCGCATCTTATTCTTAAACCCTAAGCGGGCATCCCAGCCCCCGCCGCCACCATACGAACGTCCCCGCCAATCCATACGCCCGCCTCGTCACGCGACACATAGACGCGGCCCAAGGCCCCCACGCATTGCCCCTGCGCGGCGACATAATCGCCAGAGGCCAGCCCCGCGCCGTACAGATATTGCGCCGCCGCCGCGTTGAAACTGCCGGTAACGGGATCCTCTGTCAGGATGCCCAGCGGGCTAGTGAAAAAGGCGCGCACTTCCCATTGCGGGTTTGGCCATTGCGGGTTTGGCCACTGGACTTCGCCCCCCTCATGCGGCCCAATCAGGCCGATATCGGTATGCAGCGGCGCGCGGGCCTCGGGGCGTGCGGCCAGAACCTCTGCGGCAGAACCCAGCCGCAACAGCTTCCACGGCGGGCCATTCACGGCATGCACCGCGTCCAGCACCTGTTCGGGATCGACGCCGGCCCGCTGTGCCGCTTCGGCGCGTTCCCCATCCGTCAGAGGACCAGATCGAATCAAGGGCGGCGCGCGAAAAGCCAAACGCTTGCCCTCACCCCGCACCTCAACCAGCCCAACCCCGCACTCTTGCATAATCAAGCCTGGCATTTTGCTGACGCCCCCCGCCGCCATCCAGGCAAAAGCGCTGCCCAAGGTCGGGTGCCAGGCAAAGGGCAATTCGCCGGCGGGATAGAATATCCGCACCCGGTAATCCGCCGCTGGATCGGTCGGCGGCAACAGAAAAGTCGTCTCCGAAAACCCCAGCCAGCGCGTCAACGCCAGCATCTGCTCGGTGGTCAACGCCTCGCCGCCCCGCACCACCGCCAGCGGATTTCCCCCCAGCGGGCCGCCACAAAACACATCAACCAAATCCAGTAACATCACGCGCCTCCTCAGCCGCCCCAGCATAACCACGCTTCCCACGGGCGGCTAGCTGTGCTTTGGGGGCGAGGTGGAAAAACCAGCCATCCTGATCAGCGGCGGCGCCAAACGCATCGGCGCCGAAATCGCGCGGGCCTTCGCCGCCAAGGGCTGGCATGTAGTGATCCACTACGGCCACAGCCGCGAGGCCGCCGAGGCCCTCGCCGCCACCCTGCCCAGCGCCAGCTGCGTCCCCTGCCAGTTGGAAGACAGCGAAGCCGCCGCCGCCATGGTAACCGATTTGGCGAGCCGGCTTCCCTTGCGCCTGTTGGTCAATTCGGCGGCGGTATTCCGCTATGACAGCGCCGCCGCGCTCGCCCCCGACGTCTTCGCAGAGGCGATGGCGGTCAACGCGCTGGCCCCGGTGCGGATGGCGCAGGCCTTCCTGTCCGCACCCCGCGCCCCCGGCACAGCGCGCCGCGTCATCCAGCTGACGGACATGAAACTCGCCAACCCCAACCCAGATTTCTTCAGCTACACCATGGCCAAACACGCCGTGGCATCGGCGGTCCGCATGCTGGCGATGGCCTGCGAACACCCGCAAGACCGCGTCTATGCCCTCGCCCCCGGCGCCATGCTGCCCAGCTTTGACCAGGCCCCCCACGAACACGAAACCTCTGGCCGGATGAACCTGCTGGCCCGCCTGACCCAGCCCTCAGAACTGGCCGACGCCGCGTTGTTCCTGTCAGAAGGCTGGCTCGCCAGCGGCGAAACGCTCTACGTCGATTCCGGCCAACACCTGCTCAGCCAGCCACGCGACGTCCTCTATCTGGCGCGAGAGGCCGGGGCCAAACGCTAACCAAAATGGAACTGACTTTGGTTCGCGGCGGTCAGCGAATAGTTTTGCAGAACCAGAGTATCGCTGCCAATTGTGATGTCGGTATTGCCGCCGCTCACCGTCGCATGGCCCAGCAAATAGGCCCAATAGTCGAACCCCGTCGCCGCGCCGGGAAAGATCGACCCGCTGAGGGTGATCTGGTCGGTCGCGCCAAAATTCGCCAATGTGGTTGTTCCGAAATGCCCGGCCAACGTCAAAGCGTCGCTTGCGCCCAAACTCAGCGCCTCGTTCAGCCCGCTGACGGCCAGCGTGTCCGAATTGCCCAGCGCCACATTGACCCCGTTGCCGCTGACGCTGACCGACGAATTGCTCTCCACCCCCACCGCGCCGCCGGCCGCAAAGCTAACCATATCGGCGACGGCAGCGGTCTGTCCATTTCCACCAATGGTCACCGCGCTGCCGGTTCCGGAAACCGAAACCGTCTCGTTGGCGCCGACAATATTGAGGTAATCGCTGTTGCCCAGCGAGACGCTGACCCCATTGCCGCTGACCCCAAGATTGGAGTTATCAAAGCCCACCAACGCGCCGCCACCGGCGAAATTGGCCCCATCCGCCACCGAGGCGCCAATGCCATTGCCGCCCAGAAACACCAGATTGCCGGCGCCGCTGGCATAGACATTTTCCCCCGATCCCGCGAGGCCGATGGTATCGCCGCCCGCCAGAAACACCGCCAGATTCGAACCATTCAGGTTCACCCGCGACCCGCTGACCACCCCCACAGAGGCCGCCCCCGACGCCACCACCACATCCGACACCGCCGCCGATTGCCCGTTGCCGCCGATGGTCACCGCGCTGCCGGTGCCGGTAATCGTCACCACCTCGCTTGCGCCGATAATGTTCAGGTAATCATTATTGCCCAGCACCGCGCTGACCCCGTTGCCGCCCACCGCGATGCTCGAATTGTCAAAGGCGACCAGCGTGCCGCCACTGGCAAAATTCGCCAAATCGGCGACCGAGGCGCCAATTCCGTTCGCGCCCAGAAACACCAGATCGCCGGTGCCGCCGGCGCTGACCACCTCGGCGCTGCCGGCCAGACCGATGGTGTCGTTGCTGGCCAGACTCACCCCCAGCATCGAACCATTCAGGTTCACTCGCGACCCGCTAACCACCCCCACAGAGGCCGCCGCCGAAGCCGTCACCGCATCCGCCACCGCCGCCGTTTGCCCGTTGCCGCCAATCGTCACCGCGCTACCCGCGCCGCCGATCGCCACCGTTTCCGCACTGCCGACGATGCTGAGGTAATCGCTGGCCCCTAACATCGCGCTGACCCCATTGCCGCCGACCCACAGGCTGGAATTATCGTAGCCCACCAAGGTGCCGCCCGCCCCAAAAGTCACCACATCGGCGGTCGATGCCCCAATGCCATTGCGGCCAATCGTCACTGTGCTGCCGGTGCCGGCGACTGTGACCTGGTCACTGCCGGGCATTCCATAATTGCTGATCGACAGCGCGTCATTGCTGCCGGCAAAATAGTGTTCGCCACCGCTATTTGACTGAACCGTCGCGCCGTTCTGCACGTTGATAATACAGTTCGTCGCGTTGAAAAGCGCCATCGCGTTTCCGCCCAGCGTGATCGTCGTACCGGCACCATTGGCTATCACGTTGCTGGTGGCCGCAGTGATCGTCGCGGTGTCGTTACCGGCCAAGCTGACGATGGCACTCTGCCCGCCAATCGACACTGTGGAATTGATGGCGACAGTGGCAGTGCCGGCGACCACAAAGTTGACGGTGTCGATATTGGCGCTGTTTTGGCCGTTGCCACCAATGCCGACTGTTGTACTGGCAGCATTCACGGTGACGCTGTCAGAGCTGCCGACAATGGTGGGCGTGGAGCCAGCGCCGCTTACCGTCACCGTATTGCCATTGCCGTTTACCGTCACCCCGCTGACGTTTTGGCCCACTTGCACCGCCGCGCCGGTGGCCGCGAAGGTGTCGTTGCTGTTGGTGATGTCCAGCGCGGCATTGGCGGCGACGTGCCAGCCGATGGCGCTCATGGTCTGCAGATCGACGGCGGTGAATATGCCCGCCTGCCCCTTGGAGGCATAGCCCGCCGAATCGCCATAGATGCCAGACGACCAATCGGCCAGATCGCCCCCGCTCTCACCCATGGTCATCAGAGCGGTTTTGCCGCCGTTCAGCGAGAAAAACGCCGATGAATAGGACGACAATGCATCAACCGTCCCGCCGCTGTAACGGAAGAAATTGAGCGGCATGGCCACGCCAATGCTGGTCGATTTCGCGCCGGTGAGGGTGTTGTAACCATCAGAGCCCGCCACACGGCCCAGCGCCTCGCTGATCTCGTGCTCCAGCGATCCGACCGCGTCATATTCGCCGGTCACGGCCCGGTTGGCCGGGTCAAATGTGAAACTATCATTTGAATTAAGGGTGATCGTCGCATCGGTGGTGACAGGATCGGTGCTGGCGCCGGGGATCGCCAAGCCAATCGCCGCCGCCAATTGATAGGGAATCAGCACCATACCATCGCCGATGGTGTTGGTCGCGGGCAGCGACTGCGCCGCCAGCAGATTGTCCGCCGTAGCCCCCGCCGCCGTGGCATTGGCCAACATCGCCGCCTGCCAAGAGGCATAGCTGACCTCGATAAAATTGGCCCCGGTATCGGTCTGCGCAATCGCGGTGCCGGTCAATGGCGCCCAGTCGAAGGTCAAATTGACGGTGACATTATTCGTCAGCGTATTTTCGAAATATTGCACTGCGGCCTGAACAGCTGCGGCGAATCCGGCAGGCGCGCCGGTTTGGATCGTGGCGTTAATGGTGGTGGGCATGTTCAGATCCGCCGCATAAAGTGTGAGGGCAACCGCCGAAGGAGCGTAATTTCTGCACCCCTATAAATGAGCGAAAGCTTAACGCACAAGCGCGCGCGGCGCAAACAATTGAAAATTCACAAACCTCCTGCGCCTTTGCCGATTTTTCCGCCCTGCCCCCTTGCGGCTTTGCCCGTTGCACATCCCCCCCCGCCCTGATACGCGCGCCCTCGCATACACTCGCCTAGGAGCCCCTTCATGTCAGATATCAAACGCGTCGTTCTTGCCTATTCGGGCGGCCTCGACACTTCGGTGATCCTGAAATGGCTTCAGGTGACGTATAATTGCGAGGTGGTCACCTTCACCGCCGACCTCGGCCAGGGCGAGGAGCTGGAGCCGGCCCGCGCCAAGGCGGTGATGATGGGGGTCAAGCCCGAGCACATCTACATCGACGACCTGCGCGAGGAATTCGTCCGCGATTTCGTCTTCCCGATGATGCGAGCCAATGCCCGGTACGAAGGCGATTATCTGCTGGGCACCTCGATCGCCCGCCCCCTCATCTCCAAACGTCTGGTCGAAATCGCCCGCGAAACCGGCGCCGACGCGGTCGCCCACGGCGCCACCGGCAAGGGCAATGATCAGGTGCGCTTTGAACTCTCGGCCTATGCGCTGGAGCCGGGCATCAAGGTCATCGCCCCCTGGCGCGAATGGGACCTGACCAGCCGCACCGCCCTCATCGCCTGGGCCGAGCAGCACCAGATCCCCGTCCCCAAGGACAAGCGCGGCGAGAGCCCCTTCTCCACCGACGCCAATCTGCTGCACACATCCAGCGAGGGCAAGGTTCTGGAGGACCCGTGGGAGGAAGTCCCCGACTACGTCTACAGCCGCACCGTGAACCCCGAGGACGCCCCCGACCAGCCGGAATACATCACCGTGGACTTCGAACGCGGCGACGGCGTGGCGCTGAACGGGCAGGCCATGTCGCCCGCCACCCTGCTGACCGCGCTGAACGAGCTGGGCCGCAAGCACGGCATCGGCCGCCTCGATCTGGTGGAAAACCGCTTCGTCGGCATGAAGTCGCGCGGCATGTATGAAACCCCCGGCGGCGAGATCTACGCCCGCGCCCACCGCGGCATGGAAAGCATCACCTTGGACCGCGGCGCCGCGCATCTGAAGGACGAACTGATGCCGAAATACGCCGAACTCATCTACAACGGCTTCTGGTTCGCCCCCGAACGCGAAATGCTGCAAGCCGCCATCGACCATTCCCAAGCCAAGGTCACCGGCACCGTCCGCCTGAAGCTGTACAAGGGTAACGCCCATGTCGTGGGCCGCAAATCGCCCCATTCGCTGTATTCCGAACGCCATGTCACCTTCGAGGACGACGCCGGCGCCTATGACCAAAAAGACGCTGCCGGCTTCATCAAGCTGAACGCGCTGCGCCTGCGCCTGCTCGCCGGCCAGAAGTAAGTCGCCAAAATGTCAGAAAACGGGCCCGAAACGCCCCGCTCGCTGTTGCTGTTCGGCGCCTTTTACGGCGGGATGGTGACGCTGGGCGGGGTGCTGGGCGCCAAACAGGTCGCACTCGGCCCCTTGGCGGTGGAGGCGGGGATATTTCCCTTCCTCACCCTAGTGGCGCTATCCTCTGCGGTGGCGCAATTGCATGGACGGGGCGCGGCGGACCGGCTGGTGCGCTATGGCTTTATCCCGCTGATCACCGCGATTTTGCTGACGCTGTTCGTGCTGGCGCTGCCCACCGACCCCGGCATGTACCCCCCCGCGCAAACCGCCTTCCCGGTGATCCTGGGCCAAAGCTGGCGGATGATGGCGGCGGGGATCATCAGCTATGGCATATCGGTGCGGCTGAATGTGGCGATTTTCAGCCGGTTGACGGTACAAGGTCGCTGGGCCCCGGCATGCGGAGCAGTGTCGGCGGCCCTCAGCCAGATCGTCGACACGCTGCTGTTTATCAGCATCTCGTTCTACGGCGTGCGGCCAATTGCGGGCCTGATGGCAGGGCAAATGCTGGCCAAGCTGGTGCTGTCCGCTCTGCTGGTGCCGCTGATCATCGCCGGCGCGGTGCGGCTGGGGCGGCGGCTGGACGCTTGAAGTCGCGGCTGAACGCGCAGCGCCTGTTGGCGGGGCAGAAGTAAGACACATACCGCGCCGGGGGTGCAATCGCTGCGCGACATTGGCCTCCGGCGGGCAAAGGGGGTATAGTGATACATGCCCGGAAATATATTTCTGACTACACCCTTGGAGTGAGGGCGCCCGGTGCTGGCGCCCTTAATCTGTTTCGTTAGGCCGCAGTCTGCAAGCGACTGTCCAGCGCTTCGAGTTCTGAATGGTGAAGCAATTGTACCCGTAAGCCGGTAGCTTCTCTCTTTGCTTGCCCGTGCAGGCGAGGCATCGGTTCGCCCCAAGCCGATCAAAAGTGATGACCGGCTAGAATCCGCCCTGAAACTCTTGCGCCAATTCGGCAATCAAAGCCGCGCGGCCAAAGAGGCTGGCGTTTCGGCGGAACGCTTTCGCCGCTTCCTGAAAGATAACGCACTGGCTGAACGGCGCGGGCGCTTCTGGAAAGTTACCGATCAGCGCCAGCGCGAAATGCTGGTGGTGTCGCGCGGCGAAGTGCAGCGGCGCGATTGCGGGATGTGCGGGGAAAGCGATTGGCGCACCATCGAACAGCATCACGTTGCCGATTACGGGCGCGATGAGACGGTGGCCCTGCTGTGCCGCAATTGTCATCGCAAAGTGAGCGACGATCAGAAGGATCATCCCGCCCCCTTTGTCAGTGGGGAACCGATGCTGGAAACTATCGGGCATTTTCTGTTGGGCCTTGCCGATATGCTGCGGACCATCGCGCCCCGACTGCAAGCTTTTGGCCGCTGGCTGATTGAATACGCTCGCGGCATGCAGGTGACGCTATGACCGCCGCGCCTCCTATCAGCGATGACTTGGCGATTGCCATCCGGGCTTACAGCGAACGCAAAGCCGATGGTGCCGACGAACCCAAGCCATTTCGCAAGCGGCATGACAGTGCAACACCCGCTTCGCCATGGGTGCTGGTGTTCGACACCGAAACCACCACGGATGCAGGGCAGGCCTTGCGCTTTGGCGCCTATCAGCTTCGCCGTGCTGGCGAATTGGTCGAGGCGGGCCTGTTCTATGATCCCGATGGCGTTACCGCCGATGAATTGCGGGTGCTTACCGATTATGCCCGCGCCCATAGCCTTACGCTGTGCGACCGGGACACCTTCGCGGATGGCGTGCTTTTTGCGAAGGCTTATCGCTGCCGCGCCACCATTGTCGGCTTCAACCTTCCCTTTGATATATCCCGATTGGCCATCGCCCACGACACCGCGCGGACGCCGCTTGGGGATGAGGCCAACGCCATGCGCGATGGCTTCACCTTCAAATTGTCGCGCCAAAAATTCAACCCGAATACCCGCATCAAGCATATGTCAGCCAAAGCGGCGCTGATTTCCTTCGCTAAACCGAAGGGACAGGATACCACACGCGGGCAGCGCAAACGCGGGCTTTCGGGCAAGGCGCGGCGCGGGCATTTCATCGACCTGAAAACGCTGGCGAACGCCCTGCTTGCCCGTAGCTTTGGATTGGGAAGCCTCAGCCGCTTTCTGGAGGTGGCGAATCCAAAAACGGATTTCGATGATTTCGATGCGCCAGTAACGCCGGAAATGGTCGCCTATGCCGTGCGCGACGTGCAGGCCACGTGGGAATGCTATCGGGAATTGATGACGCGGTTCGGCGCGCTGGAATTGCACCGCAGCATCCCGGAAAAAATCTACAGCGAGGCCGGTATCGGAAAGGCCTATAT
>Ga0316220_1004042_pt1 | contig 11616 bp, 8 predicted proteins | sample TBH18005metaG_FD_203632 | JGI IMG/M metagenome (GOLD analysis project Ga0316220, IMG submission 203632) | Freshwater microbial communities from Trout Bog Lake, Wisconsin, USA - TBH18005 | ecosystem: Environmental > Aquatic > Freshwater > Lake > Hypolimnion/Profundal zone | place: USA: Wisconsin...
AGGGTAGCTGAAGTAGGGGATGACCGTCCCCGGGTCTTTGAATCCGTATTCACTGATTTCAGACATGGAATCAAGGTGTTCGATTCCGTTCGCTTTGAGGGTTGCCGCTGTGATGCCGGGGCGAGTTACTAACTTGGTGCTCACTGTGTGTCCTTTGTTTTGTTGCGGCTCAAGGGCAGGCGTTTTTGCTTGCTTGGTTTTACCGCTCAGGACTTCCGGCTATTGAAGCGGAGCTGCTTTCGAGTTCTCGCGTCGGAGAGACGACGGAGTCGAGATGTAAAAATTACGATTGCGTGAAGCGGAGCTTTTTCCCGTTTGGCTGGGCGCGGCGGAGCTGCGCCTTTATACCCAATATAAATAACTATCAATTTCAATTTGAGCGAAGCGGAGCTACGCTCAAATAAATTATTTGTTTCGATTTGATTGCAACTGCCCAATTGCATTTGCAATGTAGCTTATGCAGTGCATGCAACACCCCTTTAGGGGGTTGCTTGCATTGCATGTGGCTGGATCAGCCTTTGACTTTTCTGGAGGGCCGTGAAGATGGTCTCTTTCGAGGAGCTTTGTTTCTGGATCGCTTGCCGGTTTTTCTTTTGCCCACCTTTGCCTTCTTGCTCGGTTCAGGTTTGGAATTGATTTGTTCCCCATTGCCCGGCACGGCGATGTCGGCTTTATTAAGCTCTTCTGGTGTGAGGGCACGGTATTTTTCTCCCTCCTTGATAAAATACTTTTTCACAATGCCCCAATAATGGTCTGCCCGCCGGGGAGATTTAACTTTTTTGGCCTTCTTAATCTTTTCCAAAATATCATTTCTGAATTCCGGAAAATCACTCCTGATTTGGACAAACAGCTTTAGCGAATCGTATTCGTCTTGGGGCAGTGGCCCGTCGGGTGAGGCAATCACAACTCCGGGAACTTTCTCCCAGAAAAGCCCCTTTTCGGAATGACGCATCAAGCAATAATTGAGTCCATCAGGAAAACCGGCCCTGGCCCCGCGCTTGGCCACAATGAACCGGAATGTCTTGTGCTTGCCTTTTTCCGGGCGAAGGGTGGCCACCGCGCGATACCAGTTGGTCAATTCCGATGTGCCGAACCCTGAATAGCTGAAATCCATGCCGCTGGAACGAGGTGCTTCCTTGGCCGGCTTGGGTGTGTGATGGGTTGAAACCAGAATACAGCCGCTCCCTTTAAGAACGGGGTCGATTCCGCGCCGAAAGTTTTCGCTGACAAACTCCTGTTCGATAAAATTGCCCTGCAAAAATGCAAACAGTGGATCAACAAAAAACACGTCGGGGCGGTGGACCTCGACCAGTTCCGCCAAGAGGTCGGGGAAATTTGTGTGGTTGCCCATGCCGAACTGGGACTGCATTCTGAAATTTCTTGTGAGCGCGCTATATTCGTCACCGCTCAGTTCCAGGCCAGCCCTGATTCCTTGGGCCATCTCTGCCACGTCCCCATCGTCATTCTCGCCCTGCAATAAGAAGCATCGGAGTTCTCTCGTCGGTTTGAGGCCAAAAAAATCCCGCCCCGCCGACCAACTCATGGCCATCTGCATTAACAGGGTGGATTTGCCCACACCGGATGGTGCCACAATTAGAAAAGAGCCACCCTTGCATAGAAAACGATGTTTTTTGCCGATGATGGCGTTTTCGTCATTCACAACCGGAATGTCCTTCAAGTCCTCAAAAAAGCGGAAGTTCTTGTGCTTCATCCACACGTCTTCCGAGTCTTCCTTCAATAACGAGGGATTCAAAACTTGGACTGATGAACTTACGCGCGTTACCCACCCGGGGCGGCAGCCAATGTGGCGGAGTTTTTTCCAAATATCATTCCGAAGTGTTTGCAGGTATTCAGGGGTCACGGCTCCGTGGTGAATCAACAAGTGATGGTGCTCGCCGTCTTTCAGCAGTAATCCCGGGAGTTTTTCATTCTCAGGAATTTTCTCAATTTGTAGGAGGGAAAACTGTAGCCCAGCCTTTGGCGTTTCGCCTCTGTATTTCACCAGCGGATCGGGGTTGAAAAGAAAGCTTTGCCCTTTGGCTTCCAGCCGCTCGGTCAATTGATTGAGGGAAATGGGCGACTCCCCCTCCACTTCAAATTGAAATTTATCATCGTCGTAATCGGCTCCCAAATGTTTCCGGTAGAAATCGAGGATTTGGCTCATCGTCGTAACAATTTTGGGAATGATACCGAGCCGCCCGTCAATTAAAAGCGAAAGCTCCCCGCGAGAGTGGGCATGACGCTCCCCACAGCTTTACTACTGCCATAATGTATTCGGGGAAGATGTCCTTAACGGTGGCTCCGTGCCGGAGGCGCTGGCCGTGCGTGTTGAAAAAATCAACCGCCTGCTGCAACGTGCCGTTCTTAACCTGCTTTTGAAGTTCCATGAACATCCGGCAAACTTCGTCCACTTCCTTGCCTGACGGTTTCACGACGAGCTGGGCCAGAATCAAAATGCGCCGGTCTTTTTCCGAAAGAAAAGCCGCGCGTGATCCATCGCGGCTCAAGCGGGTGGCGACTTCTTTGGCAAGGGCTTTGGCCCGTTCCAGTGTGTTACGCCGTTGCAGAACCCGGCGGGCACCCTCGAAGTGCGATAGCTGGAACGACTGGTAGGTTCGGGTTTCCGTGCCACCTCCGATTTTTGCATCAGTTGCATCAATTGGCTTCGTGACCTTCACCGTCACCGGCGCGGCATAAATGGGGATGGTCACCGACCCGACCGTGACGGTCGCTACCGGTTTCTTACCGCTGATGGAAACACCAAATGCCATATCTAGTTTTATGGTTTTTTGGTGAAAGTTCTACGTGAAAGTGCAGGTATTTTTGGGGTAAATACCTGCCTTACGCACTGGGGGAAATGAACGAAAAAACGGCGGGGAAAACGACCGGTTCGGTGAAGAAGAATCAGGGGACGCGGAGTCTTTTGCTGATGCAAAACTGATGCAAAAACTTCAGACCCCGCAAAACCCCAATAAAAGTATGGAGCGAGCGAAGGGATTTGAACCCTCGACGTTCACCTTGGCAAGGTGATGCTCTACCAACTGAGCTACGCTCGCTTCCAAAAGTCTGTGAATTTTACGCGGTCTCCGGCGGCTTGCAAGCCCGAATTTCCGGCTACCTGGCCGGGTCGCCCAGCGTCGCACGGATGACCTTGATCAAATAATCATGCTCCAGCGGTTTTTGAAAATAGGCAATCGCGCCGGAACTGGTGGCGCGCTCCCGCGCCTTGGGATCTTCTGTGCCGGTGATGATGATGATGGGGATTTTCTTCGCCATGTCCAGCCGCTGAAACCATTCCATGATGCGAAAGCCGTCCCACGGCACCCCGCCCACATCGGGTGGAAAAGAAATATCGAGCAAAATCAAATCCGGTGATTCCTTCCGCGCCGCCGCCACCGCCTCCGCCCCGTCCAGGGCCGTGATCACCTGATAGCCCGCTCCCTGCAATTTCAACGACAGCGTTTTGACCACAATTTCATTGTCGTCCACCACCAGTATTTTCTTCATTGGCGCCGCAGATGGGTCGGTGCTCATAATCAAAGTTTCCACGAATATGCATCATCAGGACATTCTGGCCCTGATGCCGCAACAGTAGCAAAGCCGCGCCCGTGGGCAAAGAAATTTCTCGGCTTTGCCCCGCCCCGTCCCGCCGCTAGACTCCGCCGGTGAGCAATGAATTTTATGCGCCCGGCGAACAGCGGGCCGCGAAGGTCAACGACCTTTTCGCGCGCATCGCCCGCCGTTACGATTTTCTGAACGACCTCCAGAGCTTCGGCCTGCACCGCAGCTGGAAGCGCCGCGTGGCCCGCCTGGCCGGGGTCACGCCCGGGGCCCGCGCGCTCGACCTCTGCTGCGGAACCGGCGACATCGCCTTCGCCCTCGCGCGGCGCGGCGCGGCCACCACCGGCCTCGATTTCAGCCCGCAAATGCTCGAAGTCGCCAACGGCAGGAGCCGGCAGCTCGCCGCCGGCCGCCAGCCGCAATTTGTGCAGGGCGACGCCCAACAACTGCCGTTTCCCAACCACACCTTTGATGTCGTCACCATCGGCTACGGCCTGCGGAACCTGACGAGCTGGGAGCGCGGCGTGGACGAGATGTTCCGCGTGGCCCGGCCCGGCGCGCGGCTCATCGTGCTGGATTTCGGCAAGCCGCTGAATGCCTGGTGGCGCGCGGTTTATTTCGCGCACCTGCGGCTCTCCGTGCCGCTCATCGGGCTGCTGTTCTGCGGCAACGCGTCGGCCTACGCCTACATTTTGGAATCGCTGAAACATTACCCGGCCCAGTTCGCCGTGGCGGAAAAAATGCGCGCGTTGAAGTTGAAGAATGTCCGCGTCATCAATCTCCTCGGCGGCGCGATGGCCATCAATTATGGCGAGAAACCCCGGTGAGGTTTCCAGCCATGGCCGGCCGCGGGAAAATCCCCGCCGCCGCCGCCAAAAAGAAATTCGTGCCAGCCCGTGAAATTCATGGTTTCATTTCCAGCCGATGAACATTGAGCACCCTGAAATCAGCCTCGTCATCCCGTGCTACAACGAGGAAGGCAACCTGCGCGCACTCGTCAAGGCCATCCGCGAGTCGGTGGAGCCGCTGAAAATCGCCTACGAGGTCGTCATCACCGACGACTGCAGCAAAGACCAGTCGTGGGCCATCCTCAAGGAGCTCGCCGCGGCTGACCCGCGCATCCGCGTGCAGAAATTCGCGTTCAACTGCGGCGAGAGCGCGGCCAGCTTCGCCGGCCTCAAGGCGGCGCGCGGCCGGTATTTGTTCACGCTCGACGCCGATTTGCAGAACGACCCGAAGGATCTGCCCAAATTTCTGGAGCAGTTGCAGCACTTCGACTGCGTCTGCGGCACGCGCGTGAAGGTGCGCGGCGAAGGCGACCATTTCATCCGCGTGGCGTCCTCGCGCATCGCCAACGCGGTGCGCAACAAGCTTTCCGGCGAAAAAATTTCCGACGCGGGCTGCACCTACCGCGCCTTCAAGCGCGAGTGCATCGAAAATTTGAAATTCTTCAAGGGCATGCACCGCTTCCTGCCGACGCTGTTCAAGATCGAGGGCCACACGGTCACGGAAATCGAAGTGAGCAACAATCCGCGCTTCGCCGGCCAGAGCAATTACGGCGTGTGGAACCGGCTCTTCGCGTCGTTCTACGATTTACTCGCCGTGCGCTGGATGAAGCGGCGGATGTTCAAATACCAGGTTGCGGAAAAGGTCAATTGACGGTTCATGCCGCGATTCTTGGCCATCACCGCGAACAGTGTGCTGCTGGTTTTTCTGCTGATCGGCTTGCCGGCGGCGGCGCGGGCGCAATGGGGCAACCTGCAAATCTCCTCGGCGTCAACGAATCAAAAGCTGATGTTTTTCGGACTGGCCCTGGACGCGGCGGCGAATGTTTTCGCCGCGCTCAAGTTGTTCAAAATCCGCAAACACAAAATCCTGTGCTGGGAATGGGCGGCCGTTTTTGGCGCCCTGCTGCTGGCCGATTACGGATTCACGCGCGGCTATTTCGATTTCGACTGGCTCAAGCACACCTTGGACTGGTTGCAAAAACGGTTCTGAGCCGGCGTCAAGCCACGTAGGACTCCACCGGTTCCGCGCCGATGGTGCCCACCAGCTTTTGGGGATAATCCGCCGATTCGACGGCCTCCAAGGTTTTCCGCGCGGCCGTCAGCCGTTCGGCGATGTGCAGCTCTTCCGCGATGTCGGTGTAATTGGGCCGGCGCAAAAACTGGTTCAGGCATTCGACGTGGCGCTTCCAGAGCGCGCGGTCAATTTTTTGCTTGGCCACGAGGCGCGCGGCATACCACGGACTCGCCAGCAGGTTTTCGCGCGTGAACAGCTTCCGCACCCCGGGATGCTCCAGGCCCTGGCCCTCCCATTCGTCGTGGCGCATGATGTGCAGCAGTGCCTTCAGCGGCGGACACGCCTGCGCGATGCTGCCGTCGTCAAAATACATTTGGGCGACGCGCTTCTGCGTGGCGACGATGTTGTCCAGTCCGTCCGCAAAAACATCCTTGTCCTGCAATTCCGGCTTGAGCATCGCCTCGGTGAACACGGCGTGCGGATGGTTGAACACCCGGCCAAAGAACGCGTGGACAAACCGCGCGTTGATGCGCCAGCCCAGCCGGCTCGCGAGCACTTTTTTGCCGGCGTGCTCGAAATCCTGGCACTTCTCCAGAAAACGGTTGGCGATGAGATATTTCGGGTCGCGCTCCTCGGTCATGAGCCGGCACCAGACTTCGGGCACGATCAAGCTCACGTCGTGGTCCACGCGCAACTGCGGGCCGACGTAGCCGGCGGCGGTGATGAACGCGTGATGGCCGGTGAGGATGAACGACACCAGCGCGTTGTTCAAATCCATGATCGGCGGCAGCGCGTTGAACGGGCCCTTGGTCAGCGCGCCTTCGGAGCCGGCGCCGGTGGTGGAGGGCGACTTGCCGGTCATGCTGCAAATCACCTCCATGAACAGTTCCGGCAGTTCCATGAAATGAATCGGGTTGTAGCACGCGAGCGGCCGGACGCCCGCGTCCGGCGGATTGTTGCGGCGGCCCGGCAGCACGGCGGTGACCGGCGTGTGCAGCGGCTGGCTCAGGGGCACGCGGCGGCGCAGGCGCGCGGAAATTTCCGCCAGATACGTCTCGCTGGCGCGGACGAGGTCGGGCCGCTTTTGCAGGTAGCGCGGGTTTTTGGTCGGCTTGCCGTCAACCAAGCGTGGATTGGCGGTGCAGACGAAATAATCCGGCGCGCCGGTCTCCGCGACTTCACGCACGAATTTTTGCATCGGCTCGGTGAACTGGTTGAAGCCCAGCGCGTCCTCAACGATCTCGCGCGCCTGGGCCGGCGTGAGCGGCTCGTAGTTGGAAAAGAAATTGTCCGGCTGGACAAAATCAATTTCCGCCTGCTTGTCGTAACCGCGGTGGATCGCGTCGTCGGGCCGCTGAAACAGACGCTGTTCGCAGTTTTGAGCGAATTTCAGCGACAAATTTTTGTCCGTGCCTTCCGGCAGGTTTTCCAGCAGCGCCGCCGGCACAACGGCCGAAGCCGTGATGTCGTCCTCCATCTGCACTTTCACGGCGGGATGAAAATCCTTGCGCAGGCCAAACGTGCGCCACGCGCCGTCGGCGTCGAACCCGACGCGCAGATACGTCGTGACGAGCTTGCGGTTGTCGCATTTGAGCTCGTTGCCGGGCGTGCCGTTGATGATGTCCACGCTGAAATGTTCGCGCCAGCCACCGGCCCATTCCGGCTGGTAATAGCGCTTCACGACGAAGACGAGCTCCTTGATGTGCTGCGGGACGCCGGCGAGCCAGGCGTTGTAGGCCGGCGTGTAGTCGTGCTCGTCCGGCGTGAGCAGCTTGATGACCGAGCCCAGCGAACGGTCGGCGGATAGCACGCTGCGCCGGTCCGCGCGCGACTTGTCCGCGAACCGGTCGGAATAATCGCGGTCAATCAGTTCCGCGACGCGGTCAAAGTCGTTTTTCAGGTCCGCCACGAAGACCGGGCCGGTGAGGATCGCGTCGGTGATGGGCTTGGAGATTTCCGACTTGCCGCCGCCGGAAACCGTGCAGGGCTTGTGGCAGAAGGTCCCCTCGGCGACAGTGCCGACGAGCCGCCATTGCCGGCCGTGGCCGGGCGGTTTTTCCATGCGGATCTTGTAGCCGGAGGGGCGGACGTAGGTTTTTTCCGGCGAGAGCCTGAGGCTGTGCTCGCCGGTGGCCGGGTTCGTCCAGAAAATTTTCTGGCGCTGCAAATCAAATTTCGCCGCCGCGGGGACATAGACGATCTCGGGGAATTTCTTGTCCACCGCGTAGCCTTCCGGCTTCAAGTCCATGATGCCGCCAAACCGCGAAACCATTTCGACAAACGAATGGCTGGAGCGTTTGGAAATCACGTCGCCGTTGAACTCCTCGCCGAGATCGTAGCTGGCGAAAACCAGCGCGCCGCCGGCGTGCTCCTCTTCCGCGAGGCCGAACAGGTTGGCCGCGTAGCTCAACTGCGTCTTCACCTCTTTTTTGCAGTAGCCGAAATAGTTGTCGGCAATGATCGTGATGATGACGCCGGTCTCGTCGCGGCAGGTGAGCTTGAAGGCGTGGCCGCCGTTGTAAAGCTCGTCCTCGGTTTTCCAGCACATCCCGTCGCGGCGCTGGCGGGCGGTGGCCTGGTCAAAGGGCGGCAGGCCGACGAATTTTTTCGTCACCTTCGTCAGATGCGGCGCGAGAATCACGCAGCCGGTGTGGCCGGTCCAGTGTTCGCTGTCGAGCGCGGCGTCGTTTTCGGGCAGGAGCGGGTCGCCGGCGTTGCCAAAAATCGCCTCGACGAAATCGAGGTTGCTCACGAGGTTGCCCGGCACAAAGCAGCGGACTTCCATGCGTTTTTCCGGCGTGACGCCCGGGACCGCCGGGCACACGAGCGGACGGATGAGCAGCGAGACAAAACATTCCGCCGGCTGCGGCTGCGTGGAGGTGAACGGTAGCTTCAGGAGTTCGCGCGGCGGCGTGAAGGCGAGCGCCAGCATCCTGGCGAAGGTGGTTTTCGGCACGCCCAGCTTGTCGTCGGGAATCGGCAGGCCGCCTTCGGTGACGTGGAAAATCCCCGCCGTCGTGCGGCGGTCGCTTTTGGGATTGTGCAAAACACCTTGTTTGACGCGGTAGGAATTGATGATGTCGGAGGAAAAATCATCGCGGTCCACCGGCAGCGACAGCACGCGCGCCAGGCCGGCGCATTCGAGCGTCAAGGTGTGCGGAGGCAGCTTTGGCACCGGCACGTCCTGCAGATAATCGTAGAGAAACGTCTGGATGCGCGCGTCGGCGGGGCAGAGATGCTGGCCGAGGAGGCGGTCTTTTTCACGCGACCGCGCGGCCATGGCAGCGGTGATCTCGATGAATTCCTGGTCGCCTTTCAGCGGCACCGGCTGGCAGCCGATCAAGGCGAGCTTGACGTTGATATGGGCAATAAGGTGCGCCGGCAGTTGGCTGTTCATGGTTTGTGATGGATGTCCCGGGTTTTTTGACCAAAGGACAACTTCCTTGCCCCGATGATGCCTGCAACCGGAGCCGGGGTAAATATTTTTTGCGACGTCCGCTGGCGGATTTTCCCGGTGCCGCGCCGCCCGTCCGGCACTTCGCGCTGGTCTTGGGGCGAAAATTTGCTAAAAAGGCCTTGGTGAGCCCACAAGACAAGTCCCGCCTGTCCACGATACTGCGCCTGCTGGCGTTGACGGGGCTTTATGTTTTGGGCGGCTGGCTGGGCAAGAAAGCCTCTTTTCTTTCCGGCAGCGTGGCGCTGGTCTGGCCGTCATCGGGCATCGCGCTGGCGGCGATCCTGCTGTTTGGCTACCGCTATTGGCCGGGCATCGCGCTGGGCGCGGTCCTGTTTTCCGCCATCAGCGGCCAGCCGTTCGGTTATGTCACGCTGGGCGTCACGGCCGGCAACACCATCGGCGCGGTGTTGTGCGTGTTTTTACTGAAGCGGTTCGTCAGCTTTGACAACGCCATGCTGCGGACGCGCGACGCGGCGGGGTTTATTTTGCTGGCGTGCATGCTGGGCACAACGGTCAACGCGCTGTTCACCGTCGTCGGCCAGGTTTACGCGAAAAAAATCACCGAGGACGCGCTGTTTTCAAACTTCCTGGCCTGGTGGGTGCCCAATGCGCTGGCCATGCTAGTGGTGACGCCAGTCATCATCACCTGGCACACGCCGGCGACGAAACACTGGAATTTCTGGCGCACGACCGAGGCGGTTTTGTGCGGCACCGGGCTGGTGGCCGGCACGCTGGTTTCCTTCAACACCTGGTTCGTCTATGGCCTCCAGCAATACCCGCTGGCGTATCTGCCGTATCCGTTTCTGGCGTGGGCCGCGCTGCGGTTCGGGCCGCGCGGGGCGGCGGCGGGCACCTTGCTGGTGGCGACGCTGGCCATCATGTCGCTGGTGAACGGCTGCGGCCCGTTTGTCGCCGGCAACATCGAGGACAGTCTGCGGTTGATCGGCAGCTACATCGGCATCGTGGCGGTTTCCAACCTGCTGCTGGCCGCCGCCACGACGGAGCGCCGCCGGGCGCAGGCCGACGTGGTGGAAAATGAAAAACGCCTGCGGGCCGTGGTGACGGACCAGACGGACTTGATCTGCCGGTTCCAGGCCGACGGCACCATCACCTTTGTGAACCCGGCGTTCGCCGCCTTTCAGAGCCGGACGGAAACGGAGCTGACCGGCACCAGTTTTTTCAGGCCGATGACGGACACCGAGGTCAAGACCCTGCGGCAAAATCTGGCCGCACTGACCGACGACCAGTCGCACCTGAGTTTTGACCGGCGGGCCGAGGCGGCGGACGGCCACATCGAATGGCAGCAGTGCAACCTGCGCCGGCTGGTCCACAGCGACGACCAGCAGGTGGAATTCCAAGTCGTCATTCAAAACATCACCGCCCGCAAAAAGGCGGAAATCGAACTGCAAGACGCCAAGTCTTCGCTCGAAAAAGTGAACCAGCAGCTGCGCCTCGCCGCCGCCGAAGCCCGCAACATGGCCGAGCGCGCCAACCTGGCCAACGCCGCCAAGGGCGAGTTCCTGGCGATCATGAGCCATGAGATACGCACGCCGCTGGCCGGCATCCTCGGCATGGTGGAGCTGCTCCAGCAGACGCCGCTGGACCAGCGGCAGCGCGAGTTTTCCGCCGCCGCCGCCGAGAGCGCCAACGCCCTGCTGCACGTCATCAACGACGTCCTGGATTTTTCCAAGATTGAAGCCGGCAAGATGACCATCGCCCGCGAGGAATTCGCCCTCCGCGCCGTCGTGGACACCGTGCTGGAAATCGCCGGCGCCCGCAGCCGGAACAAGCAGCTCACCCTCACCGCCATCGTCCAGCGCACCGTGCCGCACCGGCTGGTCGGCGACGCCAGCCGCCTCCAGCAGGTGCTGCTCAACCTCGTCAGCAACGGCGTCAAATTCACCGACCGCGGCGAAGTCGTCCTGCGCATCCAGCCGCTCTACGGCGGGCAGGGAAAAATCACCCTGCGTTTTGAGATCACCGACACCGGCATCGGGCTGACCGACGAGCAGATGAAAAAACTGTTCCGCCCGTTTGAACAGGCCGACACCTCGTCGTCCCGCCGGTTTGGCGGCACGGGCCTGGGCCTGGCCATTTCGCGGCGCATCGTGGACCTGATGGAGGGAAAAATCGGCGTGCACAGCACTCCCGGCACTGGCTCGACCTTCTGGTTTGAACTCCCGTTCCAGGTGCCGGAGCAGCCGGCCATCGAACGGAGCTTCCCCGGCCTGGCGTTCACGCAAACCGTCATCGCCGCCCCCAATGCCAGCCTGCGCGAAGCACTCGCCGAGCAACTGCGCAGCTGGGGCGTGGATTGCCGCGCCGTGGCCACCGCCACCGAACTCGTCCGGCTTATGCGGCACGATTTGCGCACTGCCGTCATCCCGCTGGTGGTTTGTGATGATGAAATGCTCAAGCTCGGCGGCGAGGAATTGCGCCGCCAGATCATCGCCAGCCAGGCCGACATCCGGTGCATTTTGCTCTCCAGCCCGGTGTCCACGCTCGGCGCGGACGAATCCGAACTGGCCGCCTTTGCCGGTGTCCTGCTCAAGCCGGTGCGCGAACCCGCCTTGTTT
>Ga0316220_1004045_pt1 | contig 11614 bp, 31 predicted proteins | sample TBH18005metaG_FD_203632 | JGI IMG/M metagenome (GOLD analysis project Ga0316220, IMG submission 203632) | Freshwater microbial communities from Trout Bog Lake, Wisconsin, USA - TBH18005 | ecosystem: Environmental > Aquatic > Freshwater > Lake > Hypolimnion/Profundal zone | place: USA: Wisconsin...
AACCTAAACGGTGGTTCATCGGTATCTCGCTATCAGTTTATAGATAGGTACTTACCACAAGGTATGTACTTTGATTGGGGTAGCAACGGTAAACACTTTGTTCATCAAAGAAATAAAGATGGAACTTGGAAAGAGTTTTACTTGCCGAAGTCACAAGGTAGCTACGATCACAACACTAAAATATTTACAAGTATTAAAGATAATACGTTAGTGTTTAAAGATATAAATCCTGATGGGTTCGAGCGTGTTAGTGATCTGTTACCTATGCAAACGAGAAGGATTGATAAAGATCTTGACAGGAGTTACGCTCCGAAGGTACGGGAGCTGTGGGATTGGATGCAGATAGTTCTTCCTGTACTAGGTGAAACACTTAATAGTAACCGTCATGAATATGCAGAAACACTAACTGGCGGTGGTAGTTATTGGTATTGGACTAAACAAGTTGGATCTGAGGTAGTCCGTGGACTACTAGAAGATGAACAACACGATAAACGTATGGCATTTGCAGTTTGTATAGCTAATGAGATGAATGCATTAGAGCAGGGACGATTCCAACCCAAAGCAAATTCATTCAAAATGCTTAGGGATTTGGTTCGCAAGACAGGTAACTTTTATTTAATAGACATGGTTTAAGGAGAATAAATATGACTGCAAAACTAGTAGACATTAAGCGAATATTGGCAAACGATAACTATCGAGAGAGGGTCGCTCGGGCTAAGCAGACGAGCAAAGAGTGTAACTGGCTTCATTGGTACAGCGATTGTCCTGTGCCACAAGAGATGGTCGGGTTCTTAACTACACTACAACAAAGTATGCCAAGTGCTAAGCTAATCCCTGCCGAGGTAACGTCAGTACAACACGTCGTTGCGACAGGTGTACAGGGGAGATGTTTCATCGTTGATGAGTTCTGTGTAGTGATGGATGAGTTTCCATTTGACTTAGGTCGGGTGGGTTTCCGTAACTATGCAGTCAAGAAAGATAGTAACAAGGCAGTACCTAGCTATGGTGTATACAGTCGCAAGATCATGAATGATAAGTATGGTACGCACCGAGATCAATACCATATGATTATGTCAGCAGATGCTAACAAAGCCGTAAAAAATGCGTGTAAATATCTTGTGCCATATACCCATAAGGAACTAGCAACGGCATTTTATGATAGCGTACATAGATCTGTGTCTACTGTGTATGACAAAGCACAGAACAAGATGCGTGATGTATCAAGAATAGTTACTAACAGTAACCAAGAAGTACTGGCAGAACTTTTACATCTTAAGTCTTTGGGTATACAGTTTAAGACCGAGGCATTTAAAAAAGCGGCAGAGCAAGTAGAGGAAGCCGTTGCCGAAGCAAGAGCCGAGGAAGTACGTAAGGTACAGATGTTATTTGTGCGTTGCCGTAAGGTCGGAGAGGATATGTATGTTGATGTACAAGAGGTAGATGACGTGCGTAGAAATTCGCAAAGACCTGAGATGAGTAGTCAGCCGACTACCTACCCTATGTCAAGTCTCCCTGAAGACATCGTAGGTAGCATATCTGTCCTTAGTATCTTAAGCGATGGGCAATATGTAGACAAAGTTGGTCAGAAGATTGATGAAGTTACTTACTATATAGAACGAGGTTAATATGTACGATGCCGCTAAACGAGAGAAGTCGATGTATATACACATCTTTTATGACTTGGGCTTTCACGCTAATGCTGTGGACGAACACGGAAAAAAGATGTTATCAGCACCCGAAGAAGAACTTATGCAAATCCTTGAAATGATAAAGGAAGAACCTATCTATCGAATCAAGGTTAATACCGATAGTAGTGTGCAAACAGATTGTTATGATTTATTAGAAAACTTTGCACCTGAGTTAAAAATGTCTTATGATAGTGTTGACGAATTACCAAAATGGGTGCAAGATAAACTTGCAGTCTTAATGTTACTTGATCACACAAAGCAGAACGAAGAAATCAAGAACGTTGGTCGTCGTATTAACAGTAGTATTTATTGGGTTTTCAAAGGAGAGAACGATGGCACTGACCCCCGAGGGGAAAGTTAAAAAACAAGTGCGCCAAGTCCTTGATGGGCTTGGTGCTTATTACGTGATGCCAGTTACAGGCGGTTACGGTAAGCAAGGTGCACCTGATTTTTTAGTCTGCCATAAAGGTCTATTTTTCGGCATTGAAACTAAAGCTGGAAAAGGAAAGCTAACTACATTGCAAGAACTTAATCTTAAAAAGATTATTGACTGCGGTGGTGTGGCTTTAGTAGTAAGGGAAGATGACGTTAAGTATCTTCCATCTTTATTAACAACAGGAGAATTAAATGAGCAAGAAACAAACACTAGTAGCAAAATCGATTGAACTTTTAAAAGTAGAACCAAACATATCCGTTAGTGATATGGCGGCAAGGTTAGGTGTAACTGTACAACGTACATATGCCCTACGTAACTATGTTAAAACTAAACACGTTAAGAAAGCAGGTAGTCAGCCGACTACCACTGTGAAGCAAGACGTTAACAAGATCATCAAAGGACTTGAAGCCGAAATCGCTAAGTATCATCAATGGTGCTTAGATTGGCGGGGTAAGCATGATGCCTTGCAAGATGAACTTGAATTTTCTAGATCAGCATTGCTTGACGCTAAGGCGGTAATTAAATACTTGGAAGGAAAAAGATAATGATAACGCTTGATCAAATCAAAGCATTACGGTTTAGACCACCCCCTGCACAAACAACGCTTGAGCAAGCAAGAAACAACTGGGACTTGACGATACGTGACAAGGGAGGGCATTGCCCTTGTTGCGACAGATGGGGTAAGGTATATCGTTACAAAGTATCAGAATCTATGGTGAAGTCATTACTATGGATGGCAAGTAATCATGGTGAGAACTGGATTGATATGCCAAGAGTAGCACCTAAGTCTGTGGTAGCAACTTATACATTTGCTACATTGAAGTGGTGGCATTTAATTCAACCTATGAACTTAGATATGTCAGTCAAGGTAGAGATAGACGATGAAGGTAATGAAAAGTTAGTTCGTGAAGATTCAGAGAAAAGATCTAGCGGACTATGGCGAGTCACACCTTTAGGCATGCAGTTTGCTAGAGGGTTAGTTCAAATACCCAAGTTTGTTTATCTTTACAACGATACACTCAAAGATGTTAGTGTAGAAACTGTTTACATTAAAGATTGTGTAGGTGAAAAGTTTAACTACGCTGAGATTATGAACGAGACTTGGGGTGAAGGGAGCGTACATGAAGATTGAAGATATGAGTGAAAAGGATTGGATCATAATGCGTCTGTTATATCTGATGCTAGCTATAGATCCATCAATGGCGAGTGTAGATGATGTTAATAAAACTTTATATTTGTACAAAGATGTTATTCCTGCATTCGATAAGTTAAAGTATGAGCACGGAGTAAACCGAACGTTTGTAGATAAACATTTAGATACTGCGTTGCTACATGAATTTACAAAAACTGCTAATGTTCATTTCAACTATAAAGACGAAGAGGAACGAGAGTTCATGAACCGTAAAGTATTTGGTATCTATAACACCGTAATAAGACAAGGCTCTGTCGTTGACGATGTTTTGAGTAATGTTAATAGAGGGCTAAGTGAGCACGATTGATCAAACCGAGGAATCACCTAGGAATCTTATGTCCCAAAAGGAATTTGATACTAAGAAGTATGCTTTGCAAGTAGAACTATTGAAGTGGCAACACCACGTCAAAGATACTGGTCAGAAGCATATGGTGGTTTTTGAGGGACGAGATGGTGCAGGCAAGGGCGGTACGATTAAACGATTTATGGAACATATGAATCCAAAGTCCGCCCGAGTCGTAGCATTGGACAAACCTACCGAGCAAGAACGTATGCAATGGTATTGGCAACGGTTTATCAAGGAACTACCACGTACAGGAGAAGTTACCCTATGGGATAGGTCTTGGTATAACCGAGCAACTGTTGAGAGAGTCATGGGTTTTGCCACAACCGACGAGGTTGCTATTTTCTATAGCCAATGTTACACAATGGAAGAGATGTGGCAAGAAAGTGGCATATGCCTTATTAAGTTTTGGTTAGACGTTAGTAAAAAAGAGCAGGAACGGCGGTTTAAAGAAAGGGAAAGCAACCCTTTGAAATTAGGTAAGTTATCCCCGATTGATAGGGTAAGTCAGGATAAGTGGGATGAATATACCCATGCAGAACGGAGCATACTTAAATACACATCAGAGGATAACCCTTGGATAGTAGTTAAGTCAGACTGCAAGAGGAGTGCAAGGATTGCCACAATGCAACATGTTCTACTAAATAATGACTATGCAGGCAGGAACTTGGATAATATAGGGGAGATTAACCCCAACATTTTAAAAGGAATATAACATGGCGAAGCTAACAGTAAAAGTACCTGCAATCAAAGAGAAATCAGGCAAGATTGTTGAAGCACCTAACAAGGCATATTCACACGATGAACTTATTGCTAAAGAAGGTAAGAAGGCAAAAGGTTCTAAGCATATGTTTGAATTATCTAGTGGTGCGGTTGTTAACCGTAAGAAGGCGGCAAAGGTAGCAGAGAAAGCTGGTGAAGTACCGAAATCAGTAGGTAAGAAGTTGCATAGTCATGACCTACGTAAAGCCGAACGAATCAAAGAAATTAAAATGAAGGGGGTCAAGTGAACGACGAAGATCTAAGAGATTGTTTTGCTATGTTTACTTTATGTGGCATTGTCATGCGGGGTATTGGTGATGATGTTATAGAAGAGGTAGCGAGCAACGCATACAAGATGGCAGATGCTATGCTGGAAGTCCGAATCAAACAAGAAGATGATGGTATAGCTACAATTAAAAAGAGAAAGTATGTCCGAAAAGATTGATATAAGAAAAGCAGTACGAGAAGCGGAACACGGTATCACAGGTAAACGGTATTGTACAAGTTGTCAGTCTATGCAACCTGCGTTAACAGGGAAAATGATTGAGGGCACACGTAATAGGTGGCAATGCTGTAACTGTAATAACCGAGTAAGTGCAAGAAAGTATTTATTGAAAAAAGGAGAAGGTGATGCATGAAATTAAAAATGCAGATGGTAGTTGGGTTAAAGCTGAGACCGTAAAAGGTGTGCTTACCTATACAGATAGCGATGGTGTGTGGATGAAAGAAACCTATAACAAAAAAGGTAACATTACATCTCGCCTCGATAGCTTTGGTGCTTGGGATAAATACACTTACAAGAAAGACCCAGTTAAAAGAAAAGATGTATTAGTTTCTCACGAAAAGGGTGTAGGATGACTAGCCTATTGACGTTGTTCTTTATGGTATATGGTGATGCCACATGGTATTGGTATGTAGCGTGGGGTATTTTTGCTTTTGGTTCAATGATGAAAACGATGAGGGAATTATGACTGATGGTGGCAAAGGCGATATACCAAGACCTTTAGGTGTACCGAGAGAAGAGTTTGAAAAAAACTTTGAGTTAATTTTTGGCAAAAAAGAACCTGTGCCATTCATAGGTTGGATAGATAAAGAAGATGACAAGGAGCAGGTGAATGTCTAGCTTATTGATTACAAAAGAAGATGCCAATGAAGCATTTTTTAATATTGGGAAACTTTGCGGACGAGTATCTAGCGATGAAGGTAAACGATTAGCGATGCTGATTCAGATTGTCGCTAGTTATATGGAACAACTTGAGGAGAAGTTAAGTGAATCTAATAACGATTGACTTTGAGACTTTCTATGAGAAGTCTAGCTTTAGTCTGTCTAAGATGACAACTGAAGAGTATGTACGTAGTGACCGTTTTGAAGTAATCGGTGTAGCCATTAAGGTTAATGGTGGTGAGACTGAGTGGGCGAGTGGTACGCACAAACAAATAGCGGATTACCTTAAGACTTTTCCTTGGAAAGAGTCAATGATGCTTGCTCATAACTGTATGTTTGATGGCTTCATTATGTCTGAGAAGTTTGGTATTACCGCTAAAGCATATGCCGATACGATGTGCATGGGTCGAGGGATTCATGGTGTTGAATCAAGTGCATCGCTTGCGGCACTAACTGAAAGATACAAACTAGGAGTTAAGGGTGATGAAGTCATCGCCGCATCCGGGAAGAATCGTGTGGACTTTACCGAAGAAGAACTTAATAGATATGGTGATTATTGTGTTAATGATGTGGAGTTAACCTATAAGCTATTTAATGCTATGGTTAAAAATGGATTTCCTAAAGGTGAGATGAAGTTGATTGATCTTACTCTACGTATGTTTATTGAACCGAAATTAGATTTAGATTTAACTTTACTTGAACAGCACTATGACACAGTAAGGGCGGCAAAAGCTAAGTTGTTAATAGAAGCTGGTATTACTAGCCGTGAAGAACTAATGAGCAATCAGAAGTTTGCTGAACTATTAAAGTTACTTGGTGTTGTGCCACCGATGAAGACTAGTTTGAAGACAGGTAAAGAAGCCCTTGCGTTAGCTAAGAACGACGAGGAGTTTAAGATTTTGTCTGAACATCCTGATGTAAGAGTACAGGCTTTAGTAGCGGCTCGCCTTGGGGCTAAATCTACTTTAGAAGAAACTAGGACTGAACGATTTATTGGAATCTCTAAACGTGGTTTGATGCCAGTTCCTCTTAAATATTATGCGGCTCATACAGGGCGGTGGGGTGGTAGCGATAGCTTGAACTTGCAGAACTTGCCTAGTCGTGGAGATAATGCAGGTAAGCTAAAAAAAGCCATCATTGCACCCGAGGGCTACATGATTATTGATGCCGATTCAAGTCAAATTGAGGCACGTGTGTTGGCATGGTTGGCGGGGCAGAATGATTTGGTTGAAGCGTTTGAAAGGCACGAGGATGTATACAAGATCATGGCTTCGGCTATATATGGTAAGAGTGCAGATGAAATTACAAAAGAGGAAAGATTCGTCGGCAAGACTACAATTCTCGGATGTGGCTACGGCATGGGGGCTCAGAAATTCAAAGCACAGCTTAAGACTTTCGGTGTGGAAGTTACGGAAGATGAAGCCCGTCATATCATCACGATTTACAGAGAAACATATCCGTACATTACTGCGCTATGGCGAGAAGCCCAGATAGCGCTTGAAGCAATGGCTAAGGGTATGACAACATCTTTGGGTAAAAATGGTGTATTGAATCTGGCCCCAGAGGAGCGTGGAATACGTTTACCAAGCGGCTTGTTAATGCGTTATGACCAGCTAGTTTCAGTCAAAGAAGATGGTAAAACTCAATATCAGTATAAGACCCGTTATGGTTGGAATAAGATTTATGGTGGTAAAGTTATTGAGAATGTTTGCCAAGCATTGGCACGTTGCATTATTGGTGAGCAGATGATTCGTATAGCTAAGCGTTACAGGGTAGTACTGACTGTGCATGATGCCGTTGCTTGTATTGTGCCGGAAACAGAAGTTGAAGAAGCCCAAGCATATATTGAAGATTGTATGCGTTGGACACCGGAGTGGGCTGATGGATTACCTGTTAACTGTGAGAGTGGGTTTGGTAAATCATATGGAGACTGCTAATGACTGCAAATGAACTAGCTGATTTAAAGGAGTTTGAAAAGATGCTTTCTGTTGGGTATTTACCAGCAGTTAAACAAGCTATTGAAATGCTATGCCAGCAACAAGCTGAAATAGAGGCGTTGAAAGAACCAAAGATACCTTTACTTGAGCAAGAAATTAAATTCATATTGGGTAATGGTCAATGCTGGCAAGGTGAAGATTGTAGTATGCCGAACCTAATGTACATCATTCGTGCAGTAGAGGCGGCACATGGAATAGGAGTTGAACAAAAATGAACATACAAAGATTAATAGAAACACACAACACCCATGAAGAACCACATGACTGGTCGGAACAAGCTAAAGAGGCGTTGGGGCAATTACAAAATGCTTTAGAACAAGAAACCACCATGCTACGCCAGCAAAAAGCTGAAATAGAAGCGTTGAAAAAGCACAACGAAGAATTGCAAAAGGCTTGTGTTGAAACATTGGTTTGGGTTATGGGTAATGGAGGATATTGTTCATTAGACATTGAGGTTATTTTAAAAAATGTATTAGGTAGTGAATGGGAGGATTACAAATGAACAATGAACCAGTAGCGTGGATGATTAAAACATTGGACGGGAAAATGCTAATGCTTTATGGGCAAGAACAACCACCCAAGTTTGAAAGCAAAGTTCAATATATTCCACTCTACACCCATCCAGTAAAAGAACTAACAGATGAACGCATAACTGCAATATCCAAAAAGATATTTAAAGACTACAAGAACTTTCACCACTACCAACTTGACTTTGCAAGAGCAGTAATAAAGGAGGCAAATGAGAAATGAATAAAGCTATTGAAATATGGAATAGTTTAGATTTAAACAACCAAGCAGACTTGGAGTGTGCTAGAGCTTGGTTTATAGAAGGATTTGTTCACGGACAAGAATCAAAAGAATATACAGATGACAAGATTGCCAACTTGATTAAAGTAACTAATGATGAGATTGGTATGCGAAATATACGAACTTTTGATTTTGTTAAAGTATTACTAAGAAAGGCACAAGAGAAATCATGAAATTTATTGTTTGTTTAATCGGTTGGGTTTTAATTCCAGTAGCAATAGTTACTGTTGCCTATGAAGTGTCTAAGTGTTGGGTGGAATCAAGGCTTGATGGAAAGGCTAGTGAGAAATGATTACTTTAGCGGTTTGGTTTATTTTATCTTTTTGTTTTGGGTACTTACTAAGAAAGGCGCAAGGGAAATGAAATTAACTACTGAAGAAATACACAATATTTACTTACACCAAAGTGGTGTAGCAGAAGGTTTACTTAGGGCTGGTGCTGATGCAGACTTTCCTGTAATGTTTGCAGAGGCAATAATTCAATTTTATGAAGGTAAAAGAAAGGTACAAGACAAATGAACAATGAACCAGTAGCGTGGATGTTGTTAGGGTTGGAAGACCGAAAGCCAAAGTTAATTAATTTACAGGTGATTGACCATCTTGAAGGCACATGGATTCCACTCTACACCCATCCAGCAAAGACACTAACAGATGATGAAATAGATGAATTGGTGCATGAATATAACTGCATTGATGATTACCCCCATGAATTTGTAAGGGCTTGCATAAGAAAGGTACAAGACAAATGAACAATGAACCAGTAGCGTGGATGGCAATAAATAAAAGCACAGGTATAGGGTATATACAAAAAGACAAACCAACGAAGATGAACAAGATGGATAACGAATATACGGCTTTATATGAACAAACCCCCGTTGCTTGGTTGGCAATAGGAGAAAACACAAATGTATTCTTTGATAAAGAAACTGCATTAGCGATTGATGAAAACGCTACACCACTCTACACCCATCCAGCAAAGATATTAACAAATGATGTAGTAAACGAATTGTGGGCAGGATCACAGGAAGATGGTATTGCTATGCAACACGGATTTACTACGCAACAACATTATTTTGCCCATCTAATACTAAGAAAGGCTAATTAGAAATGAACTTTATAAACTGGGTATTTGATGGAAGTTTTAAATGGTGGTTACTTGGTGCGGTTATTGTTTATATCATTGCTAGATTTAGTTAAGGAAGAGAAATGATTAACTACGATGATGAATCACAAATGATGCAGTGGAAAATAGCAGAACAACCTAAAGCAGTTGGAAGCTGGAGACTAGGGCATGGGGAATTGTGCTTCACACAGTTTCCAATGTTTGTAAGACCCACTGACAAGCAGATAAAGAACACCGAAGAATTGCTTGGGTGGAAATGGATTGAGGAAGAGAAATGAGCCTAATTGAAATGCGTGAAGATTTATGCACCCAAAAACGAGTTAGTAGGTCAAGAGTTACCTACGATATTAACTATGACCAAGAAGTTATTTATACCCAAGAAGGTTGGAGTGATGGTCAAACTACAGTTTGGGACAATGAAATAGGCATTGTTTTGGTAGATGCTTTATCTAAACATAAAAAGGCACAAGAGAAATGAAGTCTGATAAGAAAAACATAAGCCAAGATTCATTGGAAAACCTATTGATTGTTTTGATGAATTGCAAAGATGAAGATGGTTTGTTGTTGAACATAAACCCAGCCAATGCGTTTCAAGACTGGTTAATTGATATGTATCCTGAGTCTATGCGTCAGCATTGGTTTAATTTACATACCTATGTAAAGGAACAAGACAAATGAACGATGAACCAGTAGCTTGGATGTATTACGATGCATGGAATAAATTAAAGTTAGGTAAAACTATGCCACCTGACCCTAATTGGTTTCCTGTTTACACCCATCCAGCAAAGACACTAACAGATGAGGAAATAGGCGACTTTACACACCGCATGGTTTTGTGTTGTCAGGTTCACCCAAGTTCGGCAGACATCAATGTTCTTGGACTTAAGTTTATTGTTGAGGACATACTAAGAAAGGCAAGCGAGAAATGAACGCTAAAGGTTCACCCGATGCTAAGTGTTTAGCGTCTTTTTTACGATGGGCTATGAATAACCATTGGATTGACAACGAAAATGAAGACATTAACTCTGATCCTATGTGGCAAGCATGGAAAAGTGCATGGTACGTATGTAGAAGTGCCGCTACTTATGAAGCTACAAAAAAGGTAGAGAAACGTTGTGCTGTTCAATCTAAACCAATACCTGATGAAACATTAAAGAAAGCTTGGATTAGTATTGGCAAAGGCAAGGACTTTGCTAGGTGGGTTGAAAAGTATCATGGAGTTAAATGATAATGATATCTAGAAAAGACTTATTGAAAGGACTATTACCCGGACTTAATGCGCTATTTGACCTTGAGTACAGTAAATTTGGTGCTGAAATATTTAATAAAGAAGACTATATAGTGGAGGTAGATTTTGATGAAGATAAGAATAAGTGCAGTACAAATGAACTTAGCTAAGAAACTTGGAATAACAGCAGAAGAGTATGCAACTCAACTTGCTAACATGCCAAAAACTAAAAAGTTTGCTGGTGAAATTTTTGTAGATGAACCATACATAACAAAGGTAGATTTTGATGGACACGATAGACCCGAAGGTGCATGAAGAAATGCACAAGCGATATACTCAACATTTAGCGGAAGCAATGGAGCAGACTAAAGAAGCAATAATAGGGCGAATACTTAGCGGCGCATTTAGAGATGCGAATAAACCTAGTTACATAGTAGAGGTGGACTTTGATGAATAGCGAGTTAAATGAATCTTCACTTGAGATAATATTTAGAGATTTGGTTTCTAAACCTACTAAACCTACTAAACTTATTGTGCCACCCTATCTTGAGTCTTTAGCGCAACAAATTTTAAACCAACAAAAAGATTATGAAATAGAGGTGGACTTTGACTAAGATACCTGCATGGTCATACTCTAGCATTAAGCTATACGACCAATGCCCTAAAAAGTTTTACCACTTACGTGTAGCTAAAGATGTAACCGAGCCACCAACAGATGCTATCTTATATGGTAAAGAGTTTCATTCAGCAGCTGAACATTACGTACGGGATGACGTACCAATACCTCCACAGTTTAGTTTTGTTAAATCTACATTAGATAGTTTAAAACAACTAGAGGGTATAAAACATTGTGAGTTTGAAATGGGGTTGACAG
>Ga0316220_1004051_pt1 | contig 11587 bp, 10 predicted proteins | sample TBH18005metaG_FD_203632 | JGI IMG/M metagenome (GOLD analysis project Ga0316220, IMG submission 203632) | Freshwater microbial communities from Trout Bog Lake, Wisconsin, USA - TBH18005 | ecosystem: Environmental > Aquatic > Freshwater > Lake > Hypolimnion/Profundal zone | place: USA: Wisconsin...
ACCGGGTGAAGCTGGACTGGCAGGGCAATTTGAAGGTGATGGACGGGCAGACATTGGTGCTGGGGGCGGAAACCGCGCGCGACGCGTTGCATCCCGGCGTCTCGTTCGGCTTCCCCAGCAGCCTCTCGGCGGGCACCACCACCAATGCGGGCTATGGCGAACTGCAGTCCGACTTCGGCAGCGGCCTCTACAACAGTGTCAGCATCCGCTATGACGACAATAGCCGCTTCGGATCCAAGGTGACGTATCACCTGGCGCCGAGCTGGACGATCGCCGATACCGGCACCCGGCTGAAGGCCAGCTTCGGCACCGGCTTCAAGGCCCCGGCGCTGCAGCAGCTGTTCGGCGCCTTTGGCGGCAACCCGCTGCTGAAGCCGGAAACCAGCACCGGCTATGATGCCGGTTTTGAACAAAGCCTGCTGGGCGGCGCCGTGACAGGCGGCGCGACCTGGTTTCACAACGATATTCGCAACCTGATCAGTTTCGGGCCGCCGCCGACCTTCACCAACTTCAACATCGGCAAGGCCCGCACGCAAGGGCTGGAAAGCTTCGTCGCCTGGAAGGCTTCCGACACGCTCTCGCTGCGCGCCGACTATACCTATACCGACGCGATCAATGCGGTGGCGCATGCCGCGTTGCCGCGCCGTCCGCAGAACAAGCTGGGCGTGACGGCGGACTGGCAGGCGCTGGACAAGCTGTCGCTGGCGGCGACCGTGCTGTTCACCGGACCGCAGGCCGATGTCGACCGCGAAAGCGGCGCGCCGGTGCGGCTGGGAGCCTTCACAATGGTCAACCTGGCAGCCAGTTACCGGCTCAGCGAAAACTGGAGCCTGTTCGGCCGGGTTGAGAATGCGGCGGACGAACAGTATCAGAATCCGCAAGGCTTCCTGCGTCCGGGCTTCGGCGCCTTTGGCGGCATCAAGGCGAATTTCTGAATGAAGCATTGGCTTGGCGCGGCGTGTCTCTTGTCTGCCCTCATTTCATTTTTGGGCGGGCAGGCGGCGGCCGCGCCACCCCCTTCGCGCATCATGTCGCTCAACATCTGCACCGACCAGATGTTGCTGGCGCTGGCGCCGGAACGCCGCATCGCCTCGGTGACGTTCATGGCGCGCGAGCCGCAACCGCTCAAGCTGTGGCCACAGGCGAAGCGCATCCCCATCAATTACGGCTCGGCGGAAGACGTGCTGGCGGCGCATCCCGACCTGGTGCTGACCGGCCCATTCCTGCCACCTTTGACACGCGAGCTGCTGGCAAGGAGCGGAGCGAAAATCGTGGAAGTGCCGTTGGCGGAGAATTTCGACCAGATCCGCGATGCGACGCGGCTGGTGGCGAAGGCGCTGGGCGAAGAGGCGCGTGGCGAAGTCCTGATCGCACAAATGGATGCCGATCTGCGCGAGGCCGCCGCGCATCGCCCGGCCAAACCGGTTCGCATCGCCGAATGGGGCAATGGCGGCCATGTACCCGGCGGCGGCGGCCTGTTCGGCGCCTTGCTGCGGACAGTGGGGGCGCAAAGCATCGCCGCCGCCGGCGGCTATTACGACGTCGAGGCGCTGGTGGCGGGCAGGCCGCAGGTGCTGATCTACAGCGACACCTATCGCGGCCTGCCAAGCCTGCGCGCCGACCAGGATACGCATCCGGCCCTGACGGGACGGCTGCCGCATATTTATTATTCGTCCTTCTATGGCTGCGGCGTGCCGCAACTGGCGGCGGCGGCGCTGCAGTTGCAGCGCGATCTGCAGCACGCGGTGAAGCCATGAAGCGGCTGACCGTCATTCTTGTGCTGCTGGGCCTCTTCGCCTTCGCCGCCTCGCTGCTGGCGGGGCGGGTGTGGCTGCCGCCGGCCTCGTTGCTGGATGTCTTCACCCACAAGGACAGCCTGGCGGCGCTGATCGTCACGCAAGTGCGCTTGCCGCGCAGCGTGCTGGCGCTGATCACCGGCGCGGTGCTGGGCCTGGCGGGCGCGGTGCTGCAGGGCTTCACCCGCAATCCATTGGCCGAACCGGCGCTGCTGGGGGTTTCCAGCGGCGCGGCGCTGGGGGCGGTGATCGCGATCTATTTCGGCTTTACCGCGCTGTCTCCCGTGGCCGGACCGCTGATGGGCATGCTGGGCGGACTGGCGGCCTGCGCGCTGACTTTCGCATTGGGGCGCGGCGGCACGGTGGCGCTGGTGCTGGCGGGGGCGGCGGTCTCCAGCCTGACGGCGGCGGGCATCGCCCTGGCGCTGAACTTCGCGCCCAATCCCTATGCTGCCTACGAGATCATGACCTGGCTGCTGGGTTCGCTGGCCGACAAGAGCTGGAGCCAGGTGCTGCTGATCCTGCCCTTCGTGGCGGTGGGTGGCGGTTTGCTGGCGTTGACGGGCAGGGGGCTGGATGCGCTGGCGCTGGGCGAAGCGCAGGCGCAGAGCCTGGGCATCAATCTTGGCCGTCTCGCCGCCCTGACGGTGGCGGGCACGGCGCTGGCGGTGGGGGCGGTCACATCGGTCACCGGCGCCATCGGCTTTATCGGCCTGGTGGCGCCGCATCTGGTTCGGCCCTTCGTGGACTATGCGCCCCGCCGGGTGCTGCTGCCCGCCGCGCTGGCGGGCGCGGTGCTGCTGCTGGGCGCCGACATCGCCGCAAGGCTGGTCCACACCAATCCCGAATTGCGGCTGGGCGTTTTCACCAGCCTGCTGGGCACGCCCTTCTTCTTCTGGCTGGTGGTGCGCATCCGCAAGGTGGCGCCATGACCATCCTAGCGGCCGAGGCCGTGACGGTGCGGCGCGGCGGGCGCAGCATCCTGCGCGAGGTTTCGGTCCAGGCCCATGCCGGCGAGTTCATCGCCGTGATCGGTCCCAATGGCGCCGGCAAATCCACGCTGCTGTCGGTGCTGGCCGGATTGCTGACGCCCGATGCCGGTGCGGTGACGCTGGATGCCCACAGGCTGGCCCGGATTTCGGGCTTTGGCCTGGCGCAGCGGCGCGCCTACCTGCCGCAGACGCCCCGGCTGGAATGGCCGCTGCCGGTGGAGCGTCTGGTGGCGCTGGGGCTGACGCCGCGGCTTCCCGCCATCGGCCCGCTGCCCGAACACTTCGCGCCTGCCATCGAGCGCGCCCTGGAAGCCTGCGACCTGGTGACTCAGCGGGCCCAGCCCGCCACCACCCTGTCAGGCGGCGAGTTCGCCCGCGCGATGTTGGCGCGCGCCATTGTCGGCGACCCCGAAATCCTGATCGTGGACGAGCCCATCACCGGCCTGGATCCGAAACATGCCATGGCGATGATGCGTCTGCTGGCACGGATCGCGGCGCGGGGAACGCTGGTGATTGCAAGCCTGCACGATCTGACCCTGGCCGGGCGACACGCCAGCCGCCTGCTCGCGCTTGTGGATGGCACCCTGATTGCGGACACCGAAGCGCTCACAGAGGAACTTATCCACAGGGCCTTCGGCGTCGCTTCCCATGTGAGTGGAAAGGGAGATTCGCTAGCGTTAACGCTTTTGTCCCCAAGCGAAAAATGAGGCCTGTGGAGAAAAAAGTTGGCTTGACGGTAAAGGCCAAATCACCACCAGATATGGGCCTGGCTCTTAGCGCCAGTGTCACATTTAGGGGTTAACGAAGACCCCGGTGAGACCCCCCTTGGGCTCGGCCGGCGGCTTTCTGTCCCCTGACAGTTGGTTTTTTGGGGGCTTACCGCATGTCCGCACTTGGCAAGGTTTATGGCGATTTCGATTCCAACGGCCAGCTGGTCGAAGGGCGCGCCACGCCTGCCGACCGCGTGATCGAACGCAGCGTCATCGTGACCCGCACCGTGACCGAAACGCCCCCGCCCGCGCCTCTGAAGGCGGCGCCGCCTGAAATCAAGCGGCCCCTCCAAGCCTCGCCGGAGGCGAGGCGTCCACCAATGACCGGCCCGCTGGCGCCCAAGCCGCAGCCGTCCGATCTGGTGCTGGACCGTGCCCGCGACGACCTGCTGACCCCGTTCGGCAAGGCGACGCTGCGCGACCGCTACCTGCTGGAGGGCGAAAGCTTCCAGGACATGTTCGCCCGTGTTTCCTGCGCCTATGCCGACGATGTGGAGCATGCCCAGCGCCTCTATGACGCCATGAGCCGCCTCTGGTTCATGCCGGCGACCCCGATCCTGTCCAATGGCGGGGCCGGGCGCGGCCTGCCGATCTCCTGTTTCCTCAATGACGTTCCGGATTCGCTGGATGGCATCGTCAGCACCTGGAACGAGAATGTTGCCCTGGCCAGCAATGGCGGCGGCATCGGCACCTATTGGGGCAAGGTCCGCTCCATCGGCGAGAAGGTGAAGTCCGGCCTGACCAGCGGCATCATTCCGTTCATCCATGTGATGGACGGCCTGACCCTGGCGATCAGCCAGGGCTCGCTGCGCCGCGGCTCGGCGGCGGTCTATCTCGACATCACCCATCCGGAGATCGAGGAGTTCCTGGAAATCCGCAAGGCCAGCGGCGACTTCAACCGCAAGGGCCTGAACCTGCATCACGGCATCAACATCACCGACAAATTCATGGAATGTGTCCGTGAAAACGGGATGTTCGGGCTGACTTCTCCCAAGACGGGTGAGGTGCTGCGCCAGGTCAATGCCCGCCAGCTGTGGCAGCGTATTCTGGAAACCCGCCTGCAGACCGGCGAGCCTTACATCCTCAACATCGACCATGTGAACCGCGCTCTGCCCAAGCACCAGCGCGAACTGGGGTTGAAGGTGAACACCTCCAACCTCTGTTCCGAAATCACCTTGCCGACCGGCATGGACCATGACGGCAAGGAGCGCACGGCGGTCTGCTGCCTGTCCTCGCTGAATATCGAGACTTGGGACCAGTGGGGCGGCGACGAAGGTGAAGGCCTGGTCGAGGACGTTCTGCGCATGCTGGACAATGTCCTGACCAGCTTCATCGAGACCGCGCCCGACAGCATGGCGCGCGCCAAGTACAGCGCCCTGCGCGAGCGCTCGGTCGGGTTGGGCGTGATGGGCTTCCACTCCTTCCTGCAGCAGAAGGGCATCCCCATGGAAAGCGCCATGGCGAAGTCCTGGAACCTGCGCATCTTCAAGAAGATACGCCGGGAAGCGGATGCGGCGTCTTACAATCTGGCGGTCGAGCGCGGCGCCTGCCCGGACGCGGAAGAGAAGGGCATGAAGGCCCGTTTCTCCCACAAGCTGGCGATCGCGCCCACTGCGTCCATCTCCATCATCTGCGGCGGCGCCTCGGCCTGCGTCGAGCCCATCCCCGCCAATGTTTACACGCACAAGACGCTGTCGGGCGCCTTCTCGGTGCGCAATCCCTATCTGGTGGCGATGCTGGAGAAGAAGGGGCAGAACACCGACGCCACCTGGCAGTCCATCGTCGAGCAGGAAGGTTCGGTCCAGCATCTGGAATGCCTCAGCGAGGACGAGAAGGCCGTGTACCGCACCGCCTTCGAGATCGACCAGCGCTGGATCATCGAACTGGCCGCCGACCGCACGCCCTACATCTGCCAGAGCCAGTCGCTGAACCTGTTCCTGCCCGCCGACATCGAAAAGTGGGACCTGCACATGCTGCACTGGACGGCGTGGGAGCGCGGCATCAAGAGCCTCTATTACTGCCGCTCCAAGTCGATCAGCCGCGCCGGTTTCGCCGGCCAGCTTGAGAAGAAGGCCAAGGGCGCCGCCGCCGTACAGAAGACCGACTATGAAGAGTGCCTGGCATGTCAATGAAAGCTGGCAGGAGCGTAGGCGGGAGCCGGAGCGACCAACAAAAAACGCGGCAGCGCGCGCGCACCAAGGAAGTTACGTCCCATGCCCGCACTTGATCTTGGTGGCGTCGATCCCCGCACCCTGATCGGGACGGGCAAGGTGGGCCTGCTCAAATCCACCGGCACCTATGACGTCAGCCGCTACAGCTGGGCCTATGACTGCTGGAAGCGCCAGCAGCAGACCCACTGGATGGGCGAGGAAGTGCCGCTGGGCGCCGACATCAAGGACTGGCAGTCCGCCCGCCTGTCGCCGGCGGAAAAGAACCTGCTGACCCAGATTTTCCGCTTCTTCACGCAAAGCGATGTGGAAGTGGGCGACAATTACCTCAAGCGCTACATCCCGATCTTCCAGCCGCTGGAAGTGCAGATGATGATGGCCGCCTTCTCCAACATGGAGACGGTGCATATCGACGCCTATGCCCTGCTGCTCAAGACGCTGGGCATGCCGCAGGCCGAATTTGAGGCCTTCCGCGACTATGACGAGATGAAGGCCAAGGCCGACTACATGCACACCTTCGGCACCAAGACGGTGTCGGATGTGGCGCGCACCCTGGCGATGTTCGGCAGCTTCACCGAAGGCATGTCGCTGTTCGCCAGCTTCGCCATGCTGCTGAATTTCCCGCGCCACAACAAGATGAACGGCATGGGCCAGATCGTCTCCTGGTCGGTGCGCGACGAAAGCCTGCATTGCGAAGGCATCACCAAGCTCTATCACGCCTGGAACGAGGAAACCGGCGCTGTCACCAAGGCGGTGCAGGACGATATCGTCGATGTCGCCAGGACCATGGTGGGACTGGAGGAGAGCTTCATCGACCTGGCCTTCGGCGTGGGCGGGATCGAAGGCATGACGCCCGACGCGATCAAGGCCTATGTCCGCTACATCGCCGATTGGCGCCTGACCCAGCTCAAGCTGACGCCGGTGTTCGGCAATTTCGAGGAAACGGCGACCGGCTACGCCCAGCTGAAGGCGCATCCGCTGCCCTGGCTGGTGGAAATCCTCAATGGCGTCGAGCATGCCAACTTCTTCGAGCAGCGGGCGACGGAATACTCCAAGGGCGCCACCACCGGCTCCTGGGATGGCGACGCGGGCGTCTGGTCTCAGTTCGACAAGCGCAACCAGATCGCCGCCGAGTAGTTGAAGGGCGCGGCGCCGGGCTGTTGTTAGAGGGCGCCGCCCATGGATTTCGTCAAAATTCTCCGCGCCTTCGAGGAGTTCCTCTACGAGGTTCTCACCTGGCTGCTATTTTATCCGCGCACCCTGTGGCGGGTGACGCGGCGGCCGCTGGAGATGACGCGCTATTCCGACGCGGAACAACACGACAAGGCCGAGAAGCAGTATGACGACGCGATCAGCCCGCCGCTCTTTCTGATACTCACGGTCCTCATTGCCCATCTGCTGGAACTGTCGGTGCACCAGAATGCCACCTTCCGCGAAGGGTTCCGCAGCATGTTCCAGACCGACCAGACCTTCCTGCTGCTGCGCTGCGTCGTCTATGGCCTGTATCCGCTGGTTTTCGCCGGCGCGGTGCTGCGGCGGCTGAACGTGCCCCTGGATCGCGACAGCCTGCGGGCGCCCTTTTTCGCCCAATGCTATCTCACGGCGCCGTTCGCCCTGGGCTTCAGCATCGCGGCCATCGGTTTCCGCATGCAGAATCCGGAGGTGGTGGTGGCATCGGTGGTGCTGGCGCTGGCCGCGCTCGCCTGGTTCCTCGCCGCGCAGACGCGCTGGATCAAGGAACGCGCCGGCTGGAGCACGGTCCGGGCATCATGGCTGGCTGCATGGTTGTCGCTGGTGGCGGCGCTGATCGCGGCGGCGGTGGGCGCGGTGCTGGTCGCCTAGCGCGCCGCGGCGCCGCCGGCCTGGATGGTGGAGTTGGCGCGGTCGTTCGGCGTCATCACCAGTGGTGGAAAACAGACATGGGCGCCAGCCAGGGGATAGACCTGGTTCATGGCGGCATCGATGCCGAAATTGCGCACCGGATTGGGGATCAGCGGAAAGGTGCGGCTGAATTCGCGCAAGGGAAAGCAGCCTGTCTTGAAGCGGCGCGCGCCCGCCGGGCTGATGGTGTAGGCGGGCAGGCCGAAGCTGAATTCGAGCCGGTGCAGCTGCGGCTGTCCGTGGTCGCTGCGCAGGCGTTCGATGGCGGTGCGGGTCTGGGCCGCATCGAAGCCCATCACCGTGCGCAGGCCGAAAGGTAGCCAGAAGGAAATGGCGGAATCGAAATTGAAGCCCCAGAGCACGAAGTCCCAGCCGGGGGAAAGCCCCGCCAGCAGCTGCGCCTGCATCGCGGCGAAGTCGGGACGGAACACGGCGTCATCCTCGGCCACTGTCAGCGGCGCTTCGCCGGCGGCGGCTTGTTCCCACAGGCGATGGTGCGACAGCGCCACGCCATGGGCGCCCGGCGTGTAGGTGATCTCGGGAGAAAAAAGGCCGGTGGCGGCCAGCGCCGCCGGCGTCAGGGCGCTGCCATCCACGGCGTCGAAGAACTCAAACGCCAGGCCCGGATTGCGGCGCTGGAACTCGGCGCGGCGCTCGGGCGTGCGGACCAGGCTGATGACTTTGACGGGCTCTGACACGGCGATCCGGCGGTTGCTGGCCAAGGCCGGGCGTGGCGCGCGGCACGGTCAACTTGCCCGTCGTTTGCAGGGGGCGCAACGGCTAAAATCCGTTGTCGCGGGCCTGCCGTCGTCAGGCCCGGTGGCCCGGCAAGCTGTTGAAACAAAATGGAGAATTTCGGGCGTTTTGCCGCCCCGCCGTGACTGGTTTCGTGGGCCCAATCGCTATATGAGGAGGGCCCAATACAGATGCGGGAAACGCCATGATGAAGACCGTCGCCGCCTTCGACCATCTGGGCGAAGAGAATGCCTTCGCCGTGCTGGCCCGGGCCAACGCGCTGGCAGCACAGGGCCGCGACATCATCAGCCTGGGGATCGGCCAACCCGACTTCCGCACCGCCGACCACATCGCGGAAGCCGCGATCAAGGCGATCCGCGACGGCCATCACGGCTACACCGCCGCCACCGGCATTCCCGAACTGCGCGCCGCCGTGTCCGCAGACCTGCACAAACGTTACGGCGTCGAGGTTTCGCCCGACAGCGTGATGATCATGCCGGGCGGCAAGCCCACCATGTACATGTCGATCATGATGTTCGGCGAGCCGGGCGTCGAGATCATGTATCCCGATCCGGGCTTTCCCATCTACCGTTCGATGATCGAGTTCACCGGCGCCACCCCGGTGCCGATCCCGATCCGCGAAGGCTATGGCTTCGCCTTCTCGGCAGAGGAGACGCTGTCGCTGATCACACCGCGCACCCGCCTGATCATTCTCAACTCGCCCGCCAACCCGACTGGCGGCGTGGTGCCGAAGGAAGAGTTCGACAAGCTGGTGGCGGGCCTGGAAGCCTGGCCGGATGTCGCCATCCTGTCGGACGAGATCTATGACCGCATCCTCTATGACGGCGAAAAGCACGTCACCATGCTGTCCTATCCGGAGATCCGCGACCGCCTGATCATCCTCAATGGCTGGTCCAAGACCTATGCCATGACCGGCTGGCGCCTGGGCTATGCGATCTGGCCGGGCAAGCTCTATGACCTGGCGCGCAAGCTGGCGGTGAATTTCCATTCCTGCGTCAACGCCCCGACCCAGTATGCCGGCATCGCCGCGCTGACGGGGCCGCAGGATTGCGTCGACATGATGAATGCCGAGTTCGACAAGCGCCGCAAGCTGGTGGTGGCCGGGCTGAACGATCTGCCCGGCGTCTCCTGCATCCTGCCCAAGGGCGCGTTCTACGCCTTCCCGAACGTGTCGGGCACCGGCTGGAAGGCCAAGAAACTGGCCAACGCCATCCTGGACGAAGTGGGCGTGGCCATGGTGGGCGGGCCGGACTTCGGCATCCTGGGCGAAGGCTATATGCGCGTTTCCTATGCCAACTCGGCGGAGAATATCTCCCGGGCGCTGGAGCGGATGGGCAGCTTCCTCACCACCCACAAGCCGCCGCACATCTGACCGTTACAGGCCTTGCCGCAGCAGGGCGCGGAAGGCGCGGTCGCGCTTGAGGGCGGGCTCGCGCCGCATGGCCGCCCGCCGCGTCCGCCATTTCTCGGCATAGATCAGCACCCAGGCGCGGCCGCGCGTCGTGCGGGCGCCTTTTTTGGATTTTTTTCCCGCCGCGCCGCCATTGTGCTCGGCCAGGCGGCGGTCGAGATCCAGCGTCCAGCCCACATACGTCACGACGCGGCCATCGGGATTCTCAGTGGCGAGGACATAGACGAAGGACGGCATGGAACTTCTTTTGGGTCGTGCCGCTCTTTCTCCTGCGCTTCGTGCATGGCTGGCAAGGCGCAAAGGTGAGATTGCCGCCCCGGCCGTCCAGGGCTATATGCTTGCCCAAGCAAGTATTGCCGGGACAACATTTGTCCCTACCGCGATCAGGGGATTGCCATGCGGCCTTATTACAAGCCCAGCAATTACAGCATGAAGAATTCCGTCGGCTATCTGATGCGCATGTCGATCAACCGCGTCCTGCCGCAGATGGAGGCGTTGTTCCAGGACACCGAACTGACTTTTTCGCAATGGACCACGCTGGTGGCGCTGCATAGCGGCATCTCCACCGCCGGAGACCTGGCGCACAATATCTGCCACGACGCCGGTTCGCTCACCCGCCTGATCGACCAGTTGGTGGAGCGGGGCCTTGTCGCCCGCCGGCGCAGCGAGACCGATCGCCGCGTGGTGACGCTGGCGCTGACCCCCCATGGCGGTGAACTGGTGGAGGAACTGGCGCCGCGGGTGATGGAATTCTGGAACGGCCTGCTGTCCGGCTTCACCCATGGCGAGATCGACACGCTGATCGCGCTGCTGACGCGTCTGGCTGTCACCGCCGAAGGCAATCCGCGCGAGGGCCGCATCTCGCTGCTCACCGACACTCCCCCCATTCTCAAGAGCGGCGCCGGTTCCAAGGCCGCGAAGAGCAAAAAGCCATGAAAAATTGCCTCAAGGTCCTGATCGCCTTCACCGCCGCGTTGTTGCTGACGGCGTGTGTCGATACGCCCCCCACGACACCGCAGGTGAAGGAAGTGGTGGCGGCGTCGCTGGGTCTGGGCGATGCGCCCGCGCCCGCCGTGCCCGACGATTGGTGGAAGGGCTTCAACGATCCGCAGGTCGAGCGCCTGGCCGTGGCCATGCTGCGCGGCAATCCCACGCTGGCCGGCGCGCTGGCCCGCATCCGCGCCGCCCAGGCGGAATTGTCCAGCAACGAAGCGAAAGACCTGCCGCAGGTGGCGCTGGACGGCAGCGAGCAACGCACCTTGTTCAGCAAGGACTACATCATCCCGCCGCCTTATGGCGGCACGTGGCGCTGGTACGGCCAGCTGACCACCAGCCTGACCTGGAATCTGGATTTCTGGGGCAAGCAGGCGGCGCTGATCGAGAAGGCGCGCGACACGGCCCAGGCTGCCGCCTATGACGCGGCGGCGGCGCGGCTGGCGCTGTCGGGCGCGCTGGCGCAGAGCTATATCAACCTGATGCTGGCGTACCAGAATGGCGACATCGCTGATGCCACGGTGGCGCAGCGCCAGGCCATCCTGACCCTGACCGACGGCAAATATCGGTCCGGGCTGGAGAACGCCTCCGCCGTCGAGCAGGCGAAGAACCTGCTGGCGCAGGCGAAGATCGACAAGATGCGCTTCGCCGCCCAGCGCGAAACCGATGTGCACGCCATCGCGGCGCTGATCGGCGAGGGCGCGGCGGCCTATGGCACCATCGAACGGCCGCATCCGGCGCTGGACACGGTGCTGCCGCTTCCGGCGGCGCTGCCGGCCGACCTGCTGGCGCGCCGTCCCGACATCCTGGCGGCGCGGGC